>Ga0272448_1000336_pt1 | contig 73330 bp, 61 predicted proteins | sample YNPCB0191_FD_202220 | JGI IMG/M metagenome (GOLD analysis project Ga0272448, IMG submission 202220) | Hot spring sediment microbial communities from Yellowstone National Park, WY, United States - YNP-CB-019-1 | ecosystem: Environmental > Aquatic > Thermal springs > Hot (42-90C) > Sediment...
TTGCCGGCCATGGCTGAAGATTATGCGCACGGGAGCGAATCGCGCAATACCACTTTCGGGTTGTCCGCAAAGCCCAACCACATCCGTAGCAACAATCGTGCCGAACAGGATTGCTCCCGACCCCTTTAAGTTTCCCTAGGTGTTCATTAACCACGACGCTGCGATCCCTGGCAGGGAGGTCGAGAACACCGGCGGCGAGCCGGGTGTGGCCCTGCGTTATTTCGGTCCCAACACGCCCAAGAACATGCCTCGGAACGGGGAGTACAATAGCTCATAAACCGCTTTTTGTTGGTCGTTTGGCAATAGAACAAAAAATGAGGGCGCATCACAGCCGATTTTCCCTGATTGCATTGTCGCTTGTGGAATATGGCTTGAGCGGCTAGAATTGGTGCTGTCTGGATTTTTGGAGGTCAGCACAATGACTACACGTTCCATGATTCTGGACGTGCCGATCACCGTTTCCCAGGAAGAGGCGAAAGTTCTCTTTGCCGTGAAACTCTACGAGGCCGGCAGGGTTTCCCTGGGGCAAGCGGCCCGATTAGCTGGTTTTTCCAAGCGGGGCTTCCTGGATGTATTGGCACAACAAAAAGTTCCTGTCTTCAACTATTCCGCAGAGGATTTGGCGGAGGAAATCGAGCCGTGAAGGAACCCGTGGTGGCCGACAGCACGTGCTTGATTGCGCTGGAGCGGATCGGCGCTTTGAATATCCTGCCCGCTTTTTTCGAGCCGATATTTATTCCTCCCCAAGTGGAACGCGAATTCGGATTAACTCTTCCCTGGCTGAAACTCGAATCGTCCACCAACACGGCCTTGATAACCTCGCTCGAGCTTTTATTGGACAAGGGCGAGGCCGAAGCCATAGCCCTGGCAAAGGAACGCGAGATACCAATCATCCTTGACGATCGTCAGGCAAGATCGGTGGCCAGGGACTTGAACTTACGGGTGATCGGCACTCTCGGTTGCCTGCTGAAGGCGAAGCAAGCCGGCGAGATAGCCGAGGTGAGACCTTTTATCGAAAAGCTGGAACGGGCAGGGTTTTTCTTAGCCACGGCGCTTAGGACCGAGGCGCTTCGTCTGGCCGGCGAGTGAATGTCGCCCGGGCGGGAGCCGCGTAAACGCGGCTGACAACCACGGCATTGAATGCAATTATGCCCCGGTGTAAACCCGGCCCCAATACCGTAAAGCGGAAACTCTCATAGTCGGGCGTCAGAATGAAGCCCCATGCTGCCTTATCCGGCGTTTAGTTCTCGACCGCAGCGCCATACTTTATTACGGGCCTGGCACGCACGCTGAAAATCGCGGACCGCGAAGAGTAAGACTCTAGCCGGCTGTCAGCCGACGTTCTATTTGGCGCACGGCATCATCAATCGAGCAGCGACGGTCGGCCAATTCCAGCGCACGACCGGCGGCCATCCATCGTTCGACGCGCTTTTGGGCGGAGACTACCGTGCTGTGGCTGCGCCGACCAAAGTAGCGGCCGATCTCACTTAAAGCGGCGCGGGTATGTTTTCGGGCGAGCCACATTGCCAGCATTCGCGGATGGCTGACACGTTTTTCCTTGCCTGCGGCCTTGAGGCTGGTCGGCGCCAGGCCGAACGCCTCGCATACCGCTTTTTCGATGTCCGGCAGGCGCAGCAGTCGGTTCGACTTGCTTGTCAAGTCTTCCAATACTTCTTCGGCCAGAGCCGGATCAATCGGCCTTTCATAGGCTTCCGCCGCGGCCTGAAGGCGACAGACTGCGCCGGCAAGTTGTCGGGCATGCTCCGTGCAATGGGCGGCTATCCAACTTATGACTTCGTTGGGCAAAACGACTTCCATGCGTGCGGCCAGTTGGCGGAGGATGCCCTGTCGGGTGTCGAAATCCGGCGGCTCGATTTGACACACCAGCCCGCCGGCCAGCCGCGTTGTGAGTTCGGGGCCTAATTCTGCCAGTTCGCTGGGCGAGCGGTCGGCGGCGAACACCAATTGGCGTCCTTCGCGGAGAAAGCTGTCGATGGTATAAAGCAGTTCGACTTGCGTCGCCCGTTTGCCTAAGAAAAACTGCACGTCGTCGATAAGCAGCAATTCCACACCGCGATATTTTCGGCGGAAGTTGGGTAAGCCGCTTCCGCGCAGGGCTTCGAGAAAATAGCTGGTAAATTGTTCGGCGGAGAGGTAAATGGCCGTCATGCGTCGGGTTTTGCGGACTTCCGTCCAAATGGCCTCTAGCAGATGGGTTTTGCCGACGCTGGTCGGACCGAAGAACATTAGTGGCGTAACCTTGCCGGGCCGCACTATCGCTTGTTCCGCGGCCACTTTTGCCAGACGGTTGCACTCGCCGACGACAAAGGTATCCAGCGCAGCAAAGCGGCGTCGGCGGCCGGAAGCAACCGCCGCTTGCGGCAAAGCAGAAGAAGCCGGCACTTTACGGTGCTCGGCAATTTCGGCGGGCGGCTTTTCACCGGCGGAAGATGCAGGAAGTGTTCTCACTGCGGCGATGCTTACCATTTTTTCTTTGCCGGCCGAGGGTTGCTCGACGCGCTGTTTTTCATCATCTTGCTCAACATAAAATTCGATAATCGGAGAGGAGCCTAGGACAGCTTGACAGGCTTCTTCGATCTGCCGGCGAAAGTTCGCCCGCATCCATTGTAAGAGAAACTGGTTGGGCACGCCAATATGCACAGTGCGGCCGTCGTAGTGCAAGTGTGGCGTGTCGCCGAACCACAGTTCAAATCGTTCTTTTCCGACCTTGCCGGCCAGCGCATCGCGCAAGACCGACCCGATCTCCCTATCGTCCGTGGTCACGTTTGCTCGATCCTTGACGAAACTCCCCCAGTGCCTCCGCTTTGTATGAGAGCCTTGATTCTAGCGATGCTAGCAGTGCTGTCAAAGGGGTGCGTTGCGGACGTTGCGGCTTTTAGAGCAGGGCAGGAAAAAGGCCGGAAAAACCACGGAAAAATTGCTGCCTGGCGATGAGGAATCGCCTTGAAAAAAATTAGTTCTAGCTCTGCGTCAAAGTGGAAAAAGTGTTATCACCGATCATGGGTGAGATAGACTAACCTTATACGGAAAAAGAACTTGTTGTTTCGCTCAATGAGCTGCTCAAGGTTTCAAAGAAGCGTCCGTTTGGGAGGACTGCGTTCATCGCCGTCCGGCGTCGAATCATGCAGGGAGCAGGATAAGGGCCTGATGGCAACCGGTCGGCTGCTCCGTCATTTTGCACACGGCGGCGCGGGGTGTCGCGTGAGGCTGGGTATTTCACAAAGGCCACAAATGTTAACGAGCCTTACGTTTCAGTTCGCCTTCATGCTCTTTCAGGAAGGCACGAATCTCATCCCCGAAATCCAGCAGGCGCAACCATTGCTCGAGATAGAGCGTAACCGGCATCCGTTGCAAGCCGTAGAGACTCATTGCGCCTTTAGGGCTGACTTTGCAATAGAGCGTTCCTCGCGGTGGGGCGTCTGGGTCAGGCAATAGTTTGGCCGCTTCAGCAATCGAGAGTTCGCCGGCGGCCACTTTGGTCAGGATATCTTCTTTTTTCACGGTCAAAACCTACTTTGAGAATCATTAACGAGCCTTACTAATCCTACTACCTATTAGAAGCGCCGGAAAAGCCGGTATGGCATTCTCCTTTGCAGCGAAATCCGCGCCAAACACTATATGTTTGCGATTGGCAGGACTCGCTCAAACTCGGCCTATACTGCCGATTTTCTCTCTGAGCCAGGTAGAGAGTTTGTCGTCAACAAGGAAAGTGTATGGATGAAGTAATTATCGTTTGGAGAATTGGGTGCCGCGTCGCGCGCCGCGCAGACCGTATTTTTTCCGTTCTTTCATACGACTATCGCGCGTCAGCAGGCCGGAATCTCGCAAGCCGTCGGTCAACTGTTCGTCGAAGCGTTTCAGGGCGCGAGCGATGCCCAATTTGCAGGCGTCGGCCTGACCGGAGATTCCCCCGCCGGCGACGCGAATCAGCACATCCACCTGCCCTCGTTTGCCGGCTTGTTCCAGCGGAGCGAGAACGGCGTTGCGTTGCCGGGTATTATAGAAATAATCTTCCAGCTCTCGACCATTGATGCGAATAACGCCTGAACCGGGTCTGATACGAACACGGGCAACGGACGTTTTCCGCCTTCCAGTGCCTAGGTAATCACGTTGTTCCACGGTTGACATATACCCTTAACCCTTCGCTCCAAACTTTAATGGCTCCGGTAATTGTGCTTGATGGGGATGTTCGCCGCCGGCGTAGATTTTTAACTTCCGCAGCAGCTTGAAAGCCAGCTTATTTTTGGGCAACATCCGGCGGACTGCTTCACGGAGGATTAGTTCCGGGCGCCTCGCCAAACGATGTCCGGCGGTTTCTTCGTGTTGTCCGGGATAGCCGGTGTACCAGCGGTAGCGTTTCTGCTCCCATTTCTTGCCGGTGAAGACTACCTTTTCGGCATTGATGACCACGACGTAATCGCCGTTGTCAAGGTGCGGAGTATAGGTCGGACGATGCTTGCCCATCAGCACCATTGCTATCTTGGCGGCCAGGCGGCCGACCACTTTCCCGTCGGCATCCACCAGCCACCACTTGGGCGTGATTTCACTTGGGCGAGCAAAGTAAGTCTTAGGTTGACGCATGGCTTCTCTTAAAATGACGATAGATGCTGTAAAAATCCCTAGTTTAACTACTTCTCTCGGTCTCGGCAAGTCTTTCCCTAAGGTTTTTCAACGGTGTGTGAGGTCGGGGGTAATAGGGGCAAAGCAGGTAAAATCAAGTGGGAAAAAGTTAATCGGGGCCGGAGGACTTGTGTGAGTCGGGCGGCAGAAAATTTCGCTAACTTTTGCTGCTTATGCGGCTTTTATTATGTTCCTTAGGCCCCGGCGCCTCCCTCCCACCGGTTCTTGGGCCGCGGAGGGCTGGTAAGGATTTTTTGCTGGTGGTAAGCTAATCATCCGAAATTGAGGGATGTGAAGACCAATTTCTTTTTGTTGCGTACTGGTGTCATTACCGGCCGGCCATGATGCACGATACCGAATCGGGGCGCAAGCAGCTCTTTCGACGGGACAAAGGGACGTCCGGCATCCCCCGCCGAAAGAAAATTATTAACCAACTCCTGGAAAACCGGCTGATAAAACGGGTCAGCTACGAGCAGTATCGAGAGAAGGTTCGTCGGGTTTACGACGGTCCGCAAGGAGCGATTCTGGCTGCTTGCAGCCTGCTATCTCTTCATGTACCCCTGGGGGCGAGGCTTTTTCGAGAAGCCAAGTTCAACCTTCGGGGTGTGCGGCACATCCTGGATGTAGGCAGCGGCGCGGGCCAAATCGCCCAACATTTGCTGAAGTACGCCGACCCTGAAGCCGAGATTATTTGTTTCGACCTTTCTTACGAGATGCTGCGGCGTGCGCGCCGGCGGCTGAAAAGCACGCGGCCGCGGTTTATTGCCGCCGATCTGACCCGCTTGCCGTTTAAGGATGAGAGCTTCGATTGTGCCACCTGCGGCTATGTTTTGGAACACCTGCCTGACCCCAAACAGGGGCTTCAAGAGCTGAGCCGGGTCTTACGGCCTGGCGCGCGAATGTTGCTGCTAACGACCGAGGACACGTTTTCCGGCGCATGGACAAGCCGGGTCTGGTGTTGCCGGACTTACAATCGCCGCGAATTGGCCCGTACTTGCGAGGAAGTAGGGTTGCGATGGAGCCGCGAGCTGTGGTTCTCTCACATGCACAAGATGCTTCGTGCTGGCGGCATCTGTGTGGAGTTGGTTCGGCAGTAGCTTGCTTTCCACCGATTTTCTTCCTTGGCGTTTCAGGGCAGGGGGAAAATTTTTCGCTCTTAGCCTTCCAAAGCAAGATTTCCTCTTGACTTTTTTTTAGCTCACGATATGAATTGCTTTTTAGAAAGGGAGCAAATTGCCGAATTAGGAATGAGAAACAGAGAGCACTAAGCTGTCCCGGACACAATAACGGAGTTTTTAAGTTCGGGGTGGTTCCCAGTAAGGCCGACAAGGATGTTCAGCCTTTCACGATTTCTCCACTGAAGTTGAGGAGGAAAAATCTCAATGGCCGGCGTTGATGCTGAGGCTTGTTCGTACTGTGGCATGGATGAAGAAGAGCCTCCGAGTACCTCGGTCCGAGTTCTACCCCCCCCTGTTTCGGCGCGTTTTTCTCGTCCGAAACGACCGCTCGTCAAAGCGGAACAGGTAGCGTACCCCCCCCGCGGCCTGACGGGCCGGATGCCACGGAGCACCTTTCAGACGCGGGCGTTTCGCAGGGCTTTTTACCCACATGTCCCCGATCGCCAGTGGAACGATTGGCGCTGGCAGGTGCGAAACCGCCTCCGTACGCGGGAACAACTGGAACAGGTGCTCGTGCTGACAGAAGACGAGCGGGCGGCTTTCGAAGAAGGCGGATCGATGCTTCCCGTGAGCGTTACACCTTACTATCTGAGCCTGATTTCCCGGGACGACCACCAGCAGCCCTTGCGCCGCACGGTCATCCCCTGTCGGGCCGAGTCCTTGCGTAGCCCCGGCGAGGCCGACGACCCGTTGGGCGAGGAGGCCGACAGTCCGGTGCCGGGCCTGGTACACCGTTACCCTGACCGCGTGTTGCTTTTGGCGGCCGAGGTTTGCCCCACCTACTGTCGTTATTGCACTCGTTCCCGCCTGGTAGGGCACGGTTCCGGGGTGGTGTTGGCCAAACGGCTGGAGCAAGCACTTGAGTATATCCGCAAAACGCCGCAGATTCGGGATGTGCTCATTTCCGGCGGCGAACCGCTACTACTGAGCGATGAGCGATTGGAGTGGCTCTTAAGCAGCCTCCGCCGTATTCCCCACGTGGAAATTTTGAGAATCGGCTCCAAAGCTCCCGCGGTTCTGCCGCAGCGGATTACGCCCCAGTTGTGCCGCATTCTCCGCAAATACCACCCCCTGTGGATGAGCTTGCATTTTCTACACCCCGACGAATGCACGCCGGAAGCCGCTCTGGCCTGTGGCCGCTTGGCCGATGCAGGCATTCCTTTAGGCTCCCAAACGGTGCTACTGGCCGGCGTGAACGACAATGTGGAAACCATGAAACGCCTGGTTCACGGCCTGTTGAAGATGCGGGTGCGGCCGTATTACCTCTACCAGTGCGATCCCATAAGCGGGTCGGCCCATTTCCGCACTCCGGTTTCCAAGGGGTTGGAAATCATCGATGGTCTGCGCGGCCATACCAGCGGCTACGCCGTCCCGCATTTTGTTATCGATGCACCCGGCGGCGGCGGTAAAATTCCCTTGCAGCCGAATTATGTTCTCGGCCATGATGAGCATAATCTGCTGTTGCGGAATTATCGTGGGGAGACTTTCTGCTACCCCGATCCGCTCTAACAGTCGGACTGGGGCCGAATGAGAGATGGTGAGGGCATAATTATCTCAACCTTGACGAGCTTACCCATCCGGTAGGCTCCCAATACCGGCTTACAATCATGCTGATCGGCTTAACTTACGACCTGCGGAATGAATACCTTGCTTCCGGCTTTGGCGAAGAGGAGACGGCCGAATTCGACCGGCCGGAGACGATTGCGGCCATCGAAGCCGCCCTGCAAGAGTTGGGCCATCGAACCGAACGTATCGGCAATGCCAAGCAGTTGTTGAAACGCCTGGCGCGCGGCCGACGTTGGGACCTGGTTTTTAACATTGCCGAAGGTCTGCACGGTATCAGCCGCGAAGCCCAGGTGCCTACGTTGCTTGACCTGTATGACATCCCATACACCTTTTCCGATCCTCTTGTTCTTTGCTTGGCGTTGCACAAGGGCCTGACGAAGGTTCTGCTGCGTGCCGCCGGCATCCCTACGCCGGCTTTCGCCATTGTCGAGCAGGCGGAGGATATCCGGCAAATCAAGCTCCCCTTCCCCTTGTTTGTTAAGCCGGTGGCCGAAGGAACCAGCAAGGGCATTTCAGCAGCCTCGAAAGTTACGGATCGTCGCAGCCTGAGTGCAATATGCCGCAGCCAGTTACAGCGCTTCCACCAGCCGGTGTTGGTGGAATGTTTTCTCCCAGGTCGGGAGTTTACCGTCGGGATAACAGGTACGGGCCGCGAAGCCGAGGTCCTGGGTACGATGGAAATCCTCTTGCTGCCTCAGGCCGAAGCTGAGGTCTATTCCTACCATAACAAAGAAAACTACAAGGAATTGGTGCGTTATCGTCGGGTCCGACCTGAGGAGGAGCCGCTTATCGGCCGCGTAGAGGAGATCGCCTTACAAGCCTGGCGGGCGTTGGGTTGTCGGGATGGCGGCAGGGTGGACATCCGTTGCGACGCCCTCGGTGAGCCGAACTTCATGGAACTGAACCCCTTGCCCGGCTTACATCCCGAAAACTCCGACCTGCCGATAATTTGCGGCTTTGTGGGCATCTCTTACGTGGAACTAATCGAGCGGGTCTTACGCTCGGCTTGCAAGCGGTTGCCGGCGAAAGCCTCCGCAACGGCCACCGTCTAGGCGGCAATTTTGCTTACCCTGTGCTTTCGCCCCCAAACATAAAGCTCCGGTAGAAAGAGGTTTATGCGAGTCGTTATCTTGCACAACGCTGTGGCGGCAGACGCCTCACCGGACGACCAGGACACACTGACCCAGGCTGCGGCTGTCGCGACGGCACTGAAACGGTTGGGCCATGAAGCGGCGATGTTTTCTTGCACGCTGGACCTGGAAAAAATGCTCGCCGAATTGGTCCGCCTCAAACCGGATGTGGTTTTTAACCTGGTGGAATCGCTGGGGGGAAGTGATTTACTGGGCTGTCTGCCGGCGGCGGTACTTGAGGTTTTCCAAATCCGCTACACCGGCGCCCCCGCCGAGGTCCTGTTCATTACCACCCACAAACTCTTAGCTAAACAACGGTTACGCGCATGCGGCCTGCCGACGCCGGATTGGGTGGAGTATGACAAGTCGGGGAAATTGGTGCCCCAAGGCCCGTCCCTAGAAAACGTCTTCTCGCGGAAGGAATCCTGGATTATCAAAGGCGTCTGGAGCCATGGTTCACGTGGGCTGGAAGATGACGCTGTATTGAGAGAGGCAACCGGAGAACATCTCAGGGCTGCACTCCAGCGTCGCACTTCGGCTGAAGCCGGGCCTTGCTATGCCGAACGATATATCGAAGGCCGGGAATTCGTCGTCGGCCTGCTGGCTGGTCCACAAGGCCCCGAAACGCTGCCGCCGGCGGAAATCGAGTTTCGAGGGTTTCCACCGGAAAAGCCGCGGATTGTAGGCTATCGGGCGAAATGGGAAGAGGAATGTTTTGAGTGCCGCCATACTATTCGACGCTTCAGCTTTCCTCTCGCAGACCGCCCACTGCTTGACTGCCTTACCCACCTGACGCAAAAATGTTGGGAAGCGTTCGGCCTACGGGGCTGGTGTCGGGTGGATTTCCGCGTGGACGACTCCGGCCGGCCCTGGATACTGGAAGTCAACGCCAATCCGTGTATCTCGCCCGACGCCGGTTTTGCGGCCATGTTGAAGGAAGCCGCGATTCCTTACAAAGAAGCCATACGACGGATATTGGAAGACACTTAGGATGCAAACCATAAACAAGCTAGTTCCCCCTTCTTCTCTGCAACTTTACTTTCGCTTCGCAGTTCGTCCCAGCGACTTGTCGGCGATTCGTCGCTTGGTGGAAACTGCCGGTGTTTTTTCTCCTAGCGAGGTTGCCGTGGCCGTGGAGTTGGCCGAAGAACGTCTGGCGCGAGGCGTGGAAAGCGGTTACCACTTTATTTTCGCCGAGGAAGGCGAGCGGCTCGTAGGCTATGCCTGCTATGGGCCTGTTCCTCTCACGGTCGCGTCCTTCGATCTCTATTGGATTGCGGTCGAGAAGGCGCTTCAGGGGCAGCGCGTGGGGCGGGAACTCCTGCGGCGGGTAGAGGAACATATCCTTCAACTCGGCGGGCGACGAGTGTATATCGAAACTTCCGGTCGTCCGTGCTACGCCCACGCCCGAAAATTCTACCTGCGGTGCGGCTACCATCAGGCAGCGGTGCTGAAGGATTTTTACGCACCGGGTGATGACAAGGTGATTTATGCGCGGGTCTTGGAAGCAGAACCAGCAGCCGTTAACGTGGTTTCCCACATTGCGGAAGCAAGCCTGCCGCAATCAAAGCTAAGCCCGACAGTCCCACGACCCCGCTGACGGCCGACCATATCCGAAACTTTTCCATGGCGGCGGCATAGTGTTTGTCGATGCGCCGGTCCAGGCCTTGCTTCATCCGCTCCCAGTTTTCCCAGGTATCGGCCGGAGCGAGGGCGCGTGCAGCCCGTTGGATTTCTTCCGGCGCAAAGGGATCGTTTCGCGGGCGGAACCAGAGCAGCAACCCCAAGCCTAAGATCGACACTATGAAAAGGATGATGCCCAATAGTCGCAAGCGTTCACGCCATTCCCAGGTACGCCGTATTTGCTCTGTCGGCTCCGAAACTTCTTCCAGCATTTTCATTTGAAGCAAGTTTGGTACTTGCAAGGAAGCCCCGCACGAACAGACCACGTTCTCGCCGGCCTGAGAGCGCTCTACTACGATCTGCCGACCACAATAGCAAGGCAACAAGTATTTCCCAGCCATACGCAAGCTCCGGCAATAGATTTATGTTGTAATTCTAGCAGCCTATAAAGACACATGCCAGGCGTTTTGTCCAATCAGAGCGCTAGCAATCAGTCGCAAACTTGCAATAGCAACAATAAAGGGGTGCGTGCTACGTGGCACACACCCCTTCTCGAACCCTCGGACAATTACTGCTTAACGGTTCCAAGTGGTTGAAGTCGAACCGGTCTGGACATAGTCAGGCTGCTCGGTCCAGGCGGGAGTGGGCTGAGCTTTCGTCCAGTTCAAGGCTTCCTTGTAATTATTGTTGGGGTAGCACTTCACTTCACCGTTAAGCATCTTCGTAAGCTTCGTGCCCCAGTTGGTAATGTACGTTCCGCCCACAATGGCGACCTTCTCGAAGTCGTTGCGGTGGGTAACGCCGAAACGGACATCATCCCACATGGTGTTGTTGTCCCAACCCTGGAAATTATTATCCGTGTAGAAAACGATTCTGGCCTTACCGTACTTGGTCAGAATCTTTTCCAGGTGGGAATAGAATACATCCTTGTAATCCTTGTTGGTTAACTTACCCGTGACCTTAAAGGCCAAAACATTGCCTTCACTTTCAGGCAGCAGTTCGATCATGATCAATCTCCCTTTCAAGGTTAAGCCGATGTCGCCCCCTGCGCGGCAGGCGACAGAAAAACTTCCACATGCGGTCGCCGATACTTGCTTGTGCCCCGGACCGCAAAGGGCATGTTTCCGTGGTTGAGTTTCCTTTGTTTTGTTTCTAGCGCGGCAGGCAAGGAGGAACACGGCAAAAAACTTGTCAGGCGGGATGTGGCTGCCGGCTAAACGTCATTGATGTCCTCGAAGCTCAATTCTCATTTATTCTAGGTTATTCCTCTGGGCGCGGCGGCTGAGAAAAAAGCGAAAAAGGGGGCCGTAAGAGCGGCAAAAACCGTGCATCCGTTCTTTCCGACGCAATCCGCTGCCGACAGTATTTATCCACGGGCAAAACCACGAGCCGTTTGCAGCCCTTGACTTTTTTTCATTGAATCTACAGACTCAGAGCTACGACAATTTCCCGTTGATAAGAGATGGAATCCTGTAATGTCGCAGCCGCTGGTTGAGTGCGTACCGAATTTTTCCGAAGGTCGAGACACCGCCAAAATCAAGCAGATTACCGAGGCAATTCAAGCTGTCTCGGAGGTGCAACTTCTGGATGTGGACGCCGGGCGGGACACCAACCGCACGGTGGTAACTTTTATCGGCCCGCCGGAAGCCGTTCTCGAAGCGGCCTTTCAGGCAATCGCCGCAGCCGCCAGGGTTATCGATATGCGCCAACATCACGGCGCCCATCCCCGCCTCGGGGCGACCGATGTCTGTCCTTTCGTGCCGGTCGAAGGCATCAGCCTCGAAGAATGCGCCGCGCTGGCCCATCGGTTGGGCGAGCGCGTGGGAAGCGAATTGGAAATTCCGGTTTACTTTTACGAAGCGGCGGCGCGCGTGCCGGAACGGAAGAATCTGGCGCGAATTCGGGAAGGGGAGTACGAAAAGCTGGCGGAAAAGCTGGCCGATCCCTGCTGGAAGCCCGACTGCGGCCCCGCACGTTTCAACCCGAAAACCGGCGCCACGGTCATCGGCGCCCGCGAATTCCTCATCGCTTTCAATATCACCTTGAACACGTGCGACAAAGCCGCAGCTACGGACATCGCCTTCGAACTGCGGGAAAAAGGCCGCGCCGCCCGAAAAAAAACCGCTTCCCCATACTATCATCACGGTGAGGTGCTCTTCTACGAGGAAGGGCGTTTTCCCTGCGGCAATTGTGAGTTCATCGGCTGCAGCTTTGCAGAAACCGAAGAACATTGCCGAACGGTGCATCACTACGAGCTTGCACAATTGCTCGCCGATGCCGGAGTGGCGGTGGATAACGTAATCGGTCAGAAAGTCCGCCGCGCCGGCAAGTTTTCCCATTGCAAGGCCATCGGCTGGTATGTTGCGGAATATCGCCGCGCGCAAATTTCCATCAACCTGACCAACTACCACGTAACGCCGCCGCACCTGGTTCTCGAAGAAGCACGCCGACTGGCGGCAGAACGCGGCCTGGTCGTAACCGGCAGCGAAGTGGTCGGAATGATACCGTTCCGCGCGCTTCTGGAGGCGGGCAAATACTACGTTCAGCGGCAAGGCGGCTCCGTGGGACAGCCCATTAACGATTTGCTCCAGACGGCCGTATTTTCAATGGGTCTGAACGATGTCCAGCCCTTTGATGTGGCCAAGAAAGTAATCGGCCTGCCGAAAAGGGCGGAAAACGCCTTGATCGGCATGAAACTGGCCGATTTCGTGGATGAAGTCTCGCGCGATACGCCCGCTCCGGGCGGCGGTTCGATAGCCGCACTCTGCGGAGCCTTGGGCGCGGCCCTGGCTTCGATGACGGCCAACCTTGCCCATAATAAAGCCGCCGACCAGCAGCGTCGCCGACACCTGGCCGACCTGGCTGAGAAAGCCCAGGCTCTGAAAGACCGCCTTTTATCCGCGGTGGATGAGGATAGTGCGGCCTTCAACGCCTACTTGCAGGCTTTGCGTATGCCGGCAGAAACGCCGGAGGAGCAACGTGTGCGTCAAGAAAAAATCGCAGAAGGGCTGAAAATCGCCGTGGAGGTGCCTTTCCGCACAGCCGAGGCTGCCCTAGAAGCGTTGCAACTTGCACGGGACATGGTGCATCACGGGCTGGCGGCTTCCTTCAGCGATGCCGCCGTAGGCGGAATGGTGGCCTTTGCCGGCGTTCGTGGAGGCGTCTGGAACGTCCTGATAAACCTGCCGCAGATCAGCGACCAACAATTCGTGGAGGAGAAACGCCGACAATGCGCCCAATTGCTCGCTGATGCTCGCTCCATTCTTCAAGAAATCGAAGCCGCCGGCGAGAGCCGCTTCCCGGGCTGAGGCAATAAAGGCTCTTCCCATCGGCTATGACTATTGTCTGCGGGTAAATATCGCTCTCTCAGCCGCCGCGACGCTATACGCCGAACCTCCCAGGATTCCACCCGCCTGAGAATCAAGACCGCCGCCGGGCTGAGAGAAAACATTTCCTGAAGGGGCGTTCTAGGCAAGCTCCGCTGTAATTGCACCGGCGGCTATTGACAGGAATGAGGGGAAAAGCTACGTTAGTTGGTATTGATTATGAGTCTCAATATCAATAAGAACGAAAGGGGGAGATTTATGCACGCCCTCAAACTTACAGATGTGCCAGCCAAGCGAAAGAGAACCTAAAAAAACCGCGATATACGCGGATTTAGTCTTGTGGAATTACTGGTTGTGGTGGCGATTATCGCTATCTTGGTTGCTTTGCTGTTGCCGGCGGTGCAATCCGCCCGCGAGGCCGCCAGGAAAATGACCTGCTCTAACAATCTCAAACAGCTTGGCTTAGCGCTGCACAACTATCATGCGGCGATGGGCTGTTTCGCCGGGCTTGGGTCAGCCACCAACCTGAGTTTTTCCATCCAAGCCAGGCTGTTGCCCTATGTCGAGCAAACCAATCTTCAGGACTTAATCGACTTTACACAACCGCTTTATCTGGGAAGCAGCCCCAACCAAACCCTAAATCCCGTCCAGGCCGCAGCGGCACGAACACGGCTGGCGCTGTTTCGATGTCCGAGCGATGCCGGCGAAGATATGTATGAAGAGCGGCGGGGGGAAGTACTGGCCGGCGGCAATTATGTCTTCTGCGGCGGCTCCGGCACAGGCACAAATTACGACCTGCGTTACCCTACGGACGGCTTGTTCTTTTATGGTTCCGCCCGCGGCTTTCGTGATATGTCGGACGGTTCGAGCAACACGATCGTAATGTCGGAAAGTTTGCTGGGTTTTCGGGCAGAAGTAACGTCGCCGCCGACGGTTCCACATGGTAACGATCGCCTCATAGGTTTTCTTGGAGCAGCGCCGAATAGCGGTCGCCCAGGTCTGTCCGGCATCTTTAATCCCGACCTGGCTGTCCTGGCTTCCGGCTGCTCGATCTGGTACGGAAACCGCTGCTTCGGCTGGATTGTAGGCAAACCGTCGGCCACGACCTTTACAACTTATCTGCGGCCGAACGATCCCGTGCCGGACATGAATTCGATGGGCATCGGTTTTTATGCCGCACGTGCGTTTCATCCTGGCGGAGTTAATGCGGCGATGGGGGACGGGAGCGTGCGGTTTATCAGCGACGAGATACACCTCGATACATGGCGGGCATTAGGTACATGCGCCGGCGGCGAAATACTCGGTGAGTTTTAGTTTTTCGACGTTCATTTTCTTTAGGGAGACCATCAAGATGTTGACTTCGCTTCGTACTCATTACCGGAAGGCTGTAATCGTTTTCCACGCCATCCTGACGATTTGCCTGGGGACATCCTGGAGTTGGGCGGGCACAGGCTTGTTGCTGATCGCCCACGGCTCGCCTAATCCGGCCTGGAACAAACCGGTGCTGGATTTCGGCTGTCGCGCGGTAGCAACAGCCGCAGAAACAGGCCGATATAAGGCGGTGCGCGTCTGCATGTTGGAGGCTGCTCAACCTGATGCCGCCACGGCGGTTGCCGAGATGGAAGCCGAAGGCTGCACGCGCATCGTCGCTGTGCCGTTGTTTATTGCCGCCAGCGGTCATACGCATTTTGACGTGCCTGCCGTGCTCGGCATCTATTCGTCGCCGAGAATCGCGGCTCAATTTGCCGCTGAGGGCATTAAAACGGCGCGGCCGAAAGTTCCCCTTGTTTTGACGGGCACCATGTCCGAAGGCGATGTGCTGGAAAAGTACGCTCTGAGCGAAGTGCGAAAGCTTTCCTCCACACCATCAGATGAAGCCGTGCTGATTCTTGCCCACGGCGATCCTGAGCACCAGTTGATTGTCGAGCGAATGCTGCGGCGGGTAACGACGTATTGTTGCGGCGAAGCAGGAATCAGCTATGGCGATTGGGCATGTATCGGTATGGGCCAGGACTATGTCACACAAGCCCTGCCGGCAATGGAAACGGCCTTAAAACACAAAAAGCGCGTGCTGGTGGTCGGCTTATATTTGGCCACGTCTGCGGCAACTTTGCATCACCGCAGTATGAAGGTAGCCAATCCACACCAGAGGTCAGGTCCCTGGCCTGAGGAGGCCGTGGTTTTTTCGGATGCCGCCGTGATCGACTATCCTGAACTTCTGCTGGACTGGGTGTTCACAACCGCCCGCACTGCCGCCGATGAAGCTTCGGAGGAGCAACGAAAGCAGTGAGACGATTATGCGGTGACGAATCGGGGGGCGTTTTGGTCTTGATCCCAGTAGGGCGAAATGCGGCGCACGTTGGCTACAATCGTGGGAAAAACTTCAATAATGCGGCTTACTTCTTCCATGGTGTTGTAGCGGCTGAAGCTGAACCGCACGGAGCCTTGCACGGCGGTTTCAGGAATCTTCATCGCTCGAAGCACATGCGATGGTTCCAGCGAACCGGAGGTGCAGGCGGAACCACTGGAAGCGCAAATGCCGAACGTGTCCAGTTGCGTCAGCAGGGATTCGCCTTCCACGTAATGGCAGGAGATATTGAGCGTATTCGGCAGCCGCGGCGCGCCGGCCCCGTTGACTTCAAGATAGGGAATCCGTTCCAGCAAGGCTTGTTCCAGCCGGTCGCGGAGCAGCTCCACACGCTTGTATTCCTCCGCGAGGTTTTCGGCGGCCAACTGGAGCGCCCTGGCCAGGCCGACGATATAGGGCACGTTTTCCGTGCCGCCGCGGCGACCGTCTTCCTGATGCCCGCCGATGAGCAACGGTCGGCATCTCGTGCCGCGCTTGAGATACAACACGCCCACCCCTTTAGGTGCATGCAGCTTGTGGCCGGAGAAGGACAACATATCCACATATTGATATTCCCGGCTCAAGTCGATGGGCAGCTTGCCGACCGATTGCGTGGCGTCCGTGTGAAACAGGATGGCCGGATCGGTTTCCTTCGTCAGTCGGGCAAGCTGTGGGATAGGAAAAATAACGCCGGTTTCATTGTTGGCGTGCATAATCGTAACCAGCAACGTGCGGCCGGGCCGTAAGGCACGAATGAAGTCCGCCAGGTCCAGATTGCCGTGCCGGTCCACGCCCAAGAAAGTTACTTCGTAGCCTTCGCGCTGCAGCGCTTTGCAAACCTCCAGCACAGCAGGATGTTCGACGGCGGTGGTGATGATATGCCGCCGGTTGGGGTTTGCTTTGGCCGTGCCGAAAATCGCCGTATTGTTGCTCTCCGTGGCGCAACTGGTAAAGAGAATCGTTTCCGGCTCGTCCAGGTGAAAGAAGCGGGCGATGTCGGCGCGGGCTTGCTTCAGCGCCTTGCTTGTCCGACGCGCCGGTGCATACATCGAACTAGGATTAAAATACTCCGCCGTAAAATAAGGCTGCATCGCCTCCACTACTTCCGGCGCTATGCAGGTCGTTGCGTTGTTGTCCACATAGATTACGTCCATCGGCGTCTCACACACTGATTACGCGAATCCGTTCATCGACGGTTTCCTTTAAGGTTTGTTCGACCAGCAACCGCAAGGTCTGGGCGGCATGATCGCAGCCGCGACAGGCGCCTGTGAGCCGGCAATACACCAGATGATCCTTGATATCTACGATTTCCACGTCCCCACCATCCTTGCGCAACAAAGGGCGCGCATATTGGTCCAGCGCCTGCTCGATCTTTTTGCCGAACTGATAAGCTGAAACCTGCGGTTGTTCTTTTTCACCGTCAGGCTTTGGCTGAGGAGTGATTTCCGGCAACAAGGGGAGCTGAGGCAGGGATTTTTGTTGGGGTTTTTCTGCACCCCAAATCTCGTCCAACAAGTCCTGCAAGCCGCCTGGAGCATAGTGGCAGGATGTACACGCTCCGCCGGCTTTGATGGCGTTGGTAATTTCCGGAATGGTGCGCAGGTTGAGTTCCTTGATTTTACGCCGGATGTAAGGTTCAGTAAGCGAGAAGCACTTGCAAACTATGCGGCCTTCGTTTTCCTCAGCGAGATGCAGATGGATGCCGAGGCTCTTTAGGTCCACGCCACGCCGCTGCGCCCAATTGAAGACGGCGGCTTCGAGCGCCTCGGCACCCATCACCGAACAATGAATTTTCTGCCGCGGCAACCCACCCAAATAATCCACAATGTCTTGATTGGTAATCTTCAAAGCTTCGATTGGTGTAAGTCCCCGTTGCTCAATCAAGCTGCACAGAGCCTCGGATGCAGCAATCGCCGAAGTGCAGCCGAAGGTCAAGTATCGCGTTTCGGTGATGACATCTTTAGTCGGGTCCGTCGGATGGCGTTTCACGCGGAAGGTAAAGCGTATGGCATCGCCGCAAGCCAGCGAACCGTGTTCTCCTATGCCGTCCGGATTTTCCAGTTCCCCGATGTGCGTGCCCGGCTTGCCGTGTACGGCGTCCATAAAGAGCTGTTTCGTTTTCTCGCTATATTCCCAAGCCATGCTGAACCTCTACGGCTGCATTGTGATTGCCGCCAAAGTTTCAAGCAATCTGCGATTGCTTCTCTAATTTTAGTCTAGGCGAAGCGACTACCCCCAACAAGGGCATTCCTAGCAACCTAGCACTTTCGCCGTAATCAGCCATTGCAGGACGCCTCCGCCGGCAACCGGCAGACCGTCGAACTCAATGGCTGCAATGCCGCCTTTGGAAAAATGAATGGCGGCTTCCGGTCCGCCGATAAGCGCTGCGGCCAGGCGATCTACATCCGGGGCGTGGCCCAGCCAGGCGATCCGCTTATGCGCGCGTGCCTGACGCGCCGTCCATTGAAGAAGGCTGTTCAGATCGCTGCCGGGCCGCAGGGCGTCCAGTTGCACGACGACCGGAGTGGGAACCACTGCCGCAGAAAGCAGCTCCGCCGTCTGCACACAACGTTTCAAGGGACTCACGGCCACCACTTCCGGTGCCATGCCTCCCGCCACGACTTTTTTGAGCAATCGCCGAAATCGTCGCTTGCCCTCGGCGGTCAGCGGCCGCTGGTCGTCATCAGGCCAGCGATCAGGATCGCGTTCCTCCGCCCAAGCATGACGAATGATATAGAGTTCCATGGGGTCGCCCTTTTCGAGAGAGTTGATTTCCGTCTAACGATTCCGCCAGAGTGTGCGGTCGGGAATGCCTAATTTTCGACGGGCTTCGGCCGTCTCCGCCCAAAAACGCTGCGCATCATTGGGATAGCCGGCCGTCGGTCGCAACTCCGGTACATGCCGCCGCCAAAAGTCGTTGAAGAAGCGCATCGCCAGTTCGCGCATGTATTTTGCGAGCATCGAAGCCCAGGCCACCGGCAGGCAGGATTCGCCGTGCATCTGAAACGTAACCTCCATCTGGCGGTGAGCAGTCCTTATGTGATAGCGACTCCGCCGGCGAGTCTCTTCCAAGACTTCGACGTAGCAGCCGGGAAAATGCTCCACCACCATCTCCAGATAACGATTCCGCCCTCCGTGTTTGTCGCAAATCAGCGTGGTCGGAGCAAAGGGCAAGGAGTCGATTATGGCAGCGGCCAGCGAGAGGGTTTCCCGGGTTAGAAGCGTCCCTTTTGAGCCGTGCCGTTCCAGCAGGTCGTTAAACTCTTGAGGAAACATACTCCGGCAGCGCATGGCCGCGAGCCGCACGCCCGCCGCCGCCATGACGCCGCGCAGTTGTTCCACGAGGGAGCAAAAACCGTCGTGCGGAGTAGGGCCGAGGGGCTGGTCGGATACCTCGCGCCAGGGTGAGGTTTGCCAAATTGCCGAAACGTTCGTGTCCAGAAATTCCCAGAGTTGGCCGAAAGAACGTGCCTCAGCGCCCAGCAGGCCCAGGCCGGCCCAAACTCCCCGTTCCAGATGTTCCAGTCCCTTGCCGGAACTGTACAAGGCTTTCGAGTCGCCAACCGTCAGTCTGGTGTCGCAGCGGCCGCGTAAGTCGGCGGGCGAGGCGATCAAATGTGTAAGATGTGTGTAAAGTTGTTCGCTTCGCAAGCCGGCAGGGACTTCCCACACGGTGGCCCCGATAACAAGCGGCCCCAGGTTCGGCCCATAGCCCGCTTCGTCCATGCCGATGATGTATTCCATGTGTTCAAGGCTAGCAATAGTCATCCAGAGTCGCAAGTAGCCTTGGGGCGGCTTGCTTCATGTTCAGAAGCCCGCTAGAACAAACTAATAGTGCCTAATAAGTGGCGCACTTTCAATGTTTTGGCTTGATTCCGAATAGTAACCGAGCGCCGGTTTTCCAACCCGCCTCCGACACGATGCCGGAACAACCATACGTCGTCGAGCTTACGCCGCATGGCCGCGGAGCGCTGGCCACGCTCAGGGTTTCCGGCGTCGGTGCTCAGCAGATCGTGACAAAGCTCTTTCACACCCGAAGCAATCGTCCGCTCAGGGAGTTCGGGTTCGGTCGGCCGGTTGTCGGCTTTCTAGGGCCGGAACATGGCGAACAAGTGGTCGTGCATAGCCGGAATGAAGAAACCATCGACATTCACTCTCATGGAGGCCCGACAGTCGTGGCGATGCTTATCGAAACATTGTGCAAAGCCGGCTGCCGGCACGTAACATGGCAAGCCTGGGCGGCGGAGCATGAAACGACGCGATCTTCCTTCGCTGCGCTCTCCGCTTTGGCCGAAGCGCTTACGGAACGAGTCGCCGCCATTCTGCTTGACCAATATCACGGTGCTCTGGACCGCGCCCTGGAAGAAATCCGTCAAGCTCTCTCAAACGGCAATAAGCAGCAAGCGCGGGAGCAAATCGAAGCGTTACTTTCCAGGGCGGAGCTGGGGCGGCATCTCGTTCGTCCGTGGAGTGTCGTATTGACCGGTCGGCCGAACGTGGGTAAAAGCAGCTTGCTGAATGCGTTGGTCGGCTATAACCGCGCCATCGTGCATCATGCACCAGGTACTACCCGCGATGCTTTGCCCCACCTTACAGCCATCGACGGCTGGCCGGTCGAATTGTGCGACACCGCTGGCCTTGGCCCACCCGCCGGCCACGAGGAACGAGCCGGCATGCATCTTGCCAAAGAACGCATCGCCCAGGCTGACCTGGTAATTCTCGTCTGCGACTGTGGACAAGAGTGGACGAGGGAGGATGAGGCCCTGGTAGCAGCCCTTCCCGAAGCGATTCTAGTACACAACAAATGCGATTTGCCGCTGGTTTCTACTCGGCCGACGGGCATAATGACCTCGGCGAAAACCGGCGAAGGCTTGGAGAACCTTCAGACAGAAATTTCCCGCCGGCTGGTGCCCAAGCCCCCGCCGCCAGGATCCCCAGTGCCATTTACAGCAGAGCAGGTGAGTATTATTAAACAATGGGCAAAATGGGCAGGATAGTAAGATTAGCATTTTCGGATATTTTGCCCATGCTGCCTTTTTTTTCGCTCTTTTATTTTCGACCGGTTCTCTCTTTTCTCGGTGATAAATCAGGGTTTTTCTTCCGGTTAAGGCAAGAAATCCGTGAAATTCGACTGGACGCGAAGCAGAGAAAATAAGTAAACTTTCGCCCTGCTGTCCACTTCTGCCGATCGGTTCCAGGAAAGTCATCTCCGGCCTCGCTCGGCAAGTTCAAGGAGGAACGCAAAATGAAGTGTACATATTTGCGCTATGGATTCAGCGTGCTTGTCGGAGCAATTCTTTTCGCCGCACTCGCACCGGCAGCCGAACAACCGTCTTCCGAAGCATCTAAGTCAAGCGAGGCGGGTATTGAAGGAATTCGGGTCATTAAACCGACATCTGATAAGGAATTGACCGCCTCGCCGTCAACCCCGGAGTCAAGTTCCGAGGAGCCAAAGAAGCCGAAGCCGGGCGTGCCTACGCCCGCCAAACGTTCTACGGAGAACGGTTCGCCGTTGCCGGACGGGCCGGCGGTAAAACTCGGCGCTCCTGCACCGCTGGACTCAGGCGAAGCAAAAGCCTCGGCTGCCGCGCCTACCAATAAACCCGTAACCGCAACAGAAGGCGGCCAGGAAGGCGTCGCTGAATCGTTGGCTCCTACACCTGATCCGTTGGAAGCCTCGCCCGTAGATGTCGAGGCTGCAAGCTTCAAGGGCATCACGCCCGGCCTCTCGGAGAAGAAAGACGTGGACAAAGCCTGGGGGCCGCCGAAAAAAAGCCGAAACGTTGACGGCCGCACCGTTGAACTGTACACCGTCGAGCCGTTTCGCTGGGTGGAAGTCAGTTACGAAGCCGGCAAAGTGGCGGCAATCGTGGTACGCTTCGAGCGACTGTTCCCCCCGAAACTCGTGGTCGAACAGTTAGGGCTGGCGCCGATCCGTGCCGTGCCGGTGTTGAACGAATTGGGCGAAGTCCTGGGGCTGGCTTATCCTGAACGCGGCGTATTGCTGGCTTTTGCTCCAGAAGATGACGAGAATAACGCCGACGATAAAGTGGGAGAAAAAACATCGGGAAAGGACGGCAAAAAAGTGCAACAAGTAATCCTCGAGCCGATTTCCGCCGAGCCGTTCGTGCTGCGCGCCGAGGCGACGTTGGAAAGCCGGCCTGAGCTAAGCCGAGCCGATCTGGAACAGGCCTTGAAGCTGGAGCCGCAAAACGCCCGCACTCACTGGCTGCTTAGCCGGGCGTTGGCGGCTATGGAAGACTACGAGAAAGCTATGGCGGCCGGTAGCGAGGCCGTCCGAATCGAGCCTGGCAATCCTCAATACCTGGTAAACTACGCTCATCTGCTGGGTCAAACAGGTCGCTGGGCCGAAGCGCTGGCTGCGGCGCAGAAAGCGTTGGAGTCCGCACGTACCCGTCCGCACATGGCCGCCAGAGCGACTTGCGTGTTGGGTGATCTGACGGCTTCCGGTCGCCAACCTGACTTCCAAAAGGCTCTCGCATATCATACGCAAGCGATTCGCATTGCCGACTCACTGACCACTGATCCTCATCCGGCCATCCGATTGGCGGCCAAGGAAGTCCTGATCGATGCCCACCTCGGAGCAGCGCACGACATCGCCTGGGGAGAATGGAAAGAAAAACCCAGGGCCGTGTCGCAATGGATCGATCGGGCGTTGAGTACCGCAGAAGATTTTGTGGAAAAGGAACACGGAAACCAGGAAATCCTGTTTCGCACTTACGCCAGGGCGCTGGCGGCCTATGTGGGGTTGAACGGAGAACTTGATCCGCAGCCGATTGTTGAGCCGCTTGTGGAAACCGGCGAGAAGCTGATCGCCACCGCGTCGCCGGATGCCAAAGTCCGCTTGCAATGGGAACTGGGCTTGGCGCTGTACGACGCCGTTCAGGTCTATCAAGCGCGCAACGCCCATGACCAGGCCCTGGAATACGGAACACTGGCGGCGGAACATCTGGCGGCAGTGGTCATTACCAAGCCAAGCCCGTCCGCCGAGTTCCTGCTAGGGCGGTTATATTTCCGGCTGGGCGCGATTCACGCCCTGCGCGATCGGGATCATAAAGCAGCCGTGGCCTGGTTCGACAAGGCCCTGCCTTTGCTCGACCGTCCTGGTAGCGAAGAAGCTACGACCAACCTGGGTCGGCACGGCGAGTCGCTAGTGAGTATTGCCGTATCGTACTGGGAAACCGGCCAACGTGAAAAAGCGCTGGCTTTGACCCGTAAGGGCATCCGCTTCATGGAGCAAGCGGTGGAACAAGGCCTACTTGATCGCGCCGCGCTGGCCGTGCCCTACGGCAACCTGGCCGCCATGCACCGTCAACTGGGCAACGAAGAAGCCGCGGATCGTTTTCAAGAGTTAGCCGGCCGCGCGAAGCAAGAACGCTTGAAATAGTCGGTACGTTTCGGCGCTGCGATGAAATGTTTCTGCCGAGATGCCAAGCTCCCCAGTAATCTCGGCCGCCACTGTTCTCTATATTGCCGGCTGCTGGGCGTAGGCAATTAACCTCCGCCCAAAATCGCTTCTTCTCTATCTTTTGCGGTCTCTTTCTAATAAGCGAAAAGGCTGCTCAAGCGTGCTTTTCACTTGCACCAGGAAGCGAGGTGGCAGCCCCTAAAGTGGTAGAACGTTTTGGCGATCCCTAAGGAGGCTATCATCCCCTAACGCAATTGTTACGGAGGCAAAACGTCCTCAAACCACGCACATAAGAGTTTGTGGGGAAATATGTAAGGGTTTTTTCGTAAAGTACCAGAGGTGGGGAATACAACGATAGTACCGATTGAAACATTGTAATCGGGCGAAAAAGCCGAATATGTGTTGATTTCCTCAAATTCCTTTCCTTTGCCACGTCGATTGCAGTAACGAAGAGCCCTATATTGTCAGAAAAGAAAAGGAATCCGAAATGAGATTTTTTCGGCGAGCAGTAATAGTAGGATTTGTTGCAGCTATTTGTGGGGGTTCTACCACCTGGGGGCAGTATGGGATGTATGGATCGCCGGATTTGTTGCCTGTGGCTCAGGCCGGCGGCGTTCAAGATACTTCGTCCTGGAATAGAGCAGAACCGGCCGGTTATCCCAGCACCGGTTATCCCGAGCTTACTCAACCTTCCCTGACTGATCGAAGCGCCTATTATCAGGGCAATCCGAATCGCAGTCTGGGGAGAAGCGGCTACCGCGAACCGGCCGAGATGGTCGGTAGCGAGGAACCACCGATAATGCCGGCTCCACCGACTCCCCAGACCTGGCCCTCGCCTGTTCCCTCTCCGATGACTTCTTATGCAACGGCGGGAGAAAACGGTTGGGCGGCTAGCAAGGCCCGCAAAAATCTTCCGGCTGCTACAGATGAAGAAGGTTGTTTCGGTTGCGGGGAAGGTCTTTGCGGCGAGGACATAGGGTGCTGCGAAGGGGGGTGTTTTCCCTGGTATGCTTCGCTTTCCGCGCTGGTGCTGGGCCGGAGTTATGGGCGGCGCGTCTGGACCAGCTACGAAACCGCCGATGAAACCAACCAACTCACGCACACGCAGTTTGGGCTGGCATGGAAATGGGGCGGCGAAGCCAGATTCGGACGTCGCTTCTGTGTCGGTTGCGTCCCTTATGCTCTGGAAGGAACTTATTGGACCACGGAAGCCTTTTCCGGCTTTCGCAGCACGAGCTTACCGGGTGGAACGGTGAGCACACCGTTAATACTTTCCTATGTTTACTTCGGCAGCGACCCGGCCGACAATTGGTTCCAGGGTGCAGCCGAACACCGCCTCTGGCGCCAAGACGAATTTCATAATTTCGAGCTTAATCTCATCCGCGAGCAACTCGCCTGGGGTTACGACTCCCCGTGGGACATCGGCTGGTCGGTGGGCGTGAGATATTTTCGATTCCAGGATTATTTGCAATTCGGCTCAGTGATCGACGGCCACGAGTGGGGCGAAGCCGGCGGCGCTTACGAAGCCTATCTAAGCGATCGGGCCACTAACAACCTCATCGGCGCCCAGTTCGGCTTCGACGCTGCTTTCCACTTGGCCGAAACGGTGCGTGTATTTATCTCGCCGAAGGTCGGCATCTACGGCAATTGCATGGAAAGCTCGTTCCTTGCCCATACCGGAGACGGCATCAATGGGTCCACGCCTTTCTATGGAAACTATCCGGTCCATACCTTCCGCACGGGATTATCTTTCTTGACGCAGATCGACGTGGGGGCCGATTGGAACTTTGCCCGAAATTGGAGTGCACGCATCGGCTATCGCGTGGTGGCGGCGACCGGCATGGCTCTGGCCGACGATCAATTTCCCCAATACATCGTTGACATTCCCGACATCGAGATGATGCAGCACTCCAGCAGTCTTGTGCTTCACGGGGCGTTTCTGGGCATAACTTATAATTTCTGACGAAAGGAATTCCAACCTTGTAAGCCAAGCTCTTTGCCGGAGACACGGCCTGTAGCCGCCACCGGCAGGGAGAAATCAGGACTTGCCGCCCAGGCCGTTGCTTATGTGAAGCGCTATGCTTACGGTCTGGCGGGGCGACGCGGCTTCTTGCCGGCACAGAGGTTTTGAAAAACAGGGTCGTTACGGAGCTGCTCGAAGTCCTCTTCCTGTTTTGCCGCTTCGCGGTATGCCGAATCCAGCGTAAGTGCCTTGGCAAGATGGAGCAAAGCATCGTGTTTTTGGCCGGAAAGACAGAGGTAGCAGGCAAGATTGTAGTAGAGCAGGGCTTCGTTCGGCTCAAGCGACAAGGCTTCTTTCAAAGCTTGAATTGCCCGATCGAGCCGGCCGATACGCTTGCAGCACCAGCCCAACGCAAGCCGCACGCGGATGTCTTTGGGAGCCGATTTGGCGGCGCGTTCCAGGGGAGGAATGGCTTCGGCGTAGCGTTCTAAAGCCCTTAAACTCTCCCCCCATAAGTATAGTACTTCCGGGCCGAATTGTTCCGGTTCTCCTAAGCGGCTTAACGTATTAACAGCCTGTTGGGGCAGTCCCAGCTCTAAATAGCCTTCTGCTTCGCGGATGATTTTGGCTGTCCGAATGCGCTGGTTAAGGTCCATAATAACAACCGTCCCCTGAGGCAAGTCTTGCCTAATATGCCTCACTATTATTTTATCCGCAAATCGGCCAAAACGGAAATGGCGATTTTTTTCGGCTGCCTCGGCGCCTGCTGCAACCCAAGAGGAAACAATAATTTACGATGTTTGCCGTAATCCATATTGCATTGTATCAGGTGTTTGGTACACTGAGGGAGAAAGAGTTATAGGTTGTGTTGGTTTATTTTATTGGAACAAGCAGTGGAGAACAACGAGCTTCATAGGGAAGCATCCTGAGCTGAGCAGGGAACAGCAGTCGCGGTTGGAAAATGACTATCACCAAAGAGCGGAAGACCAAACTGATTGAGGAATATCGGCGCGGCCCGGAAGACACGGGTTCGCCGGAAGTCCAAATCGCCATTCTTACTACGCGGATCAACGGCTTGACGGAGCATCTGCGGCGGCACAAACGGGATTTTGCCTGTCGTCGCGGCCTCTTGATGCTCGTCAGCCGTCGGCGGCGATTGCTGGATTATTTGAAACGGGTCGATCCGCAGAGGTATCTCGACGTCATTCACCGCCTGGATGTGCGCAAGTAGCCTCATCGGCCGCTTTCTCTTGCAGGCAGTAACAGGCCAAGGCAGAGCGGAACCGGCAGTAGTTTTCTGCGGCTGATGTTCCCCGTCCATTGTCAGGATGCTTTTTGCCATTTCACTCGTTCTGAAATTCACTGCGTTTAAATTAGGAAGGTTACAATACATTGAAAGTCCGTGTAGAACGACAGATCGGAGCAGCGACGCTCTCTTTCGAGTCCGGCGAGTTGGCCAAACAAGCCGCCGGCAGTTGTGTGGTACAATATGGCGAAACAGTAGTGCTCGTGGCGGCCACTTCTGCTCCCGCCCAATTGGCGACCGACTATTTTCCGCTGACGTGTGATTATCGTGAACGTGTGGCGGCGGCGGGCAAGTTTCCCGGCGGTTTCATCAAACGGGAAGGTCGGCCGACCACCAAGGAAATCCTCACCGCGCGGCTTATCGACCGACCTCTGCGTCCTCTCTGGCCGAGGTGGTTCCGGGATGAAGTGCAGGTGCAAGCCTTCGTGCTTTCCAGCGATCGTCAAAACGACGCCGACGTGCTGGCAATGAATGGAGCTTCGGCTTCGCTCTGGGCCTCGCCGTTGCCGTTTTTGGGGCCGATTTCCTCGGTACGGCTGGGCCTCATCGACGGCCGATTCATTCCCTTTCCTACGCATGATGCGCTGGAACAAAGCGAACTGGATTTGATCGTTTCCGGCAATCGGGAATCGATTTTAATGATCGAAGGCTTCGCCCGCGAATTGCCGGAAGACCGCATGGTTGAAGCTATCCTTGCAGCGCGGGAGTATATTCTCCAGATATGCGAGATGCAGGAAGAGTTGGCGCAGCGGCTCGGCACAGTAAAAAAGCAATACGAAAAGCCGCCGGAAAACAATTTGTTCGAGTTGCTCCGCACAAAATACTATAACGCTTTGGCCGCAGCCAAGCAGATCGAAGGAAAGCTTGCCCGAAACGAAGCTTGCGAAAACCTGAAAAAGCAAGCCCTGGCCGAAATGATTCCTGACCCCTTGACCTCAGGCGTAATCTCACTCGGCGCCTTTACCGAAGCCTGGCAGGCCCTGGAGCAGCGCGTCGTCCGCGACCGGATTCTTGGCGGCCGCCGACCGGATGGACGGGATTATACCACCTTGCGGCCGATTACTTGCCAGGTGGATTTGTTGCCACGGGTACACGGCTCCGCTTTGTTCCAGCGTGGGGAAACGCAAGCCCTGGTTACGGTAACTTTGGGCACGGGTCGCGACGAGCAGCGCATCGACGGTCTGCTGGAGGAGTACTCGCAAAAGTTCATGCTTCATTACTATTTTCCGTCTTTCTCGGTCGGCGAATGCCGTCCCATTCGCGGTCCCGGCCGCCGCGAAATCGGCCACGGCGCCCTGGCGGAGCGGAGCGTAAAGCCGGTGCTCCCCGATCACGAAACCTTCCCTTATACGATTCGCATTATTTCGGATATTTTGGAAAGCAACGGCTCCAGCTCCATGGCCACCGTCTGCGGAGCCACTCTCGGTCTGATGGCCGCCGGCGTGCCGATTAGCAATCCCGTCGCCGGCATTTCCATCGGCCTGGTCAAAGAAGCCGACCGTTATGTGCTTCTCACCGACATCATCGGCGAAGAGGACCATTATGGCGACATGGATTTCAAAGTCGCCGGCACACAGAACGGCATCACCGGTATCCAACTCGATCTGAAAATCGACGGCATCGGCGAGGAGATCATCCGCAATACGTTGCAGCAAGCGCGCCAGGCGCGCATTGAAATCCTTCGGGCGATGCTCAGCGTTATACCTCGTCCGCGGGCGGACATCTCGCCCTGGGCGCCGCGGCTGCTGCAGACGCGCATCGATCCGGAAAAGATCGGCCTGCTCATCGGCCCGGGCGGAAAAACCGTGCGTGCGATTCAAGAAGCCACGGGAGCATTGATTGAAATCGAGGACGACGGCACGGTAACCGTCGCCAGCTATAGCCTCGACGCGGCGCGCGAAGCCATGCAACGCGTGGAAGCGCTCACCGCCGTCGTGGAGCTGGGGCGCATCTATACCGGTCGGGTAATCAGCATCAAAGATTTCGGCGCCTTTATTGAAATTCTTCCCGGTCGAGAAGGTTTGTGCCACATCAGCGAACTGGCCGACGGCTACGTTAACAATGTATCCGACATTTGTAAAGTCGGCGACGAAGTCAAAGTCAAGGTCATCGCCATTGACGAACAAGACCGCGTTAAGCTCAGCCGCAAGGCGGCCTTGAGAGAGTTGGCCGTCGGAGAAAAAGGTAAAAACGGAAACCGCAACAGGTAAAACCAAAGGCGTTTTTAGCAGAGTAGCTTATTCCTCTGCCGCCTCTTAAAGGCCTGGGACGAGTTACTTTTTTAGTTCCTGGTCAGCTTGTTGGGTGTGGCGGGAAACGCATACTACTATTATGGCCATCCAGTCCCTTCAATCCGGCGGCAAAAGCAGCTCAGCGGAACAATACGCCGAGATTGTGCAGTTGGTCGGCAATCTGACGCATGAACTGAAGAATCCGCTTTCTACCATCCGCCTGAATGTGGAATTGCTGGCCGAAGAATTGCGCGAATCGAACTCTCCCCGTGATAGCCGAGCACTGAAGAAAATCGAGCGCGTGCAAGAAGAGTGTGAACGGCTGCAAAAAATTCTCGACAACTTCCTTTGCTTTGCCCGCGCACACCGTCTGAACCTCCAGCCGAGCGATTTCAGCGGCGAGGTGGGGCGCATTTTGGACTTTTACCGTCCCAAAGCCCGCGAAGCCGGCATCGAAATCATCGATTTTCTCGCCCCCGATTTGCCTACGGTTTTGCTGGATCGCGACGCCTTTCGGAGCGTGCTACTGAACCTGATTTTCAACGCAGAACAAGCCATGCCTCGTGGCGGCCAGTTGGTGGTTCGCACCTATGGCACGCCTGACGGCGTCGCGCTGGACCTGATTGACTCCGGCTGCGGCATGGATGAAGAAACACGGACGAAGGCCTTTTCCGCCTTCTTTTCTACGAAGCACGGAGGCTCTGGATTAGGGCTGTCTATCGCCCGCCGCATTATCGAGGGACATGGCGGTCAGATTTCTTTGCAAAGCGAACTTGGCCGCGGCACTCAGGTTACCATTACTCTGCCTGTCCTCCCGCGATTGCCTGCCGACGGTAATCCCCTGGCGCTCGCTGCCGATAAAATAGAGAGAAGTGGCGAATCATAGCATATCATTGAAGTCGTAACATTTTTTCGCAATGAGCAATAAAAGAATTCGTCGCCGTCTGGCTCAGGAAGCCGCCCGACTGATCTTCATCCGCGAAGAAACCCAGTACGGTCGAGCGAAACGCAAGGCTGCGCGTTTGCTGACTGCCGTGCCGCTGGAACCGATTCAATTGCCCTGCAATCGAGAGATTCGCGGCAGGTTGCGAATGCTCGAACAAGCGAATGCCGAAACCCGGGAAAAAATGTTGCTTCATCCGCTGACGGCGTGCCCGCCGGATTGTATTCGCTCCGCTTCAGATCGTTTTCGCCGGTATGAATTGCTGCTGATGCCGCTGGAACACGTCGTCGAGCCGCTGGAAGAGCATCCGGAAGGCGATGTGCTATACCATAGCTTGCAGGTGTTCGAGCTGTCGCGCCGGTCGTTGCCTTACGATGAGGAGTTCTTACTTGCAGCATTGCTGCACGATGTCGGCAAGGCGATCGACCGCAGGGATCACATTGCCGCGGGGCTGGCAGCTCTCGGCGAGACTATCAGCCCACGCACGGCCTGGTTCATCGAACACCACGTCGAGGCGGCCGCCCTACGGAACGGCACGCTGGGCGTGAGAGTACGTCGGCGGTTGGAAACGGAAGCCGATTTTGAGGAATTGATGCTGCTGGCCGATTGCGACCGTCGCGGTCGGATGGTCGGCATGCCCGTCCCCGACGTGCCTGAGGCGCTGCTCTATATCCGCCAGCTGGCGGAAGCCTGTGAGGAAGGCGGCCGTTAAAGCGTTTGGTTCCGACTTTCAAAACCCCCCGTGTCGGCCCTCGACATTTCTCAGATGTATGTTAAAATGCATTATTCCGGCGGTGGAAAAGCCGCCCGATAGGAAACTGAATATTGAAAATTATCGCGGGGTGGAGCAGCCCGGTAGCTCGCGAGGCTCATAACCTCGAGGTCGCAGGTTCAAATCCTGCCCCCGCCACTAAATACTTACTTTTTAAGAAGTTAGAACACTGCACGGTAAAGCAAGGTCTCTCTGACTGCTTGCATGGACCGGTTCTTTTCTCTCATTTTGGCAGTCTTTTTGCGGTTTCTGCGCGGGCCGCGTTTTTTGCTACTAATGGCGCAGGGTATTATGGCATGTCTGCTGATATTTCGGGTTAAGTAGAAAAGACTCGCCTGACTTCGGCAAGTCTTCGTGCCAAGTTTTTTAAGCTGCTTTGCTTCTCCACTAAGCCATTGACCGGGGATGCAGTGGGCAATATGATAACCTTTAGACGTGCGGGAAAACGAGCTTTGCAGGGGTGCAAAAATGCCTGCTGATACATATCTTCACGTGGACCTTAAGGACGTCGGCGATGTAACCGTAGTGCGCTTCCGCCACCACAAAATCCTCGACGACATTGATATTCAGGAGTTGGGGCAAGAGCTGTTTCGCCTCGTAGAAAGGGACGGCCGCCTGCGCTTATTACTGGATTTCTCCGCCGTCGATTTTCTTTCCAGCGCGGCGCTGGGCAAGCTGATTACTCTGGACAAAAAGGTGAAGGCCCACGGCGGCACGTTGAAACTGTCGAACATTCGGCCGGAAATCTACGAAGTGTTTGCCATCACTAACTTGAACCGTTTGTTCGACATTCGGAAAGACGAAGCTGAAGCGCTGGCGGCCTTCTAAACATGGCTCTCTGCGGCGAAAATTGGACCTGGCACTGCGATCGCGTAATCCCCAGCGACCTGGCTCTTGCGCGGCGGCTGCTGGATGAGTTGCTCGCCCGTTTGGAAGAATTGCACTGGAGTTGTCGGGATATCTTCGGCGTTCATTTGGCCGTGGACGAAGCCCTGGTAAACGCCGTCCAGCATGGCAACAAACGGGACGTTGGCAAGCAACTGCGCTTCTCCTGGCGTGTATCTCCGCGAAAGGTGCGAGTGGAAATCATCGACGAGGGCCCGGGCTTCGATCCCCGCTGTTTGCCTGATCCGACCGTGCCGGAACGCCTTGCCTGCCCTAACGGTCGGGGCGTGTGGCTGATGAAGGCTTTTATGACCCATGTTGAGTATTGCGGCTGCGGCAATCACGTCGTGTTGGAAAAGGAACGCAGCGATTAGCTTCCTGAGATTTCCTTAATCGCCTTCTTGTTTCAAATCTTCGAGCGCTTTGTCTGTGCTCGTAGGATCAACGCGGCGACAACTTTCGCACAGCCGCGCGGCCGGCTCCCCTAAATCTTCCCGCCACTGGGCTTCAGTAGTCTCCGGAGGCGGGAGCTGGGCAAACTCATTAAGCAACAGTATCAACCGCAAGAGGTGGCGAAAAATAATTCCTTCCTGCTTTTGCAGCCCTTTGGCAGCGACATATTTGTTGAAATCCCAGCCGAAACGCCGCAATTCGCCTGCCGCCCAGACCGGCGTGGTACGCAGGTCGTGGACGCCGAAAAAATCGTAATCGAAGAGGCGGCGGAGTTTTTCGGCTAACGTGAGCGGCTGCCGGCGCGGTGCGGTATCGTAAGAACGCCGGCGACGCGAGTCGTCTTCCTCCTCCAGGGGGTACAATTCTTCCGGCGAAGCCAGACCGAGTCGCAGCAGTTGCGGATCGAGTCGCAATGTCGCTAGAGGTCCCAGCGGTAGTTCTTTATGATCCGGCACGCGCACGAAGCGAGCGACCGTACGCGGCAACTCCAGCACGCTTTCCATAGCTTGCAGCCGTTCGTCGCAATCGGCAATGCCGAGATGATTCACCAAAAACACGGCATATAAGGGATTCACACCGCGAAACAGAAGCAGCTTGGAAAGGTTTTCCGTGGGGCGCGCAAGAACCGGCCTATAGACGAAGGTTTCGGCGGCCAGCTTCGTTTGCTGGGCGAAACCGAAAGTGAATTCGCGGCGCTTCGACTCCTCCGCCTTTTCAGCAGCGGCGGCCGCTTGAAGTTCGGCCAGTTCGGCCGATTTCGGCGGCGGCGGTTCCAGTTCCACGTAGCCTGCACGCCATAATGTCAACAGCATTTCCTCCAGTTGTTTCTCTCCGGCGGCTATCCGTGAGGAATCCATCAGCCGTTTTCTTACCAGCCGACGAATCTGCTCCACTTCGGGCGAGGCATCGAGCATATAGGCCAAAAGCCGCCACGGCAACGGACCCCGACTGGCCAGCTTGGCCGGCGGCGCAGCGGCCAGCTTGCGAAACTGCGCCTCGGTCCAATACTGCTCTCCGGCGCGACGGGTAGGCATCTTCCGCTTCAACGCTTTCTTGGCCTTTAGCAAGGCAGGGTCTTTCGTTTCTTCGGGGATTTGTTCGTATTTTTCACGCCAGCGGGCGAGTTTTACGTCGTCCTCGTGGGCGAGAACGAATACATGCCCTCGCACGTCATATTGCGGCCGGCCGGCGCGGCCGAATATCTGATGTGCCGAACTGGGGTCCAGGAGCTTTTTCTTCTCCGGCGGCCCCTTCATAATGCTGGGCAATACCACGGACCGTGCCGGCAAATTGATGCCTGCCGATAACGTTTCGGTGCACACCGCCACCGTAAGCAACTTTTGCTGAAACAGCTCTTCGACAATGCGGCGATATTTCGGCAACACTCCGGCGTGGTGAACTCCAATGCCTCGCAGCAGCAATTGTTTTAGTTTCGGGCCGGCGCCTTGCGACCAATCGAATCTTTCCAGCACGCCGGCTAGTTGCTTCTGCCGCTCGGCGCTCAGCAGTCGTTTGCCCTTAAGTTGCTCCGCTACACTCCAGCATTCCTCGCGATTGAAACAAAAGACCAGGGCAGGCGTGAAACGAGTTTGTTCGTCGCCTTGCGCCATGGCTTCCAGTTGTTCGCTCAACAGCATGTCGCCCACCCAATGGAAGCTCAGCGGCACGCGCCGTTCCTCGCCCTGAACCAATTCCAAGTTTCGTTGGTGGGCGTTACGAAGCCAGAGCAAAAATTCCATGGCGTTGCCGACCGTCGCCGAAAGTAACAGCAAGCGCACATGCGGCGGCAACAATCCCAATGTCAACTCCCAGACAATCCCGCGCTCCGGATCGTTGAAGCTGTGAAACTCGTCCATCACCACGGCGCTTACTTGCTGGAAATCGAACGCTTCGGCGTGCAGCAAACGATTGAGCAGAATTTCGGCGACGACGACCAGCACCCGTGCGCAGGGATTCTCCCGACGATTGCCGGTTACCAGACCGACATCCTCCGCCCGAAAACCCCACCGTACCGCCGCCGCTTGCATCTCACGGAATTTTTGTTCGCAGAGGGCAATGAGCGGCGTGGTGTAATAGGCCGTGGAACCGTTGTGTAGGGCCTCGAACAGAGCCGCCTCGGCGATTAGCGTCTTGCCTGTGCCCGTCGGCGTGCATACCAGAACGCCTTGTTCGCTCGAAAACCACGCCAAAAGGGCCTCTTCCTGAACACGATAAGGTTGATAGAGAAGCGAATCCAGGTACAGGTCGGCAAGCTCGTCACGTGATAAACTCATTGCAACATCTCAGCTTTTTTCGCCCGGCGGTGCTGACACTTCTTTATTGACGATAGTGGCTGCCGTCTTTTTATCGAACTGGCAAATAACCGGCGACAACACTTTTTCTAACCACCTTACCAATTAAAGGTTTGTGAAAAATCTATCCTTGATGGAAAAATTCCAGGTAGATTCTGTCATTATCGTACATCTTAACTTAAGGGAAATAGCTATGGCGGAGGGATTTTTTGAGCAAAGTGTGTGTTTTAATTAAAATCAACCATTATCTTTGTCTTCCAACTACTTGCTGAGTCTGATTCTTTTCGTCTGTTAAGGCCTGAAGCGTCATGGTGAACCAGCAGAGCGAACGCAGCGAGCAATTTGTCCGGCTGTTAGCGGAGTGTGAGCGCCGCCTTTTCGCCTACATTCTCGCCCTGGTTTGGAACGTTCACGACGCCGAAGATATGTATCAACAAACTGCTCTGGAGTTGTGGCGAAAATTCGACGAGTACCAGCCAGGCACTAACTTCGCCCAATGGGCTTTCACCATTGCCAGGCTGCTGGTTTCTAATTTTCATCGCACGCAGCGGCGGCGGAAGGCGTTTTTTCCGCCGAAATGCTTGCTGTCTTGGCCGACCGCCAAACCACTTTATCGTCCGAGAGCACCGACACCCTGGCCGAGCGGCTCGAAGAGTGTATGAAGCTGTTGAGCGAGGCGGACCAAAACCTGCTTCGTCTCTGCTATGACGGCGGTCGGATCATCAAACAAATTGCCGAGGAAGTGGGCCGTCCTCCGCAAAGCACCTACAACTCCCTTTGTCGGATTCGTCGGCGTCTGTTCGACTGCATCCGACGTTTGGCCGCCCGAAAAGAAAACATCCCATGAACGACGACGTCCGTTTCCACACCGATTTTAATGCTGAAATCTGGTCGCTGTTTGATGCGGCTTGCGACGATGCGCTTTCGGCGGATGAAGTCGCACGGTTGGAAACTCTGCTGCGTGCCGACGAACGGCTCCTGAATCTGTATCTCGATTATTTTTGCATGCATGCCGAACTCCTTCGCCTGATTCGCTTGCAGCGCTCGCGGAAACACATTATCGAAGCCATGCATCCCACGCCGTTATCGGCGGCTGATGCGAACGCCTCACTCATCTCCGAAACCACTGCGGAAGTAAAATCGGCTGCTGCTGAACCGAAAGTTACGGCTTCGACGCCTGGCATGTTGCCGGACTATGAGCTGCCCTGGGAGAAGCCGCGGCCGAAGGTCGTGATCAAAACCTCGCCGCCGACGCCGATTCTGTGGTATAGCGTTAATTCGCCGATCGGCCTGCCGCTGATTTCTTACACTCTCGGCGCGCTCATCATGCTTATCGCCCTGAGCATTGGGGCCGTGGTCCATGTTACCCATAACTACGAAATTGCCGTCGGTCAGGCGGCAACAAGTGAAGACGAATCCGGTGGCAGTGGCGGCGGCGGTGGATTGTCCGGCGCGTTGGCGGCAGCCGAGAAGGCTAAACCGAAAAAAGAGGAAGCGCCTGTTGTCGGCCACATTAGCGGCATGGTGGATTGCCGCTGGGCTGACCCCTCCTTAAAGCCTCTCGCTCCTCGTATCCGGCAAGGCACGAAGTTCGCGCTTGTGTCCGGCCTGATGGAAATCACCTACACCACCGGCGCCAAAGTCATTCTCCAAGGCCCTTGCACTTATGAAGTCGAATCACCTCACGGCGGCTACCTCGCCCTCGGCAAACTCACTGCCAGAGTGGCGAGTGGCCAGTGGCCGGTGGCTAGTGCTCAATCGCAAATAGCAGATCATAAATCAGCAATCAGAAATCATAAATCTCACTCGCCACTAGCCACTCGTCACTCGCCACTCTTCACCGTTCGTACCCCGACTGCTCTCATCACCGACCTCGGCACGGAGTTCGGCGTCGAAGTGGACGAAAATCGCAACACTATCTCTCACGTTTTCCAGGGCTATGTTGGAGTCCGCCTTGCCGGCGATGTCTCAGGAGATGAAAGTCGTGTGGTTGTGCTCGGCGCGAACCAGTCTGCTCTAGTTAAAAAAGACGGCAAGATACAAACATTCGATGCGGCCAAAAGAGCCAGGGCAGGTGAAGAAGGCGTTGTTGCCGACGCCGCCGGTGCGTTTGTTCGTCAGATGCCCCGCTGGACGCCGATTAAGGTGTTCAACACAGGCATTGGGCTAAAGGAAGGCGACCCCGACCCGCACTGGCAGATCGTCGCCCGCAGCGACCAGCCCGACTTCAAGCCGCAACCCGCCGTGGTCACGTCAGTTAGGCCGGAGCTATTCCGGCCGAACGACCCTGGCCGCTCGCAGTGGATTTCAATCGCCGGCAATCTGCCCGATTTACCCAATGGCGTCACGTTCACTTTCCGCACCACGTTTGAGCTTAAGGACGCGACACCGGGATCGGCAGTATTGCGCTGCCAGTTTCTCGCCGACAACCACGTCAGCGACATTCGTCTGAACGGCGAAGCGGTGAAAATCCCCTGGCACAGCTACTTTCCTCCCTTCGACCGCTTCACCCCCTTTGCGGTCAACAAGGGTTTCGTCAAGGGGACTAACGTGTTGGAGATTGAGGTCCACAATGAAGACATACGTCCCCGCCCCGCTGCCCCCAACCCCATGGCGGTTTTGGTGGAGTTGGAGCTGTCTGCGCTGTCCTGGCCGGACGACGCCGAAACCGCCGACGGTGGGCACGGGTCGGGTGAGAGAAAGGAGACCAAACCATGAATGGGCCATAAATGAGAGACTACTAGTCCCCTATCCTTTTAGGGAGAGCCTGTCGGTTCCCTCTCCGGGCTCCGACCGAAGGTTGGTCGGGAGAGGGTTAGGGTGAGGGGAGATCAAAGTTCGAGCGTACCGTTCGTTTCTAATACTTCTAACACCTTTTTTCGAGGGAGACTAACAATGAGTCGTTACAATCTCACTGGTTGCTGTGCGTTGTTCGGCGCCATTTCCGCTTTGTTGGCCCTGTCGAGCGCGGCGATGGGTAATACGTTGCTCTTTAGCGACAACTTCAACACCACCACGTACAGCACGGACGTCAACAATGGTATCGGCACCCCTGGCAACGGCCGCACCGCCGGGAAGTACGAAACGGCCACCTATCTGCAGAACACAGAGCAGCGTTACTATGGGGGCAGCTACTACTCGCCGCCAATATATATAGGTGAAGAGCTTTACAGTTACTCCGATCTCCGAATGGGTAACGGAACCACTATCCCCTATCGACCTTTCGTTTGGCTCAACCGGAATCTCAATGGGGCCGACTCCGTTGGTGGGCTGGATATCACTTTCCACGCCTATATTAATCCCACTTCTGCTCCTTCGGGTTCATACTCCTCTTGGATTGCTTTGGGCGTGGGCGGGGATGCCGCCGGCTCCGACACGACTTACTACCCCCTGAGCGGGACTAATGCTAAGGCGCTGACAATTGCCCTTCGAGCCGGAACGGGCACTAAACCCTATAAGTCTAGTCCGTGCGAGATATTCGTGTGGGAAAACGGCGCCTCGGTGATGATTACTCCTACACCGACCTGGAGTAGCTCCGCAGTCGGCGATCAGTGGCACGATTGGCTCTTTAAGATCAGAGGGGTCGGCGACAACAATCCCTTTGACGGCAGCGGCGCGGTGAACGTGAAGCTCTATGTCGATGGCGGCACGACGGAGGTCTTTAGCTACACGACCACCAGTGCCAAGGTGTGGTCGAACAATTACGTCGCGCTGGAGTCCGACGCCGAATCCAAGACCCTCATCGACAGTTGGAGCATCACCCAGATTCCCGAGCCGTCCGCGCTGGCGCTGCTGGGCTGCGGTCTGATCGGCCTACTGGCCTATGCCTGGCGGAGGCGGCGGTAGATTTAGGATTTAGGATTTATGATTTCTGGTTTGGCGCGTGGAGAGGGCATGACGTGCCGCTCTCCCGCGCCAAGTTGGCGTCGTTTTCTATCATCCAATTGGAGGCGGGCAATGGTTTTTCCAAATCAGAAATCAGCAATTAGAAATCAGAAAATGTGGTTTCACCTTGGTGGAGCTCCTGGTCGTAATCACGATCATCGCTATCTTGATTGCGCTCTTGCTTCCGGCGGTGCAGGCGGCGCGCGAGGCTGCCCGGCAGACACAGTGCAAAAACAATCTCAAGCAACTGGCCCTGGGATTCCACCACCATCACGATACCTACGGCCACCTGCCCACGTGCGGGCGATACTACAACTGGGTCGGCGATCCGGACCTGGGGGCCGGCAAGGAGCAGCCGGGCGGCTGGGTCTTCAATATCCTCCCGTTCATTGAACAACAGTCGGTGTACGAGCTTCCCAGGGACGGCGACGCGAAACGGATTACGGCGACGCAGAAAGCGGGCGCAGCCAGGATGTGCCAGACAGCCATTGCTACATTCAATTGCCCTTCCCGGCGGCCGGCGCTCTTATACCCCTTTTTCGTTTCATGTTTTGGCTCTGGCTTCCCGCCGGCGAACTTTGACATACCCCCCACCATGGCCCGGACCGACTACGCCGCGAACTTCGGCACGCAGGTCCACAACCCCCTCGACCCGTTGGCAACCGGAGCAGTGTGCGACGGTATCTGCTATGACCACAGCATGGTTTCTTTCCGCGACGTAACCGACGGGACCGCCAACACCTTCATGGTGGGCGAGAAGTACATCATGCCGGACCTATACTTCACGGGAACCGACCTAGGCGACAACGCTAGCATGTACGAGGGAGCCGATTGTGACATTTACCGCTTCTCCGTGTGCGCGGACAAGAGCACCACGCCGCCGACCTACTATTGGGCCCCCATGCCAGACACCCCGGGGGTGTCTGCCCACTATGCCCTGGGAAGCGCTCACTCCAACATCTACAACATGGCCTTCTGCGATGGCTCAGTCCATGCGATGAGCTACCAAACCGATCTTAGCATCATCGAGCGCCTGGGCAACCGCAGGGATGGGCAAGTGATCGACGCCAAAAAGTATTGAGGATTATAGAAAAACGGATTCCAGCTAAAGCCGGCCGTTCTCAAATGGCCGCGCGGCCGGCTGAGTCGCTTCATGGTAAGAAAGTTTCGCATCAAGAGACGCGGAAAGCGGCAGCGCCAGGTGGGGTCGTAAAAAAGCGGGCGGTCGCCGCATGCTGCGGGAAGGCTGCAAGATAGCGCTCCGCCCAGGCCGACATAAATCTTTGAGCGGACGTGGTTTCCACCAGCGCCCAAACACTGCCGCCGAAACCGGCGCCAAATGCCGTAGCGGCGGTGGCGCCAAGCTGACGGGCGGCGGAAACCAGAAAAACCGTTTCCGGTGTTTGGTTGCCGAGCCAGCGCTCTGCGGCAAGCTGGGAGCGCGCCACCCAGCGTCCGAAATCGCCCAGGTCGCCGGCGGCCAGAGCTTCACCGGCGGCAGGTATAATCTCCCCGCTTTCCAGCATAAAATGTTTTAATCGCGGCAGGAGAGCTTCGGCATCCGGTTGCCTTTCAGCAAGTTCGATAAGTCTCTCGGCGGCATCCGGCGCAGAGCCTAAAGCGGCGGCCAGGTGCGCGTCCTGGCGACCGGTTGCCTCGCGCCAGAGTTCCATCAGTCGGGCGACCAACCTTGAGGCGGCGTTATACTTCTCGCGTGCAGGACCGGTCTTTTCGGCGGCTACGCCGCTATGCCCAATGATAAATACATGCTCCGGCGGCATGGGTATCGACTTCTCGAACTCCGGCGGGCAGAAAGCATATTGACTTACCCGGTTCGGTTCGGCACAGAGGATGGCCACCTGATCCTCGCTGCCGCCGAAGGTGCCCACGCCTTCCTCGCCGTCAAGGGTGCCGAAACTTTGGCCGTTTTCCATGGCTCCAAGATAGCCGGCCAAATCCAGGTTGCTGCCGATGTTATGCCAGTATTCGTTGCGCGCCGGCAGGTCGTTGACCGTGCTTAGGATAAGAAAGATGCCGATCATCAAGGCGCTGGAGCTGCTCAGTCCGGCGGCAGGAGGCAAGTCGCTGATAAAGGCGATGTCCGCTCCGTAGAGCGGGCCGGAAAAGTTTCGCACCAGTCGGCGCACGACGGCCAGCGGATAGTTCGCCCAACCGCTGAGGTGTGGTTTCGGTTCCGCATCGATGTGAAAGACGACGGTATCTTTATCGGCGGCGTCGATAATCACAAGTTGATTGTCTTCGCGTGGAATGGCAGCGAAGCAGAAGCCACGTTCGACGGCGGCGACCATCGACCGCCCGCCTGCATAATCGGTGTGTTTGCCCAGTACTTCAATCCTGCCGGGAACGTAAAAGGCCAAAGGCGGTAAACTTTCCTCGCCGGCTACGGCGATTACAGGGGCCAATTGAGCGAACAATTCGGCGCGACTCCGGCAGGCGGCAGGGCTAAGACCCGTGGCGGCAAGTCGGGCAGCCAACTCCTCGATTTCCGTCAGTGCCCCGGTAAAACCCAAACCTGTCATAATTGCACGTCTATTCCAGCTAAATGGGGCGCCACGGAAGCGATGTCCGCACGACTAGTTAAATCCAATACCGGCAAACGATAACAAAGTGCATGGATGCGGGCGCCTAACTCGTCGATAGCATATTGCACGGCATCGGTCAATTCCAACTCTCCACGCGGCGAAGGCCGAATGGCCTTACAAGCTTGAAATATCGTCGGCTCAAACCGCCAGCAGTTCATACTCACCCACAGCGGCTGAGGCAGGGCGGCCAGGGTGGCATCGTCGGGCTTTTCGAGGATTTTTTCCAAATGCCCTGCGTTGATTTTCGCCACCGCGAAACGTTTGATTCGCTCGGCAGTAATGTTTCCGGCCCGAAACAATGCTTCGCGCTCGAAAAGTGCCACCGCATAACCCTCTTGCTCGCGCAGCCCTTGTAACGCCTCCGACCGATAGTAATTATCCGAGTTGATAACGGCGAAAGGTTCGTCATTCACGAATTGTTGAGCGGCAGCAACAGCATCGGCTGTCCCGCGCGGCACCGGCTGAAAAGCAAAACTAATTTTCAGACGCTTCACCACAGCCTTGCCGCCATAGTATTCCTGAATGGCCTGCTGCTCCGGCCCGATGATCAGACAAACGTGTCGATAACCGGCGTCGGCCACAGCGGAAAGGACATAATCCAAAAAAGGTCGCCTGATGGGAATCATGGCCTTGATGCCTGTCTCGGCCATGGCGGCTTGTTGCTCGTCCAGGGTAGCCGAGGGGTCCAGCCGCCGCATTCTGGTTCCCAATCCGCGCGCAAGAACTACGATCTTATCCATGCGTGATGTTAGAAAACGGTTTCTGGCAGCATTATTACGGTTTTTCTTTTAGATGCCAAGTTGGATGGGGTAAAACGCCTTCTATTGCAAAATAGAGTATGAAAAAGCCGAAGTCCGAGACCCAATTGAACATTTAGTTTGGAGAGCGTTCCACCCTGCGATTTATCGTCTATCCGGTCTTTTAATCCTCTATCAGGGTGGGTAGAGATGACGATTGAACTCAGTTTTTCGATGATACCGGGGATTGAAAACCATAACTCATTATTCACGATACAGTTACGTCGTATTAGCAAAGAAAATCACGCCCTAACTATAAACTCGGTAGCTTAGAAAAAATAGACGCGATGACCAGGTACTTCATTTAGCCAGGTAGTTCTCTTCTGGCTGGTCAAAAATAGATGATTTATCTTTTCGGTCAGTTAATCTGGCAAATATGCAGGACATAGCAAAGATGGAGGGGATATTTTTATTGAGTAAAATATTCCGATTTTTTTGATTTTAACGAAAGGCTCGGCGGGGAGCTTTCCGATAACTTTTTCGACCACGACTCCGTCGTGAATCTATCTTCAACCGCCCGCCGTTTTGAGGACAGAATAATGAAACTGACAAAGTTTTTGATTTCAATGGCTGGAGTAGCTGTTTGGGCTTGCGGCGCCTTCGTCGCAGCACAATCCTGGCAGCCGATTGCCTCTTCCAACGTGAACATAGGCTCCGCCGAAGCAAGTCAAACCAGTTGGGAAGATAAAGTGCTCAGGCGTTCCAACACTCTGCAATGGCGGTCGCCGAGGCCGGAAGTGCTTGCCCAAAGTCCTGCTACTACCCAGCAACCGGTCTTTGAGCAAACTTATGAAGCTCCCATGTCTCCGTCCGCCGGCAAGTTACCGATGCGAGGGTTTTCCACTTCGCGGCGCGGGAGGGTTCGCTTGACCGGCAACGAGCAACCGGAAATGATACCTCCTGGCGAACAGATTGTTCCGTCGCCTAACGAGGAAATCTTCGGCGATGAGTTGCCGCAGCCTTCCGCCGGGGGCGAGCATTATGGAGAAGTACTCGGCGAAGTTCCTGGCGGTGATTGCGGCGTTATGGGCGAGTGTGGCGATTGCGGCCCTTGCGGGGTGGCTTCATGCGATGAGTGCTGTGATTTCGGTTACGAAGTCTTCGACGGCCGGTGTGGCTGGTGGATTCGGAATCTCACTCTGTTTGTCGGCGGCCAGGGTTTCAAGGGGCCGGCGGATGGAGGCTACGGGAACTTCGGCTTCCACGAAGGAATCGGCGTTTCCGGCCCGTTGGGCGATCCCTGGAACATCGGTTATCAAGTCGGCGCCACTTTCACCCAGAGCAATTTTTCCGGCCCGCTTACCGACATGCCGAGCACTGACCGCACACAATACTTCACCACGGTGGGGCTGTTCCGCCGCGCTTTGTGCGAGGGGCTACAATTCGGCGTCGCCTGGGATTATCTCCACGATCGATACTATGAAGCTTTCGATCTGCATCAGTTCCGTAGCGAAATCGGTTACCTCTGGAACGAATGCATGGAGATCGGGTTCTATGGTGCTTTTGGGCTGACGACGAATACTTTTTCCACCGAAAACCTAGTGATCCAATACGACCCGACGGACATGTATGTCTTGTATCTGCGCCGTTATTTCGAGAACGGCGGCGAAGGGCGAGTTTGGGGCGGCGCCACCGGTTGGGGCGACGGCATGATCGGCGCGGATGTTTGGGTGCCGCTGGGGCGCAGCTTCGCTATTCGCAACGTCATCAATTATAAAATCCCCAAAGAATCCCGCGACGAAGGCGGATATGCCGACGAGTCCTGGGGTTTAACCTTGCAACTGGTCTGGTACCCAGGTCGCGCCGCCCACTGTCAGCGCGGCAATCTTTATCGGCCCTTGTTTAACATCGCCGACAACTCGCTCTTCATGGTTGATCGTGTAGTGAAATGATGAAGAGGGACGAACGTCCGCGGCGATGTCCCACCCCGGCGCGGCCGCCAGTTAACGGTCGACTGTTTCAGCAAAGCATAATGCCCGCGATTATTTTTCCGCTGCTCCTCGGCGGCACATTATCGTGGGAGGTATGCCCCGGCCTGGCCTACGCCGTTCCAGCGCGACGGATAATAACCTGGGTTGGACGTCCAGTGCGGCGCATAATCACTTTGGAACGGATCGCTGGAGACGCGGGGTCTGGAGTTGGAGAAGCCGAACCATTTCATCGACTCTAACCGCCGCAAACGCTGTTCCGCCCGATACTGCGCATTGGCCCGGACCATCATTTTCGGGTCTTTGTAATTGCGCAGGGCTTGTTCATAAAACCACATTTCGGGCGTGGCTTTAAGTTCGCCGGAAGATACGATGGTTTGCAGATTGTTGTTGCGTGTGACCGGCCTTTCCGCCCAGGCCATGCTCCCGCCGACAAACACGAGAACCAACGCGGCTATTGACCACTTCATAATTTCCCCCCTTATGGCTGGTTGCTATTATGGTGAAGTGCGCACTACTTAAAAGATTTCGTCAAAAAATGGGGGCTGGGTTTAGGCAGGTTTTCACGAAACAGCCATAAAGCTCAGGGAGGAAAAGCAGGTAGTGAAAGGCGGCGCGGCTTAATTTTCAGCTTTCTTTTGCATGAGTTCTCGCATTTCCGCAGTGCTTTTCATGGCGCAGAACTTCGGACCGCACATGCTGCAATAAGACGATTTTTCCCGTTCCCGCTCCGGAGAAGATTCCTCGAACATCCGCCGGGCGGTTTCGGGGTCGATGGCCAGGCGGAACTGCTCCTCCCAATTGAACTCAAAACGGGCTTTGCTCAAGGCATCGTCCCACGCACGCGCGCCAGGGCGACCGCGCGCGAGGTCGGCGGCATGGGCGGCGATCTTGTACGCCACTACGCCCTGACGCACGTCTTCTATCGTCGGCAGGCCGAGATGCTCTCTCGGCGTTACATAGCATAGCATCGCTGCGCCGTACCAGGCTGCCAGCGCGCCGCCGATTGCGCTGGTAATGTGGTCGTAGCCGGGCGCCACGTCGGTTACGATCGGCCCCAACACATAGAACGGCGCTTTGCCGCACCATCGTTGCTGGAGTCGGACATTCCATCGTATCTGGTCGATAGGCACATGGCCCGGCCCTTCGATCATTACCTGACAACCGTGGCGACGAGCGCGGCGCGACAAGCGGCCCATCACTTTTAATTCGGCCAGTTGGGCGGCATCGCCGGCGTCGGCAATCGAGCCTGGACGCAGCCCATCGCCCAAGCTCCAGGTTACATCGTACCGCCGGAAAATTTCACAGAGTTCATCGAAGTGCGTATAAAGAGGGTTTTCCGCATTATGGGCGGCCATCCACTTGGCAATTAACGATCCGCCGCGGCTGACGATGCCGGTCAAGCGCCTTTCACATAGCGGCAAGTGGTCCTTAAGCAGCGCACAATGAACGGTCATAAAATCAACGCCCTGCGCGGCCTGACGCTCGACTATGTCGAGAAAATCCCGCGGCTGCATGTCGGCTATATCATCGAGCTGCTGGGCTACCTGATAAATCGGAACTGTGCCGACAGGTACAGTGGCCGCGTTGATAATCCGCTCGCGGATCCCATCAAGGTCCGGCCCGGTGGAGAGGTCCATTACCGCATCTGCCCCGTAACGGACAGCCACGAACAGCTTTTCCAGCTCACAGGCGGAATCACTGGACAGCGACGACTTGCCGATATTGGCATTGATCTTCGTCCGCGCGACGATGCCGATGCCGATCGGTTTAAGACCTTGCGACAAATGGATGCGGTTGGCCGGAATTACCATACGTCCTTCCGCAACTTCACGGCGGACGGCTTCGGCGTCGAGGTGTTCCTGTTGGGCGACGGCCTCGATTTCCGGAGTAATTTGCCCGGCACGCGCACTTTCGAGTTGAGTCATCCTTCTTTGCGACTCCTACGGGGCCAAAACTTTAGTATAAGACGTTTGACCGCAAAGGTCCACTTAACCGAACAAAAGTTTTCCCCAGGAAAAACCGGCCGTGCGTCGTCCTCTTCGCTATCGGCACTTGGAGAGACAGGAGCCGGTGGGCAGCGAAATCCAGAATTACTGTGCGATCATTGTTTGCCAGTTGATCAGCTTGCGGACCGGCTGCAAGCCGAGGCGACGGCCGTACGAATGTTCTGTTACTCTGCCAGAGCCTGAACGAGGAGAACGACCTGCTGGTCCATCTGACGAAGCTGAAAACCAGGGCACGCACTCCCCGACGCTTCGACCCTGCGAGGGCGACCTTGTCGGCGCCGGCTACTGGGCGCGATCAGCCCTTGGAGGCCGGTCCTCCTTACGCCCGCACCTTTCTCGACCGGCTAAAATCATCACCAGAGCGAACCCTTTGCCAGCTAATGCCGGGCGGAAACATTGTGCTGAACAGGATTGCATTTGTCCCTTTCATTAGGACAAACCCAAGAGCTAATTGTCAAACGGAGGCGGCGAGTGAATAAACTTTTTCTATATGAGAAACTCCAAAAAATATTGCCGATAGTATTATAAAATAAAATACTATTTTGACTGGTGACTCTTATATCTCGCAGAAAGACGCTTTCTAAAGAATGTTTATTCGATAGTTGATTAGTTGTTGCGGTGTGGATTTAATTTCATCAATGATTCTAGCATCGGAGTTAAGAAATACTTATACAAGAATTCACCTCCCCTCTTATTGCAGACGAAAATCCCGTCCTTATAATAAGCTCTTATGATTTTGATGGCCCATGCGGCTGAAAATGGCTGTAGAGGGTGTGTAAAGGGATGTTTATTCTTTATCTAAACCAGTTTTCATCTGAGGAGAGTACGTAAAGTATGTCAAAAGTCGTTGATGCTGTGAGCGCGTTTATGGATCAAGTGGTGGCCAAGAATCCGGGTCAGCCGGAGTTCATTCAGGCAGTTCACGAAGTTGCCGAGTCGGTGATGCCGGTTATCGAAAGCACGCCGAAGTATCGCAAAGCGAAGATACTTGAGCGCATCGTCGAGCCTGAACGGGTGATCATCTTTCGGGTTCCCTGGGTGGACGATCGGGGTGAAATTCAAGTGAATCGCGGCTTCCGTGTGGAGATGAACAGCGCCATCGGCCCTTATAAAGGTGGCTTAAGGTTTCACCCCACCGTGGATCTCGGACTGTTGAAGTTCCTTGCCTTTGAACAGGTGTTTAAGAATGCTCTGACGACAATTATGATGGGCGGAGCCAAAGGCGGCAGCGATTTTGATCCTAAAGGTAAAAGCGACAACGAAGTGATGCGCTTTTGCCAAGCGTTCATGTCTGAATTGTTCCGCCACCTCGGCCCTGATACTGATGTGCCGGCAGGCGACATCGGCGTCGGTGCCCGCGAAATCGGCTTCATGTTCGGTCAATACAAGAAGCTGGTCAATCGCTTTTGCGGCGTTCTTACTGGAAAGGGACTGGAATACGGCGGTTCACTGATTCGTCCTGAAGCCACCGGCTACGGCGCCGTCTATTTCGCCCAGGAAATGCTGGCCACTCGCAGCGAAGAGATAAAAGGCAAAACCGCCGTGGTTTCCGGCTCCGGCAATGTCGCTCAATATACCGTCCAAAAATTGCTGCAACTGGGCGGGAAAGTCGTTACCCTTTCGGATTCCAGCGGGACGATCGTGGACCCTGACGGCATTGACGAAGAGAAGCTGGCCTGGGTGATGGACCTCAAGAATATTCGGCGCGGACGAATCAGCGAGTATTGCGAAAAGTATAGACGTGCGGAATTCCGGCCCGGCAAGCGACCGTGGGATGTGCCTTGCCAATTGGCCTTCCCCAGTGCCACGCAAAACGAGATCAGCGGCGAAGACGCCAACCGGTTGGTCAGCAATGGTTGCATTTGCGTAACAGAGGGCGCCAACATGCCCACCGAACCGGAAGGCGTGGATGTCTTTCTCGGAGCCAAGATACTCTACGGCCCCGGCAAGGCTGCCAATGCCGGTGGAGTCGCCGTCTCCGGCCTGGAAATGGCACAAAACAGCCAGTTCTATCAATGGACGCGCGAAGAGGTGGATTCGCGTCTGCAAAAGATCATGCGCTCCATTCATGAAAATTGCGTGCGATACGGCCGCGAAAACGGCTTTGTCAACTACGTTCGCGGAGCGAATATTGCCGGCTTTGTCAAGGTGGCCGAGGCTATGCTCGCCCAAGGCGTCGTCTAAAAAGTCGGCAAACACAAGAGAAACTTCACCGCCGGCGCACAAACACCAAGATTTCCCGGCTCTTCTCCGGCAACCATCCTTTGGGCGCCGGATGGAAGTCGTGATGTTTTAATTGCGCAGCTAAGGCAGCGCATCGCGCCGGCGTAAATTGTTTCACTTGATGCAGCAAAACAATGTCCGTTCGGCTGTCGCCGGCAAAAGCAAGGACCGTTTCATCATCCGCTTCCCAACGGAATGCGTGATAAGGGCAATTGCCGGCATAATAGCTCACGATCGGTGTTATGCCTAAGGGACCGACGAGGACCGGCGGCGTGGCATATTCGTCATGGATTTTGCGGCCTAGCGCGCCGGCTGTGTGCCGCACATCATAATACTCGGTGTTGCTGGTCAAAGCGTCGGCAATGCCGGCTACGGCGATGGCGAGGAGGATGCCTGCGGCCAGGGCATGTTGAAGTTTCGGCGACCGGCCCAACCAAGTCATCAAACGCACGGCCCTGGCCAGCAGCCCCAACAAGCCCAAGCTCGCCCACGGGGCGGCCATAAGCACGATGGGCAATGCGTAGCGGGGGCAAATGGTCCGGTCATACCACAACTGAATCCAGATGCCCAGCATCAAACCGAGCGCCACATAGAAGAGCGGTTGGTGGTCCCGCCGCGACCAAATGTGTCGCCAACCCCAGATGCCCCCGAACATCAGCAGCGCGAAGATGGGCGAAAGTCCGCGAGTCATGGTCGGAAAAAACACCCACAACATTTGACCCAGCGACGGCGGTGCGACGGCGATTCCTTCGATCTGCCCGCGGCCGAGAACGTAGGACAGCCACGGCTGAATACGGGCCAAAGGACTAAGTTGAAACGCTTTTAGGCCCAAATATCGATGCGACCAGATCGCATCTAATGCTATCAACATCAGCGGAATAACAATGATGGCTATTATCGCAATGAGGAAGTTTCGACTGCGCGGCGAATGCAATGCCCTATATCTCTGCCAACTCCAGAGCAATAACGGCATCAGCAGCAGCAGGGCTTCTACGCGCGTAAATACGGCCAAAGTAAGACAGCCTATACCATTTAGCAGAAACGCCCAGCGCAATTCGCATACGGCGCGCCAGAAATAGTAGCTCGTCAACATGAAGAGCAGCCAAAAGGTGGGGTCGCGCATGACTTCGGGGCTCCACTCGATAAACTTCGGCTGCACAGCATATAACAAACAAGCCACGAGCGCCACGCGGTCGTCGAACTGTCGCCGCACCCAGCCCCACAACGGCAACACCACCAAGCTGGAACAAACAACGCCCCAGATAACAGCCGCCGGTTCCCAATCCAGGCCCAATTTATGGAGAGCGGTCAGCACGAAGGGATATAAGTTTGGCGTCGTAGCATGGAAAGCCGAGCGCCAATTGCCGTTGTCTAGGGCTTCGGCAGTGCGAATGTATAGCACGCCGTCCGGACAGACGCCCGGAATACGCATCGCCATCGCAACCCGCAAGACCGAACATAGCACTACCAGCAATACCAACCAATGCCAGGATTCTCCGGCTTTCACGCCTTCCGCCGGCGGCGCGTACAGATGGTTAGGATAATCCGCTGACACAGGCTGGATGGGAAACAAGAGGCCCATTTTTTTCCTCTCGGCCCTGCTGAAACGAAAACGATAAGGGCCGCCTACTCGTTTTTTCCTCCGACAGAGGCCGGAGGGAGGTGCAATATATCGGCTTTTTTTAACCGAGGCAAGACGGAGTGCGAACGCCGCTGATCAGCTTGTCTGCGACTGCATTGCGGAGAAAGAAGTGCTCAGTTTAATAAGCAGCCAACTCAAATCCGTGATCAAAAACGGTTTTGAGAGGATTGCTGCGGCGCCTGCTGCTTGCAGTTTGCGATAATCTTCGATTCTGGGAAAGGACCAGAGGGCGATCACCGGCACAGGTTGTATTTCTCCGACAAAGCATTTCAGACGTTCGATTTCTTCTTCCGGTCCTCCACTGTCGAAGATAATAACTTGCGCTCCTTTTGCCGCCAAGGGGGATGCGTCCCGTTGCCAGACGGCAGAAAAACCTAGCGTATGGCAAGCCATACTGAGCAACTCCCAGGTCTCTCTGGAATGTGTACGAATAATCACTAGCCCCGGGTGTTGTTCAGAGGCGGTTTCGGACGTAATAAGACTCCGGCCATGCCCGTCGTTGCTTTCAAACTCGGCGAGCAATTGTTCTTCTTCCGTAGCCGTGAGCGGAAGAGACCAGGCACATTTTCTTCCTTCGGCAAGCTGGAAGAGTTGGCGTTTGACACGGCAAGGCCATTGATGCCAGTACAGGCGGGCAGTAGAGGGCCAGGGTTTGCCGCTGCGCGATTCGCCTTCACACCAGGCGCCTAATAAAGAGACCACGCGGGCCAACGGCGCCAACCGCAGCAGTTCTTCGATTTCCGTTTCGGTGAATTGATTGGGAAAAGCTTGGGCCACAACCAGTACATCCGGCGTGAAAGAGTTTTCCACCATCAAGGCCCTTGCCGTTTCGACATCCGGTGCACAGTGAACCTCATGTTCGGCGTAAATGGTGCTCAAAGGCTCCTCAAATTCACTTCTTGCCGCATCGCCGATAATGAGGATCGCAAGTCCGGCCATGAGATGGAAAGCGAAAGTTCCGCGGAAACAATAAGACGTTACAACCTCAGCTCTGTTTCCCCTATCAGACGGTGTGTTTCATCCGCGCTTCCGGCAGCGCGCAAAGCATCCAAAAAGCCCGGAGCAGTAAGCAGGCGACTAATTCGCGCAAGTGTTCGCAGATGGCCGCGATCGTCCGTAGAGCAAATAAGAAAGAAAACGTCCGTTAAAAGTTCCGCGCCAAAAGGTATGCCGCTGAAAGTTCGTCCCAGGGAAAGAAACGGTCGTTGCAGAATATCCGGCAAAGGCCGCCGCGGGTGGAGCAGAGCCACGCCGTTCTCCAGGGCGGTGGTGTGCATGTCTTCACGGGCTTTGACGGCTTCGGCCATTTGTTGAGGGTCCCACAGCCACCCTGTCTGCGCCGCCAACCGGACCATCTCGTCAATTACGGAATTTCGCGTGCGGGCGGCCAGCGGTACGGCGATTGCCTCCCGCGGAAGAAATTCCGCCAGTTTTACCGGAAGTTGATTTTCAGCAGGAAGCGAGTGTCGCAAGGCCGCCTCAACCTCCTTCAATTCCGCCTCATCCGAAAGGCCGATGCGGCGTTCTAACCACAGGTGGATGTCCGGTTTGGAGAAGCGCCATTGGCCGCCCACTTTTCGGCCAGGCAGGTTGCCGCGTTCCGCCAGTTTAATCACCTGCTGCGGGGAAAGATGTAAATAGCGTGCCAAACCCTCAACATCAAACTCGCTGTATGGCATAACATGCCGCCTCGAAAGAATCCCTCGTTGCTATATACCCATACATCGCTAATGGTATATCTCCGCCATACGTTCGACACGTTTAGCAATCAGCCGGCGCAACTCAGGCGGTTGGAGAACTTCGGCTTGGTCGCCATAGCCCAATATCCACCACGATATTTCATTCAGCCCGGAAACCGTAACGTGAAAATCCAGCGTGCCGTCAGGCTGCCAGCAAAGTCGTTGAGTTTTGTGCCAGTTTACTTCCGCTACGTTTTGGGCAACCAGCCGACTGAAACGCACCACTACTTCTCGATCGCGGCCGCGTTCGGGTATCAAGTGCCAGGCATTACGCAAATAGCGATCCACGGAAAAACCGCGCGGCACCTGGAAGCGATCCTCCAACATCTCTAATTGAAGAATCCGGCCCAGGTTAAAGGTTCTTTTTGCGCGATGCAATGACGAGCGGCCCACCACGTACCAGCTACGCCGACTGAAAAACAATCGGTAGGGGCTTAAGCGTGTGGTAATTTCCTTCTCATCACGCAAACTGTTGTAACGAATGCGGACGCTCCGGCGATTGGCGATCGCTTGCAATAGTTGTTCATATACTCCTCCGCGACCCTCCAGGGGATTGCGTGGGCCCGGGCGAATGTGAATGGCCGAAGATACGCTTCGCAAATGCTCGCGGAGCCGATGGGGCAAGCTGCTTTCCAGCTTCACGGCGGCGTTCCGCGCCGGCGCAAGAAACGGCAAGCCGCTACGATCGCCCAACTCGTGACACAGTACCAGCAGCGCCAAAGCCTCTTCGGCGGTGAAGTTCGTTGGCGGTAAGAGGCAGGCGCCGGGAATCCGGTAGCATTGCTGGTTTTCGTCAAAAGTTACCGGCACGCCCGATAATCGCAACAAGTCCAGATCGCGGAAGATGGTCCGCCGACTTACGCCGCAAGCCTGTGCCAGCCCCTCAGCGTTGTATCCTCTTCCAGCCTGAAGCAGGCCGATGAGTTGCAGCAGGCGGTGGATTTTTGCCAGGTTCATTGCGGCTCGCCTTATCTACTACTCGCCAGGCAGCGGCCGGCGCCACCTGATCGTCCGCCGAAGCTTCGCCAACCCCCGCCTTGGGATCAGGAACCGGGACAGGCGCGGGCGGCTCTTCCGGCACGCCTTCGAGAGTTTTGTCCTCCGACTCAGGTTGGGGCGAAGGCACTACTTCCGGCTCTCCCTGAAGTTCGGCTGGGGAGGGCTGGAACTCTTCTGCCCCGACTCCGCCATCGCCGATGTGTTGCTCGATCGGTCCCCGACTGATTATCCGCGGCTGCGTGAAGCCATAGTCGAAGTAAATCGAAGCTTCGCGCGCACGTGCCCGGCGTCGAGCATCGAAATATGCCTTGCCCGGCCAAGGGCCTTCCGCCAAATATACCCCATTATACTCCAGCAACGAACCTTTGCGATAGTGTACCTGAGCAATGGACTTGTTGTAATTCACGAGACTGCGATAGTAATCGCTTTCGGCTTGCGCCAGAGCCTGCTGTGCTTTCAACAGAACGTCCAGCGTAACGGTATCCGTTTCGTAGGCGGCGGCCACGGCTTCCACCTGCCGCTGGGCGGCCACGCGGCGATTGAAGTTCGTCTGGCTGAGCACGTAGTTGGTTTCCAGGTCACGGATGGCATAAGCCAGTTGGTGAGAAAGCTCCAATTCGGCTTCCTGCAATTTCACACGTTCCTTAGTCAGATTCAATTGAGCATTGCGCACGCCGGCCAACTCACGGCGGAAGCCGAGCGGAATGCTGCCCACCAGGCCCATTTGCCATTCTTGAAACTCCCCGCCGGTCATGCTTCGATAGGCATTGGAATCCGTCACGGGAATGGGCGGATTGTCGAAATCCAGGACATCCGCTCCATCCAGACGGTTGCCTAATCCCAACCAGCGATATTGCGCGACAAAATCAAGCTTCGGCAACAAAAAGTTCTTCGCGGCAATCAGTTCCAGTTCCCGACGTTTGACAATCCACTTTTGTTCGCGGAGTTCCACGCTTCGGGCAAGACCTTCATTCAGGGTTTCATGCCAATCAAAGGTTAGCTTGGCCGTGGTCGGCTCATCCTTGGGACGAATGAGCCGGCCGTCAGTGGCCGCCAACCCTAAGAGATAACGCAATTTGGCTTCCACGGCATAAAGGTTGTTCAGCGATTGTTCGGCGGTGCTACGGAAGAGATAGTATTGCTCGCGAGCCTGAGCTTCCTTTTCCGCTTCACCGCCCTTGCCGCCTACGCGATAAAGCGTATAAATCTTCCGCCATGTGCTCAGGGCACTGTCGCGCCCCGCAATCACTGCATCCAGGCTACGATACTGGAAATAGAGTTCCCAATAAGCTGTTTCAACATCGTTAACAAGATTTCGCACGGCAGCCTCGAAGTCGGCCAGAGCAATGTCGGTGTTGATCCGGGCCAGCATCACGCCGTTGTACATCCCGGGAGTGGCGCCGGGACCGGCAATACGATTAAACTGTACGCCGGCGCCTTGCAACAAAGGTTGTCGTAGTTCAGCCACCAGGTTGACGTTCCAGTCCGCCGGCCAAGCCCGACTGGGTCGATTGCTCAAGTCATACTTGACGTTGTGCGTGATGGCAAATTGCCCGCCGGTCGCGGCAATCTTCGACAAACGAGCCTGGAAAGTCCCTAAATCGTCTTGTTGTACGGTGGGAAAGATAAAGCTGTACTCCGGCTTCAAGTTCTGCGGCGTATCGAGTTTTTCCCAGGTTACACTGGTGCTCAGTTGGGCGTCAAAGGCTGCAAGGGCGCCTTCCACGCCGGTTCGGGGGTTGCTCTCCGCCAGCGCCGGATCATAAATCGTCGGCGCCAGTTCAGGATTGCGCACGAGAAAATCCGGCGGCCCTTGCACCTGACCGCCTATGGTCCGCATCACTTTGTTGTTTGTCAGGGCAATTTGGATTGCCTCTTCGAGGGTCAAGTCCCAGTAGTTCTCCTGTTTATCAGGATTGAGAAGCGAGAAGGGTCGCTGCGCCTCGACCACATCAGGTAAACGGTCGGAATCCACGTCGGGATATTCAATCTGTGTCGCCACTCCAATATAGTGGTTCAAGTCGCCATCAATCCGTTTTAAGTAGAACGGCTCCTGCGGACGGCAGCCAACAAAAGCCATAAATAACGCCGGCGTCAATGCCATGCAGAACCGGAATAGTGGCCGGAGCATAGGTCTGATTCCTAATTTTACTTGCGATAATGGTCCTGTTTATAAGACCGTTTATCCGTAGAAAGGGTGCTTCCGATAGGTACGCGGCCCCAGACGGGATAATCGGCAAACTTGTTATCGACCACCTGGCCGTCAGACTTTTGCCCAACTATGCAATCGGAAAGAGCGTTTTATTTATGCTGGCTTTTCTATTTCGCCCATTCCGCTGAGGTTTTTGATTATCTCTACAGAAAATCATTAACTTAATGAGATTAAGTAAGACAGCAAAGCTAAGCCAAACTCATATATTGGAGAAAATAACCAAGATGCTTCACCTGGGCAATTATTTTTGGCCTGGACGCTCAGAGCTTACGATAAGTTTGCGTGGCCGCAAGAAACTACCAAATGGCCTATCCGATTAGTCAGCTTGCTGAGACAGGGAAGCTGCTTTTTTCCAAGCAATCACCAACCACCCATCGTTGCAGACAATCTGGACGGGGATAAGCTTTCCTGCCGCTTTCCATTTGCCAGGTAGTTCCAATCCTTCGCCGAGAAATTCCGGTTCAAAGACTTTGGAGAATCTTTTTTCTAGTAATTTGCGGATCACCTGGCGGCGCGCGTCAAGTTGCTGACCACTGCCAGGGACGAAGTCGGGCGGAAAAACCTCGATTTCACCTTGGCGAACGGCTTTGAAGCCCTCAGGCGATTGTACGATCTTATAAGCAACCGACACGTTCATTGCCGGATGTTCGTCCTTGCCCTTGAAATACCTCACTCCGCGTAAAGTGATTCTGAATCCACTATCAGCAAACGTAACCGAAATAGGCTGACGGGCGGCGAAAGTAATCGCCCAGGGTTTGCCGTCTTCTTCCCCTTTCATTTTTTCCGGCAGATAGCCGAGCAAGTCTGTTGCAACGGCTTGGACTTTTTCTTCATACACCGTTCGACCGGCGAAAGCATCATGCGCAAGATTATTGATCATTGACTCGTGCACTTTGAGGAGTATATCAGCGTTTGTGTCGGCGGATGGAGGAAGGTCGGGGGCAGCCAGTTTCCCGCTGCCGGCCTGAAGGCCGACAACCCGTAGGTTTCGCTCATCAGTCGTAAACTGAAGCATCTCAGGAAAAAGTTTGCGTTCGGTGAAGGGGCGATAAAACTTTTCGACATAAGCTTGATTCGCGCGTTCTAACGCTTCCGCTGCCTGACGATCCATGCGCAGATTAAGGCGGTCTTCTGCATGGCGCGAGGCAATACATTCGGCCATGGCTTGCTGGCGCATCGCACGTCGCCAAGCGAGGCGTTCGACAAAGCGGCGGCCTTTACGGCTCTGAATATCGTGAATGGCGATCGAAGTATCCGCCTGGGAAACCGCCGGCGATGAAGAAAAGCCGGTTTTATTTAGCCACAGCCGTTTATGTGCAGTAAGCTGAGAAATGGAGGTGCTGAAGATTGTAACCGGCCCGTTATAGCCTACATTGTCGCTTTCTGCGGCGCCGGAAAAATAGACATCAATTGCTCCCTCCTCAGAATCAGGCCGCACGGTGCTGCTGATTTGGCCGCGGGTACGTGCTGTTCCAGAAATATCCGTCCCCAGGATGCAGTCGCGGATAGGCAAGATTTCATCCACCGCTTCGGCAATGCCGGCGCCCACGATTTCTTCTGAAACTTCCGCGAACAAATTAGGACACACCAAATGGTGCTTAAGTGAGCGAACCAACCGCGGAGCCTGGCGCGACTGCTCCAAAAAACGGATTGAGTCACTGATTATAAGTGCGTCTTCTGTCGTAGGCTGTTTCAAGTAGCGTTCCAGGCTCTCCGTTAAGCGATCAATTACGCTTTCATAGGCTCCTTTTATTGCGGGATTATTCACCGCGTTGAGTGTGGCAATATAGTTATGGAGTGCCTGTTGTACATCCAGAAACCACACCAATTCCAAACCTTCATAGCCGGCGAGAAATCGGGCATGGATGCGGGTAAGCAGGGTTTTGTCTATCGGGCCGGCACCCTGCAACAGCGCTTGAAGTTTTTCCAGTTGCAGATATTTACCCCATGCTGCACCATTAGGACCTGCAAGCTCCAACCGCCGTTCCAGACGCGACAGAGCCTGGAGCAAGTTCTCCCGCGATTGTTCGACATCGGTATTGTCCAATGGGCGAAAATCGGTCCGCGCTGCGCGACAGGCCGGCAAAAGCTCCGCTCGCGGTATGACGCTCTCTTCTGAAGCTGCGGCGCCGACAGCAGGCATAGAAACCAACAGATTCAATCCTACGAAACCTAAGCCGGCTAGCACAACAACTATTGGAGTTTTCATTGGTAATTTCGCGTCCTTGTATTGTGGCGGGGGCGTCTTCGAGCGATCCGACTTATATCCCCACCTGTTTACTATATCCTCTCCCTTGCGGCTGGAAAGAAGTTCTTCAGCAGATTTTGCCTCACCCCAAATTTTTTCCTCCCCCTTTGATTTCCTCTAGCTTACCAAGTATAACTCTGGGCAACAACTAGGAGGAAGCGAAAGACAATGGAGGTTGCCATGTCAAAGTCTTTTGTAACCTGCACCTGTGGGGGAGGAAGTAAGCGTCATGACAAGCGACATTGTAAGAAGATTGCTGCCTTGGTGGACACTGTTGCTCTTTTCTGTTGCTCTTCCGAATACCTTTCCAGTTTGCGCCGGCGAAGAGCCGCCCGTTAAAGTCACTTGGCATACCAACTACCGGGAGGCGATGGACGAGGCCGAACGTTGCAACAAGATGCTCTTCATCTATTTTTGCGACCCTGAAGGAACCGCTGCTTGCCGGCAATTTAAGGAAGAAGTCCTCAGCCATCCGCAGGTGTGCTGCAAGCTGCAAGACTACGTATGCGTGGAATTGCCCTTGAATGCGGAGATCATGGTACAGGGCAAGCCTACGGTCGTGCTGGAGCATGAAGCCTTTCGCGAGATGCTCGGCCGGCCGGGAATCGCCATTGTGGACTTTCGTTCGCCGAATGCTCCCCTTCGTGGCGCCGTGGTCAGCACCTTCCCCATTACTGAAAAGCTGCGTTATTCGGTGGAGCAAACGTCGGTCATTCTCGATCTGCCACCGGGCACGCTGACTCAACGCACTTTGATTTTCGCCGTGCGCATTCATCCCGACAAGCCGGCCAGCACCGACGGCGAACCCTTGCCGGAGCTAATGGACGAAGCCGCTCAACACGCCCAGTATCAGGCGGAGATTCGTTTGCAAGGGCATCACTTTTGGGCGGTGCGCTTTCGGCGGATTCTCGCCCGACTGCCCGGCGGACTGAGTCCGCGCGAAGTCTGCGCCGAGAGCTGGCCGGGCGAAAACCTCGTCGAAGCCGCCATCGAATGTGTTCGCTGTTGGCGCTTGTCGGAAGGCCACTGGAGCGCCGTTCGTGCCCGCTGCCGCTTCTTCGGCTACGACATGCGTCGCGGCAGTAACGGCGTTTGGTATGCGACCGGCATTCTTGCTGCGGAATGAGCGTCTTTGCCCTGCATAACGTACCTGGTCGGCGGTGCGGTTTGTCGCGCTCGCTGGTTCCGGCTTGCCGGCAGGATTGTTCAGGTCTTCTTTCCGGCGGATTTTTGGGCCGACTCTTCCTCACATTCTACCGGCCGCAGTTCCCAATTTAGGCCGCCTGAAAGAGGAGCGCAAAAAAACAGCCGCCCTGCACATGCAAGACGGCCGGTTGCCCCTCAGGGCATGGCCTGCGAATGCTTCCTCTTGTTGCGGAAAGACTCGCAGGCTGGGATCGGATACACTATACCTAGATTATTTTGATATACTAAGAAAAAGTCAAGTACCTAAAAGTTTTTTTCATCTCCTCTGAAGGGTGTATTATGGCTGAACTCACTCTTGGATTGGACATAGGACCAAACTCAATTGGATGGGGCTTGGTTGATGAAGAAGGACATCAAGTTCTGGCCGCCGGAGTGCGGGTATTTCCTGAAGGAGTTGACCGAGACCAGCAAGGAGGCGAGAAGTCCAAGTGTCAAACTCGTCGTGATGCTCGGGGCATTAGGCGGCAAATTCGTCGCCGCGCCGGCCGCCGCCGCTTGCTGCGGCAAGTGCTGTCGGAAGCCGGGTTGCTGCCTGCCGATTCCAATGAATTGAATCAACTTTTGGCTGTTGATCCTTATCTGCTCCGTCGCCGGGCAGTGGAAGAAAAACTGGAACTCCATGAACTCGGCCGCGTCTTTCTTCACCTGGGCCAGCGGCGCGGCTTCCTCTCTAATCGCAAGGCCGATAAGAGCGACAGTAAGTCGAAAGGCATCAAGGCTGAAATCAGCAAACTGGCTGCCGCAATCGAACAAGCCGGCTGTGCGACTTTGGGCAGCTATTTCGCTAAGTTGAAGGATTCATTCGATCCTTGCCGTCAGACTGACGGCCCACATATCCGCCGACGACATACAAAACGCAGCATGTACGAAGAAGAGTTCGAGAAGATTTGGGCTAAGCAAAGCGAGTATTATCCTCATCTTCTAACCGATGCCTTAAAGTTTGGCCGTCAGGGTAAACAATCTTTTCCCAAAAAGCCCGAACATTGTGGTAAGTTCTCCGATCCGCTCACCGAGTACGGTATTTATGGGTTAATGTTTTTCCAGCGAAAAATGTATTGGCCCAAGTCGGTCGTCGGCCGCTGTGAATTGGAGCCGAAAGAAAAACGGTGTCCTCGTGCTGCGCGGATCGCACAGCGGTTCCGCATCTTGCAAGAGGTTAATAATCTGCGCCTGCTGGATCGGGCCACGCGCGTCGAACGCCCGCTCGACTCGGCTGAGCGTGAAAAGGTGCTCAAACTTCTGCTCGGCTCCAAGGAAGCCGGCTTCGACAAAATTCGCAAAGCTCTGAACTTGCCGGAGACGGTTCGTTTCAACTTTGAGCAGGGGGGCCGCAAGAAGCTCGCCGGCCATTTGCCCGACTACACTCTTGGCGGGAAGAATTGCCTCGGCAAGCGCTGGAAAGAATTGACCGAGGAAATCAAGGACAGAGTCGTCGATATTCTCATCGAGGAAGATCAGGAGTCCGACGCCGTACGACGGCTGGTGAATGAGTGCGGCCTTACCGAGGACGAAGCTCGTCGTGCCGCAGCGGTGAACCTCCCGGAAGGTCACCTGAGCTTTTCCCGCAGGGCGATCGAAAAATTACTGCCACACTTGGAAAGAGGCCTGTTTTTGATGGGCAACGATGCCTCGGACTCAGCCATCCATGCCGCCGGTTATCTCAGGCCGGACCAGCGCGTGGTAAATCAGCGTCGTTTTCTGCCGCCTGCCCCCACTTTGACCAATCCCATCGTCCGTCAAGCACTGGTCGAGGTACGCAAGACGGTCAATGCCTTGCTCCGCGAGTTAGTTTATAAGCCAGGACATAGACTTACTGTTATTCGTGTAGAATTGGCCCGTGAAGCAAAAAAATCCTTTGCCGAACGCGAGCAATTACGCTTCGAGATCGCCGAACGGGAAAAGACACGAGAGGAAGCGAGAGAGTGGATCCAGACGTTCAACCCTCAAATCAAACCCACTCGCGCCACGATTAACCGTTATCTGCTCTGGAAAGAGCAGGATGAGTTTTGCCCATATTGTGACGGCAAGATCAGTCCCGAGCAACTTTTCAGCGGGGAGGCCGACGTGGACCACATTTTGCCCCGTTGGCGCAGCCTCGACGACTCGATGACCAACCAGGTCGTGGCCCATCGCCGTTGCAATCAGGAAAAAGGCGATCGCACCCCGCGAGAATGGCTTGAAGTATCTGATCCTGAAAGATATGAACGGGTCATGCAGTTTGCCGAACGGCACTTGTCTTATGGCAAGCAGCGGAAGTTTGCTCAAAAGGACATTAAATTGGATCATTTTGTAAATCGTCAATTGAACGACACCGCCTACATCAGCCGTTGCGTCGCGCAATATTTGCAATGCCTGGGAGCCAAGATCGTTTGTACTCGCGGGGACATGACTGCCGACGTCCGCTATTGGTGGGGGCTAAACTCTATTCTCCAAGATGATAGCAGCGATCGCAAAAAACGCGATGATCATCGTCACCATGCTATCGATGCTATCGTTGTCGCCCTAACCGACTCGAAACGGTTGTTCGCTCTGGCCAATGCTCGCGGCGAGAATATGCCTCCGCCCTGGAAAGGGTTCCGCGAGGAGGTAGAACGCTTGATCCGGGACATAAACGTTTCCCATCGCGCCCAACTCCGACTCCACGGCGCACTTCACGAGGATACTTTTTACGGCGCCACTCAGAAATGTCGGACCGCAGAACCTATCGCTCTCCAAGACCGCCCCTGGGCCAAGAACTGGATCGAGGATGAAGGGGCTTATGTGCGCAGAAAGTCTCTGGATAAGCTGGAAAAGACTCAGGACCTCGACAAAATCCGCGACCTTGCCATCCGCGAGATTCTTCGACAACACCTCAGAAACCAAGGAATTGACCCCGACAAACCCGGCAAAATCTCCAAGGGGGCGCTTACCGGAGTCAACACGCCTCGGATGCCCTCCGGCGTGCCCATCCGTAAGGTCCGTATGATTGAGCGCAGCGAGACCTTTTGCCCCGTCTCTCCACGTCGCTACTATCAATATGTCAAACCCGGAAACAATCACCACATCGTTTACCGGGCAGTCACCAGCAAAGACGGTCGCCAAAAGTGGACCGCAGAGGTGGTCACCATGTGGGAAGCCGCCCGCCGTGCAAAGGCCGGCCTGCCGTTGATCGACCGTTCCGACCGCGGCAACGCAAAATTTGTTATGTCCTTGTCGATCGGCGAATCCTTTCTCATCGATTCTCCAGGCGGTGGCCGGCTGCTCTGTGTCGTAAGGAAAATCGACCAGCGGAGCAAACGTGTCAGTTACAAACTCCACACCGATGCCCGCAAAGCAACCGAAATCGATAAGGACAACCTGAGTTTAGGTGTGGCTCAGATGCAAGCTCGCAACGCACAAAAAGTTTTAGTCGATCCTCTCGGTCGGCTTCGCAGAGCAGACTACAAATCCTCGGCGATTTCAGAGGCTCAACCCTCTGCTTAGATTTTTTCCATTATTTGCCTATGTGTATCATAGACAATACTATGCCCTTGGCAGCGTAAGGGCTAAACCCACCTATCTCCCTACGTGTTTTTTTGGACTTTTCTCCTTCGGCTGGTTAAAATAAGAGGATACCTAAAAGGTATTGGAAGACCCACCATGGAGGGCATCAATTATGTAGCCTAAGATGCTCCCTGGAGACTGCCGGTGATTAAACGCACCATCGAAATCTCCGCCCAACCGGCGCACCTGACCGTCAAGCTCGACCAGTTGCTGATCCAGCATGGGCTGGAAGTCATCGCAAGCGTGCCCTGCGAAGACATCGGCGTTCTGCTGCTCGACCATCCGCAAAACACCTATTCCCACGTCGCGTTGGCGGCCCTACTGCGACACGACGCCGTAACGGTCGTCTGCGGCCCCGACCACCTGCCCGCCGGCTTGCTCCTGCCGCTGGCCGATCACAGCCAGGTAGTTTGGCGCGTAACTGAACAGGTTTCTCTCTCCCGACCGCTGCGAAAAAGATTATGGCAGCAACTCATCCGCGCAAAAGTCCGCGCGCAAGCGCTTAATCTCCCGCCGGACTCGACCCCAAGAAAAAAACTGCTTCTGCTCGCCCGACAAGTCCGCTCCGGCGACCCGACGAATGTCGAGTCGCAGGCGGCGCGCATCTACTGGCAGCATTGGCTGCCCACCGGTCCTTTCCGCCGCCTGACGAATCACAACCCCCGCTCGCGCCTGCAACAACAATCGCTCCCGTTTTCAGCCGAAAACGAGGCTGCCCCGTCCGCATCTGAACTCCCAGCTTGCAGCCTTGACGCCGCGCTTCAGGCCGACTTGAACGCCCTGTTGAACTACGGCTATGCGGTGCTTCGGGCGGCGGTAGCGCGGGCGATAGTCTGCGCCGGACTGCTGCCCGTCATCGGCATTCATCACGCCAACCGCTCCAACGCCTTCTGCCTGGCCGACGATCTCCTCGAACCGCTCCGCCCTTTTGTGGACCGCCGTGTACGAGAGCTTTATCTGCAAGGCCGAAGCAAAATCAACTCCGATACGAAACGCGAACTCCTGCAACTGCTGGCCGAACGTGTGCAAATCGGTCACCATTGCGGCCCGCTGATGGTCAACCTCCACCGCTTGGCCGCCTCGTTGGTCCTCTGCTACCAGGGCAAAGCCGACCGGTTGGAGATTCCTACATTTCCTCGGAAAAAACCCGATCTTCCGCATCGTAACGAATGAGGTATGCTCCTTTGGCCGGAACCGCGGCTCATTTACCGTTAAACCATGTATTTAAGTGGATACCGCTGTATGTGGCTGATAGCGATGTTTGACCTGCCTGTGAAAACAAAACAGGAACGGCGGGAATACGCCAATTTCGTAAAATTTCTGAAGCGCGACGGCTTTACCCGCGTGCAATTCTCGGTTTACGGGCGCCATACCCCCAGCGAGGAAAATGCTGCGGTTCACGAAGCGCGCATCCAGGCGAACCTCCCCCCTGAAGGAGAGGTCCGACTGCTGAAAATCACCGATAAGCAATTTGAAAGGATGAAGGTATTTTGGGGAAAAAAACGCCGACAACCGGAAGAACCACCCCCTCAATTGCAGCTTTTTTAACTGCAATATCACCCCAAGTTGCGTCGCCGCTTACATTTAGGCCGGCAGTAGTGTATCCGATCCCAGCCCGCAAGCAAGCCGCAACGCGCACAAGCGGCTTCAGCACCCGATTCTAGTGTATCCGATCCCAGCCCGCAAGCAAGCCGCAACGCCGCCTGACTCACACGTCAGCGAGCCATTAGTGTATCCGATCCCAGCCCGCAAGCAAGCCGCAACATCTTCATCGAGTTCCTCGTCTTCGTCCTCAGTGTATCCGATCCCAGCCCGCAAGCAAGCCGCAACAAGACCATTTGGCACATGCCGCATGGAATCAGTGTATCCGATCCCAGCCCGCAAGCAAGCCGCAACAACCGGAAGCACTCTCGGACATGCTCTCAGAGTGTATCCGATCCCAGCCCGCAAGCAAGCCGCAACCCTCCACACGTGCAGCTTGGTCCATCAGAAGTGTATCCGATCCCAGCCCGCAAGCAAGCCGCAACAGAGCCGAGAAATCGCCGTCGTAATAGACAGTGTATCCGATCCCAGCCCGCAAGCAAGCCGCAACGGCATGGGCCGACTTGCCGGACGAGGTGGTAGTGTATCCGATCCCAGCCCGCAAGCAAGCCGCAACGGGGGGGTAATAAAGGGAAATCTGGTTTAAAGTGTATCCGATCCCAGCCCGCAAGCAAGCCGCAACAGGCCGACGCGGAGAAAATCTCCGACGTGGAGTGTATCCGATCCCAGCCCGCAAGCAAGCCGCAACGCCCGCAAGCGTGACAATCGCAAGGCTCCAGTGTATCCGATCCCAGCCCGCAAGCAAGCCGCAACTAAGTTCCATAAATCCTTTTGGATTTCCTCAGTGTATCCGATCCCAGCCCGCAAGCAAGCCGCAACTCTGTGCGCACGACGCCCTCGGGCACACCGTAGTGTATCCGATCCCAGCCCGCAAGCAAGCCGCAACTCCAGAAAAGAAGGCGTAACATTCGGCGCTAGTGTATCCGATCCCAGCCCGCAAGCAAGCCGCAACAGATAAGCCAGCCGCAGCCGACACACTCAAGTGTATCCGATCCCAGCCCGCAAGCAAGCCGCAACCTTGCTCAGGAGTTTTGCGCCAGCGTCAGAAGTGTATCCGATCCCAGCCCGCAAGCAAGCCGCAACTCTATGCCCCAGAGCCTTTCCTTTGTGGTCAGTGTATCCGATCCCAGCCCGCAAGCAAGCCGCAACGAGTTCAACCGCTGTGGCCAACGGCTCTGGAGTGTATCCGATCCCAGCCCGCAAGCAAGCCGCAACATTCGTCTTCATCGTTCTTCCTCCTGTGATAGTGTATCCGATCCCAGCCCGCAAGCAAGCCGCAACTGTTGATTAAACCCTAACCAAATCCTGCCCAGTGTATCCGATCCCAGCCCGCAAGCAAGCCGCAACGAAATTGAAGGTGTCTATAAATATCGAAGCAGTGTATCCGATCCCAGCCCGCAAGCAAGCCGCAACGAAATTGAAGGTGTCTATAAATATCGAAGCAGTGTATCCGATCCCAGCCCGCAAGCAAGCCGCAACATCTCGCGCAGGCATTGGCTGTCCAGGCTCGCATAAACCCGACCGATGATGTCCACACTCGGTACTGAGGGGCCCACCAAGCTGCGCAACCGCGCCGGCATCCGCAGGTCAGGCTCTAAGGCGTTGAGCGCCTTGCGGCCGGTAGCGAACATCGCGAAGACACAGCTAAACACCCCTGCCGTCGGGATGCGGGGCCGGCGTCGCGTGTCACGCACGACGCCCAGATACAAGCCCAGCTTGAACACCTTCCCCACATAGGCACAGAAGCGAGCCATCATGGCGGTTTCTCCTTTCGCTTGCGGGCCAACGTTTCCTTCTTCTTCGCCAGGAACGATTCCAGGCAGTGTTTCGAGATCGCATCCAATAAGCCGTCCACCTCTTGGCCGGTCTGGACCCAGCGGCGGACGGTATCCTCCAGGATTGGCGGAACGTAGATCATCGTCCGCCGGTTTTCCCAGCGGATGGCCAAATATAACGCCGGATGCTTCTGACCCTGCCGGCAGCGGCAGTGCTTCTTTCCACAGGTCCGCTGCATGCGGACCAGACTCCCCCGCAGAAGGGCCTGGTCCGCGATACGCTGCACCGATAGCGAACGGGCGTGGCGTTCTTCGGTCGATCGTTGGTCGAGCGGACGCACAGGCCGAGTTCGTCGCGCCATGGGGATGTATTCCTAACTGATAGATGAGAAAATATCAGATACGCGGGCGGGAAGCAAGCGGCTTTCGAATGCGAATTTGCCCTTCGCCGGCGAGAAAACGATAACCAGAAGGCTGGTTGAGACTTGCCGCCTCAAAAAGGCGCTACTTGCGGAACTGCTGATGACGCCCTTTAGCGATGCAAGTCGATCGCTGCAAATAATATCGGAGTGTTTGCGATACGCCGAGGTCGATCGGGTAGCAGAAAAAAACCAAGGCGGCTTACCAGGGGGGAAAGGGAAACGATGAAGGCCGCAGGCGATGGAGTATCAGATAGCCGAGGAGCAAGCCCATCGCTCCGGCAATCACGTGGCCGACCAGTCGGACCACCCAACGCCAACGAGGTTCGGGCAGTGATGCCGTCTTAGCTTCTTGTGATTCAGCAGGAGCAGTATCCGTTTGTGAAGTAAGTTCCGGAGACGCGGCAGGTGGACTATCGGCCATGGCGAGCGAAGCGGCTTCCGCTTCGGGCGAGATGGATTGTTCATTTGGCGACCCCGGAACAGCAGGCGAAGGAAGAGCTTGCCCCTCTGAGATAGTTTCTCGAACGACGCTTGCTTTACTGGGCGCGGTGGGAAAGGGAATGGCCGGCGACAATTGGGCGGCATCCTTAAGCGCCGCTTCAAAAGTGGAAAAACCTCCTCCCCCGGCGACCACTTGACGCCAGCGATCGATTTGAACGGGCGAAAGGGCATGAACAGGCTCGATCATCGTGCGGAGCGGATGCTCCCTTTCCGGCAGCACTGCTTCGACCGACAGCAGGCCATCCATACCGTAAGTGAAAATGATGTCCACAGGGGAATCCTTGAGCAGCCCTTCCGGCAACTCGCGAACCACAACTCGACCGATAGCCGAACACTGATCCGGCAGGTCGGCGGCGCCTTCGAAGACAACTACACCGATCTCGCGCTGGTTATCCTCGCTGGTGAGGAAACGCTGCACATGGCCGGCCGGCAGCGGCGTGTTGCGGGAAATGAGAGTAATGTTCTCGATTTCCGCCGTGGCAGGGTTGAATAGCCTGGCGCCGAGGGTGCGCGAAGTAACGTCGATAAAGTTCAGTTCCGCCCCGGGCCTCCCCCCCGACTCTTTTTGCAAGAGATAGGCGGCAAATCGGGCGGCCCCGAAGGCTACAACTTCATCGCCATTGAGGGAAAAGTCCGGCTCCAGATTACCCAGCCTCCGAAGGGCGGCAGCGATCATCGGCATCCGTGAGGCGCCGCCGATCAGCATGACCCGCGAAATGTCCTTCCACTCCAGGCCGGCAGCGGAAAGCACTCGTCGGACCGCGTTGGTCATACGCTCCAGCAGGTCGGCAGTCAGCGATTCCAGCCGGGGTCGGGTAAGGAGCACTTCCAGGATACGCCCAAAAAACTCGATGCGGACAGTCATGCGTTCGTGCGTGCTGAGGGCATGTTTGGCATTGACCACGGCAGCCATCACGCGATTGAACACCATCCGATCGCGCCGCAAATCGCGGTGATAAAGCCGAAGAAAACGGTGCGCCAAATGGTTTACGATCCGCATATCCCAGTCCCGTCCGCCGAGCTGAGCATCTCCATCCACCGCAAGAGTGCGTATCTCGTTAGGCGAAAATCGAAACAAGGCCACATCGAAAAAGGCGTTTCCCAGGCAGAAGAACAACACCGTCATTTCCTGCGGTGCGTCTGCAATCCAGCCGGACAGTAGAAGCTGGTCGTAGAAGTTGAGTGCGGCGGCTGCAGGTTCGTTGATCAGACCGAGAACCGGCAAACCGGCGATTTCAGCAGCGGCCAATGTGGCCCGGCGTTGCAGATCGCCGAAGGAGGCGGGCACGGCAATAACCACACGCGACGCCGCGCGCAATTCCCGCACTATATCCTCCCGAAGCTGTCGCAGAATGCATGCTTGAATCACTTCCGGCGGAAACTTTCGGCCGTGAAGGGAACGAGAGCAGAAAGGTCGGCCCAGATCGCGCTTCACTCCTTCTATTACCACGTGTGGATGAGAAATGGCGGCAAATCGTGCTTCTTTGCCGACCACCACGCCTTGTTTGCCGAGACATACTAAACTCGGCGTGAAGGCTTCTCCCGCGGTGTTGGGCACTAGTTGCAGCCGACCGGACTCATCCATGCGGGCTGCCGCCGAAAAACCGGCGCCGAGGTCAATGCCTATCGGTTGTTCACTCGGCATAACGCCCTCTTCAATATCCGTCGCCCAAACCATTTACTTTTTTGTTCCCCCCAGAAAGCATATACTAAACAAATGTCGGATGTCTGCCTATCAGAGGTAAAAGAATCGTGAACGCTAGCGGCGTGAGCAATGGGCTTTCGTTTCTCCGCCCCGCCTTACTAAGCCTTTCTGCGGAGCAGCTTCGCGCATGGTTTCTTCAGCAAGGCGAGCCGGCGTTTAGAGCCGCTCAGGTGCGGCGCCGGCTGTTCCAAAAGCAAGTCGCCGATTTTCACGAGATGAGCGACCTGCCCACGACACTCCGCTCCCGTCTGGCGGAGCAATTCCGACTCTGGACCACGACCTGTGTGGGGGTACAGCAAGCTGCCGACGGAACACAAAAGCTGCTCCTCCAACTCGACGACGGACAACACATCGAATGTGTATTGCTGCGCGACGACAAGGGGAATCACACCGCTTGCATCAGCACCCAGGTCGGCTGCCCGATGAAATGTGTTTTTTGTGCCACGGGGCTGGACGGCCTCGTGCGAAACCTCACTACCGCCGAAATCCTCGAACAATTGCTCCATCTTCAACGGCTGTTGAGGCAAGCAGGTGATAAGGCCGCAGCAAAGCACACTGCCGCCTCTTCGCTTCGCGCCCGAATCAAAAAATCCCCGCCCGTTCCTGAACTGCGACTCAATCATGTCGTAGTCATGGGCATGGGCGAACCGCTGCTGAACCTCGATGCTCTATTGCCGGCCCTGGACACGGCCTGTCAGCGCGACGGGCTGGGCATCGGCGCCAGGCGAATCACCATCTCCACCGTCGGTTTGCCGGAGGGCATTCGACGGCTCGCGCTCGAAAATCGTCAATATCATCTGGCCGTCTCCTTGCACGCCGCCGGCGATCAACTGCGAAACCGACTGGTGCCGGCCAATCGCGGAATAGGCTTGGCCGCGATCCTTGCCGCCGCCGATGAGTACTTTCTAAAGACCGGCCGGCGGGTAACCTATGAATATGTTCTTTTGGCCGGCGTAAACGATCAGCCGGAACATGCTCGAGCGCTGGTCGATCTGCTTCGCGGCCGAAATGCGCTGGTGAATCTCATTGCATATAACCGGACGCCCGACGCCCCTTTTCGCCGCCCTGCGCCGGCGGCCATCGCGCGGTTTATGGAGATTCTTAGCCGGGGTGGGTTAAACGTTCATTTGCGCCATCGCAAAGGAGAGCGGATCCGTGCCGCCTGCGGTCAATTGCGGCGGCGGCAGCCAACGCCACCACCGGCATAACCACCGCGCGCATCCGCATATCGCTCCAATAAACCGTGTGAACCAACATCATCGATAGCACCAGCAGTAGTCCCCACAACCAACGGGCTTCACGCGGCCTATTGTGAAGAGATGTAAAAGAGTGTTTGTAGATATATCCCAGACCCGCAACAGCCAGTGCAAACTCGCAAATGTACCAAATCGCGACGAGATAACGGGCTATAAGCAGATGCCAGGATTCGTGGGCTACTGTGCGATGCGGCAGCGGCGACCAAAAACGAGCCAACCGAACCACACAGGCATAGGCAAACATGCCAGGCTCCCGACGAATCGCTTGCCATGCCGCCTGATATGCCAGGCGATCGGCTTCCACTTCGTTTTCTCGGCTGCGTCGGCTCCAGGCCGTACTGAGTTCTTCGGCTTGCCAGACGTCGCCCCACTTGCCTGCTCGAAGCCAGGCGTAAAACGACGGATTATTGCCTAACAACATGGTATAGCCGCCATGTGTAGTGGTGATTATCGGCCGGCCGAAAATAAGATAATTGCGGACCAACCAGGGCAAGAGTGTTAGCGCCGCACCTAATATAAAGAGAAATGCGGTGGTCGGAAACCGCTTTCCGCCGGGTCGCAACAAGGAGAGAACCACACCGGCCGCAACGGTCCAGACGAGCAGCGCCGGCCGACACAGAGCGCCTAAGGCCGACACGAAGCCGGCCAATATGATGCGTAGCTTTCCACTGTTGCCGATTTGCAATGTCTGGCCTTTTGAGCAGGCCCAAGTAAGGACTAACAGGCCGGCCACAGCTAGGCAAGCGGCCGGCGTTTCGGTCATAATTTGCGCGGACCAGAAAAGCAGAATCGGATCGCACAAGACCAGTAAAGCGGCAAGAAGAGCCGCCCGTGGCGAAAGCCCCCACCGGCGGCCCAAAACAAAAGTCAATCCCACCGCCGCGGCGCCTAGCAGAATGTGCATCAGCCCAATGGCTGAACGTTCATGTCCACCGAAAGCCAGACAGCCGGCCAGCAAAAGAGGGTAAAGCGGCGGACGATAGGCAGTGGGCGAGTTGCCTTCACCGAAAGTACCGTGCATGAGAAGGTTTTCGGCCAATCGGCGATAGCCGTCAGGATCGCTTTCAAGCGCTGCCGGCACAAACCACAATATGCCGCCGCGAACCAGGAAGACAAGTAGAAAGACAGCCGTTCCGATCCTCCAGCGCATTGCCGATCCTATTGTTGCAAGGAATAGAGAATAACATTGAGGCCGAGCTTTGCGGCGTCTTCCCGGGTGTATCCACGACAGCCAGGCGAATCATGCTTTTCCAGTGCGCAGCTTAAATCATAGGGGGAAAGAATCACCGCCCAGCGATCGCCGAGCTTGATTCCTTCCAGGTAGGGGGGGATTTTGCGGACGGCGGTCCTGAGCGGCTTGCCCGGCGAACCGTTCTCAGGCTCGCGCAGGGAAACGAGTTGCAGATCTAAGCCGCCGTATGTCGTGCTCAACAGCGGATCGTCGGCAGGGATACGCTGCAATTTTTGTTCGGGAACGATTGCCGCCATCTCACGACGGAAGGATTCGACAAACGCCTGGCTGGCGCAAATCGCATCGGCGAGCAACATGCCGCCGCGCTCAAGGTACTGTTTTAACTGTCGGCGTTCAGCTTCGCTGAAACGAAAGGCGCTTCGGCCTTGCATGAATAGCAAATGGTAATCGAATAAAGCTTCATCCAGAAGGTCCACCGGCTCAGGGTGATAATAGGTCCGCAGTTTCAACTCCGCTTGGGCGAATTCCATCAGGTTGGGCACGGCGCGCGGCGCGGCGTTGCAGCCCCCGGGATGCCGCAAAGTAGCCAGGGACAATCGCCCCCGCTCAATGGTTTCCTTCTGCCCAGAAACGACGGCAGGGCGGAAGAAATCTTCCTTGCTTTGCAGTTCCCGATTCGTCGCATAGGCAAGGATGTTGATGCCCAAGGAAAGAGCCGCGTCAATCTGAGCTTGAACCGTAGGGGGATATTTTTCGCCCCGACCGGGCCGGGACAGCTCCCACAGGCAAGAAAGCGCAGGTCGAGGCGCATGCGGCGGGTCCACCGGGGCATACACCACACTTGTGCGGCAGCCGAAATCCACACCCCACAACGGCCGGAGCTGGTCCGCCGGCACGACTTCCTCAGCGTACCAAATCGGATGGTCCGGTTCGAGAAGCCGCAGCTTGTATTCCGGTTCGGGGAACATCAGTTGCAGAAGTTCCCGAAAACCGGCGTCGAAACCCTGCTCGCCGCAATAGCCTTCGGCCAGCAGAAATCCGCCGCGTTCCAGATAGGCACGCAATTTTTCCGCCAGTTCTTTTCGTTGCGCAGGGTCTTCGGACAAAGGACTTGAGCTGCCGCAAAGATAAAGCACCGGCGTTTGCAAGAGGTCCTCTACCGTCGCCAGGCGCACGTCGATTACTTGCCACGTAAGGTCGCGTTTCCAGCGGGTTTCGACGTATCGCGTGAGGTTGGCTACGTCGTTGCGATGTCGGTCCCAATCTTCGCCTGCGCCATGACGGGCTTTGGCAAGCAAAGTGGGCCAGCGGCCTTTGGAGAGAAATAACAGGGCAAGGCTGGTGCCGATATGCGGATCGCTTTCCGCCGGCCCGGCGCTGGTCCAAAAGCCGGAAATGCTGTCTTGAAGCCGTACGAGATTTTCCGCGCCTTCACGATACCAATCCGCACCTTCCGTCCGACCGCGGCCAGGCAAGGGCAGAAAACGCCTGGCGGTCATGCGTCCTACTCGCTCCAGACCGTATAGATAGTACAAGAGCCAGGAATTGCCGGCGCCGGGATTTCGGGCGACGGAGTAATGCGCACCCAGCCATTGCAGGGCACGCTCTATGCGATCGCCTTCATCGGCTTCGCCGCCGGTGCAACAGTGGATGCGTTCGCCGTGCACGCGGGCACTGCCAGGTCGGACCTTGTCGGCGGTGATAATCAAAGAAGTGATTCCTGCGCAGGTCATGCTGCCGGTGCCGCCTTGCGACTGGCGGTTATAGCCCCAGGAACCGTCAGCATTCTGACAGCCTTCCCAATAGGCTTTGGCCAAGCGCCAGGTGCGTTCCGAGGCAGAGATACCGAGGCGTTCGGCTTCGTGGAGAGCCAGAAGTGCGAACTGGCTGTTAGAATTATCGCCTGCCCCGCCCAGACCAGGATAGGACCAGGCGCCTTTGTATTCGCCCTCGACGATCTGCGTGCCTTCCAGCCATTTCACATTTCGGCTGATAAGCAGGCGGTCTTTATCAGGTTCGGCGCGGGCGAAAACCATAGTCTGGAGGGCAACGACATAGGTTCTTTCCGGCTTGAGGCTCCGAAGATAATTGAGCGCCCTCTGGATATGTTCATCCTGGGCGTCAACGCCTGCGTTCAGCAAAGCAAGCGTGCAAAGAGCGCTCACGCCGCCGGGCATGGCGACCATCTCCGGCCAGGAACCGTCGGCGCGCAGCTGGCTTTTGAGATAGGCCGTGCCGCGGTTGATCGCCTGGCGGACCTGTTCGGGCGTAATTTCAGCCCTAATACTCCCTACAATCGTTCCCGTCAGCGCGAAAAACACCGCCAGGCGGATGAATACACGACTCATATCGTTCTTTTCTCAATTTCGCAGCCGGAAAAGGAGGAAACAGCCGACACAAGTATCATAGAATTAGGGGGTTGTGACGGCAAGCCATGCGGCTTCCAGGGCTGGGTGGTTTGGTCCAAAACGGATAGAATGATAACATTGTAAGAAGGACAAAAAGAGAATCTTCCCCCTGTTTTTTACTATTGTTGCTCATGTCCACAGTCAAACCGCGTAATCTCGGCGACGTGCTTCAGGAGTTTAGCCAGCACAAACGGCTGACGGAAGAAGAATTGCATAAGGTCATCGTCGGCCAGTCGCAAGTAATCGAACAGATGCTTGCGGCCATCTTCACCCGCGGCCATTGTCTGCTGGTAGGCGTGCCGGGCCTGGCGAAAACGCTGCTGGTAAGCACGCTGGCAAAAATCCTCGATGTTCAATTCAAGCGCATCCAATTTACGCCGGACCTCATGCCCTCGGACATCACCGGCACGAATGTGTTGGAAGAAGATGAACGAGGGCGGAGAGAGTTTCGCTTTGTCCCCGGGCCGGTGTTTACCAATATCTTGTTGGCCGATGAGATTAACCGTACTCCGCCGAAAACCCAGGCGGCGTTGTTACAAGCGATGCAGGAGCGGGAAGTAACCGTCGGCCAGCAAACATACCCTTTGCCCGACCCCTTTTTCACCATCGCCACCCAGAACCCGATCGAGCAAGAAGGCACATATCCGCTGCCTGAGGCCCAGCTCGACCGCTTCATGTTCAATATCAAGGTGGATTATCCTTCGGCGGAAGAGGAGCAGCAGATATTGGCGGTTACGACGCGCGGCGAACGGCCCGAAGTGCGAAAAGTTCTTTCCGGCAGGGCCATCATCAATTTGCAAAACCTGGTAAACAAAGTCGCGGTGAGCGAATATATCGTACAGTATGTTGCCCGTCTGGTGCGCGCCACCCGTCCGAAAGACCCTACGGCGCCGAAGTTCGTACAAGAGCTGGTCGATTGGGGTGCGGGGCCGCGTGCCGGGCAGTTCTTAATCCAGGGCGGAAAGGCTTTGGCCGCCATGGACGCCCGTTTCGCCGTCGCCATCGAAGACATTCAGAAAGTCGCCATCCCCGTCTTGCGCCATCGAATCAGCACCAATTTTCAAGCCCAGGCCGAGGGCATGACCAACGAGGACATCATTGAACGACTGCTCCGCGAGACTCCGCCGCCGGTGATACCGAAATATGAAAAATAGGGATTCCGCCGAAATGTAAAGAAACTGTGCTGTCGGCAGAGAACTCATGTCCACCGTCGAAAAATACCTTAAACCGGAAGTAATTCGTCAGATTAAACGGCTGGACCTGCGAGCGCAGTTCATCGTGAAAGGGTTTTTGCACGGGCTGCACGCCAGCCCTTTCCACGGCTTTTCGGTCGAGTTCAGCGAGCATCGCAAATACACACCCGGCGATGATC
>Ga0272448_1000337_pt1 | contig 73286 bp, 59 predicted proteins | sample YNPCB0191_FD_202220 | JGI IMG/M metagenome (GOLD analysis project Ga0272448, IMG submission 202220) | Hot spring sediment microbial communities from Yellowstone National Park, WY, United States - YNP-CB-019-1 | ecosystem: Environmental > Aquatic > Thermal springs > Hot (42-90C) > Sediment...
TGACGGGTGGCCGCGCCGCCCAAAATTCTGCTCGGCGAAAAGGGCAGGCGAGCGTCCGCTACGGTTACTTTTTTCCTGACCCAACGATCCCGCCTTCGGTGACATTTTCGATGACCCAATTCGCGAGTTTGCCGGTGGTAGCGGCCCTGTGCTAAAGTCATGATCTTCGACCTGCGCGGGCGAGGGCCGCATCAAGCTACGGTGTGTGGTCCGAGCTCCGGCAGGGGTTGCCGTCACACTATGCCTGAACAGAAAGCAGAGGGCAAGCCGCAGCCGGCCGCCAAAGCTCCCCCCGCCATGGCTGTCGCACCCTGGGATGATGAGCTTGCCCGGAGCCTCAAGCAGCGATTCGGCGAGCAGATTACGGAACTCTCCGTTTACCTGGGGCAGAAGTTTCTGGTGGCGAAGCCGGAGGCCGTCGTCCCGATTCTCCAATACCTCAACTCGGAAGCGGCCTTCGACTACCTGGTGGACGTAACGGCGGTGGATTACCCTAGCCGCGCTGAGCGCTTCGAGCTGATCTACATTCTTTACAGCTTCGCGCGGAACGAGCGCATCCGCATCAAGACCCGGGTTGCGGAGGGCGCCCGTCCGGCGAGCGCCACCGGGGTTTATCCAACGGCGAACTGGTTGGAGCGCGAGGTGTTCGACATGTTCGGCATCGAGTTTGCCGATCATCCGGACATGCGGCGGATCCTTATGCCGGAGGACTGGACCGGCCATCCCTTGCGCAAGGATTCCAGCATCCTGGCCATGGACCATCGCTGGGTCAAGGAGCATTTGGGCATAGACAGCGGGCAATAACAACCATGCCGGACGGCACGTATCTGGACGCCACCGAACTGGTCCTCAACATGGGGCCGCAGCATCCCTCAACGCACGGGGTGTTGCGCGTGATCCTCAAACTGGATGGGGAGAGGGTCATCGGAACCGAGTGCGTGATCGGCTACCTGCACCGGGGCGTGGAGAAGATCGGCGAAAACCGCACCTACGCTCAGTTCGCCCCGTATGTGGACCGCATGGATTACGTGGCCTCGGTCTCCAACGGCCTGGGTTATTGCTTGGCGGTGGAGAAGCTGCTGAGCGTCGAGGTTCCGCCGCGAGCGCAGGCCGTGCGCGTAATTTTGACCGAGCTGAACCGGATAGCCAGCCACCTGATCTGGCTGGGTACTCACGCGCTGGACGTGGGCGCTATCACGCCGCTGTTTTACACCATGCGCGAGCGGGAGGAGATCCTCAAGATCTACGAGAAGTACTGCGGCGCCCGGCTCACCACTCACGCCTTCCGCATCGGCGGCCTCCAGTACGAGCTTTACGAAGGCTTCGAAGATGAAGTGCGGGCCTTCTGCGACATGTTCCTGCCCAAAGTGGACGAGTACGAGGAGCTGCTCACCGGCAACCGGATCTGGATCGCGCGCCTGAAGAATGTCGGCGTGCTGAACGCCGAGGATTGCAAGGCTTACGGCGTCACCGGGCCGATGTTGCGAGCGGCCGGCGTCAAATGGGATCTGCGCAAGGCCCAGCCGTATTCCGGATACGAGCAGTACGACTTCGAGATCCCTACCGGGGTCAACGGCGACAGCTACGACCGCTATCTGGTGCGCATTGAAGAGATGCGGCAGTCGGTGAGGATCATCCGCCAAGCGGTGGACCGCATGCCTGAGGGGCCGATCATGGGCAAGGTCCCCAAGGTGATCAAGCCGCCGTTGGGGGAGGTTTATGTTTCCATCGAGGCCCCGAAGGGCGAGCTAGGTTACTACATCGTGAGCGACGGCTCGACGCAACCTTACCGGGTGCGGGTGCGGCCGCCCTCGTTCGTCAACTTGCAGGCGCTCGACAAGATGTGCCGGGGCGCCCTGGTGGCCGACGTGGTTGTGATCATAGGGACCATTGACATCGTGTTGGGGGAGGTCGACCGCTAGAGGAAATGCGCAAGTTCCTTCGCACGGTATTGCTGATCGACCTGATTGAAGGACTCTGGGTTACTTTCCGGTACCAGCGCCCGAAGCACATATATACGGAGCAGTACCCGGCCGAGCGCCCCAAGGTAGCGGAGCGCTTCCGCGGAGCCCCGCGGCTCAACATAAATCCGGAAACCGGCGAGACGCTGTGCATCGCCTGCAACCTGTGTGCGCTGGCTTGTCCGGAGAACCTGATCGTGGTCTCCAGCGAGCGCAATGAAAAGACCCGGCGCAAGGAACTCACCACCTTTACTTATGACACCTCGCGTTGCATGTTCTGCGGCTTGTGCGAGGACGCCTGCCCGACGGACGCTCTGGAGTTGACCCAGGACTTTGAGCTGGCCGCCTACAGCCGTGAGGGCGCCATCTGGGACCGTCAGATGTTGGAGGAGGGACCCAGGCCGACAAAGTATCCCTACTGATGGAAGAAAACAGAAGGAGTCAACCAGGCAAGAAGTCAAGAAGACAAGGAGACAAGGATGGAGAAAGGCGCAAGCGGCCGGCCGGCTCGGTGGGGTTTCTTGGATGCTTGACCACTTGCCTTCTTGAGTGCTGCACCCATGTACCTTGATACGGTTTTCTTCTACATATTCGCCCTGATCACGTTGGCCGGCGGGCTGCTGACGGTGACGCGCCGCAATGCCGTGCACAGCGCCATGTCGCTGATCCTGGCCCTGATCGGGGTGGCAGGTCTGTTCCTGCTCCAGAAGGCCGAGTTCCTGTTCGCCGTGCAGATAGTGCTGTACGTGGGCGGCATCATGGTGCTGTTCCTGTTCGTAATCATGCTGGTGAACTTGGATCAGGCTGCGCGCGTGCGCCAATTCAACCGGCAGTGGTGGTTGGCGCTGGCTTGCGTGCTGGCTGTGGCGGCGGAAGTGATCTACGTGCTGAGCCGCGGATCTTCGGCGTTTCGCTATGCGGCGCCCGCAGCGCCGCCGCAGGCGGGCAATGTGCAATTGGTTGCGGACATACTGTTCAAGCAGTACCTGTTACCTTTTGAGCTGGCTTCGATTCTGCTGCTGGCGGCCATCGTGGGTTCCGTGATCATGGCCCGGAAGAGGACCTGATGCTGCATCCGGTGACGACCACGCATTATCTGGTGTTGAGCGCCGCACTGCTGGCTATCGGCACCATCGGCGTGCTGGCGCGGCGCAACATCATCATTATTCTGATGGCGATTGAGCTCATCCTGAACGCCGTCAACATCAACCTCATCGCCTTCTCGCATCACCTCGGCCAGCTACAGGGTCAGGTGTTCGCCATCTTCGTTATCACGGTGGCGGTGGCGGAGGCGGCGGTGGGCTTGGGCATCCTGATCGCGCTGTTTCGGAACAAGGAAACCGTCCAGGCCGATGAGATTGACCTGCTGAAATGGTGAAGCGGCGATGAACTTCTTGGAGCTGATCTGGCTGATCCCGCTGTTCCCGCTCGCCGGCGCCCTGCTGATGCTGTTGGTGGGCAAGAAGCTGGATCCCCAGCCGCCTTCGGAAGTGGCCGTGGCGCCCGGCGTACAACCCTTGGTCGGCGGTCGGGCGCACGGCGGATCTGACGGGCACGCCGCGCACGGGGCGCGGACCAAGGTTTTGATTTCGTTGCTCTGCCCGGGCACCGTGCTGCTGTCGCTAATTTTCGCCGTGGGCGCGGTGGCGCAACTTGGCGGGCTGCCCGAGAGGATTTATCAGGTGGTCAAGTTCACTTGGGTGGCCGGGCTGCCTTTCTTCACGGCAGGCGGCACAGCGGCACGCTTCACAGCCGACTGGGGATTCTTGCTCGATCCGTTGAGCTCGGTGATGATCCTGGTGGTGACCGGGGTGGGTTTTCTGATCCACGTCTACTCGGTCGGCTACATGGGACACGAAGGAGGTTACTACCGCTTTTTCGGATATCTGAACCTCTTCGTATTTTTCATGCTGATGCTGGTGCTGGCCAACAATTACTTATTGATGTTTGTGGGCTGGGAAGGCGTCGGCCTTTGCAGTTACCTGCTTATAGGGTTTTATTTTCACAAGAAATCCGCGGCGGACGCGGGCAAGAAGGCCTTCGTGGTCAACCGGATCGGGGACGCAGGCTTCATCTTGGGCATGCTGCTTATGTTCAGCGTCTTCGGCAGCGTGCGATTCCTGGATGTGAATCAGGCTTTGAGCAGCGGCCGCTTCACGGCGGAGACCGCAGGCTTCGGCGTGCTGAGCGCCATGGCCTTGCTGCTGTTTCTGGGAGCCACCGGCAAGTCCGCCCAGTTTCCGCTGTATACCTGGCTGCCGGACGCCATGGAAGGACCGACACCGGTGTCGGCCCTGATCCACGCCGCCACTATGGTGACCGCGGGAGTGTATATGGTGGCGCGCTCGCACCTGCTGTTCCGGCTGACGCCCGAAACCTCGGCTATCGTGGCCGGCATTGGAGCCTTCACCGCGATTCTTTCCGCCTCCATTGCGCTGGTGCAAAACGACATCAAGCGGGTGCTGGCTTACTCGACGGTAAGCCAGCTCGGCTACATGTTTATGGCTTGCGGAGTAGGGGCCTATTGGGTGGCGATATTTCACCTTTATACCCACGCGTTCTTCAAGGCCCTGCTGTTTCTAGGCTCCGGTTCGGTGATTCACGCCCTGGGCGGCGAGCAGGACATGCGGCGTATGGGCGGGCTGAAAGACAGGATTCCGGTTACTTACTGGACCATGTTCGTGGGCGCCCTGGCGATCGCGGGCATCCCAGGGCTGGCAGGATTCTTTTCCAAGGACGAAATCCTCTGGCAGATTTATTCCAATCCGCACGGCTTCAAACTGGTTTACGTGGTGGCGCTGGTCACGGCGGGCATGACCGCGTTTTACATGTGGCGGCTGATGTTTTTGACTTTCCACGGCGCGCCGCGGATGGATGCGCATAGCTGGGAGCACGTGCATGAATCGCCGCGCGTGATGACAATCCCGCTGATTGCTCTGGCGGCGGGCAGCGCGCTGGCCGGTTGGATCGGCGTTCCTAAGCTTTGGAGTTTCCTGCCCGAGGGATTCCGGACTTTCGAGCACTGGCTGGCGCCCGCGCTGTCCGTGGAGACGGCCGGTCATGCAGCCGGCGAGCATGCGGGCGAAGCCTCGACCGAGTGGCTGCTGATGGGGCTCTCGGTGGCGGTGGCCCTGGCGGGCATCGCCCTGGCGCGCGAGCTTTACCTGAAGCGCCTCGAGCGTGCCGAGGCGCTGCGGGCGGCCGCCGGGCCGCTTTACACCACGCTGCTGAACAAATGGTACGTGGACGAGATTTACGATTTTCTCTTCGTCAACGGGCTGGGCAAAGGAGGCGGGCAAGCCCTGGCGCGCTTTGACAACCGCATAGTTGACGGCGGGGTGAACGGCGCCGGCTGGCTGACTCGCCTGAGCTCGACGCTAAGCATCTGGTGGGATACCTGGATAGTGGACGGGGCGGTCCGGCTGACGTCTTTCCTGGTGAAGCTGTCTTCCTATCCCGTCCGGGTGTTGCAAACCGGTTCGGTCCAGGCTTACGCCCTGGTGATCGTGCTTGGGGCCGCTACGGTATTCGCCTGGTATCTGGTGCGGTGATACGATGAGCGAGCACTTACTCAGCCTGGTCCTGTTCACGCCGCTGGCCGGGATGTTTGTCCTGTTGCTGATCCCCGGTTCGCGGAAGGATCTGATTCGCATCTGGGCCAACATCGCCGGTTTTGCGGGTTTTCTGGTTTCGATCCCCCTGGTGCTGCGCTTCGACAAGAACGCCGCCGGCTTTCAGATGGTGGAGCGGCACGATTGGATCCCCAGCCTGGGCGCCCGTTACATCGTGGGCATTGACGGTATCAGCTTGCTGCTGGTGATGCTTACCACGCTGGTGGGCGCGCTGGCCATTCTTTCCTCCTGGAGCGCGATCGAGGAACGCGTCAAACAGTATTACGCGATGTTCTTGCTCCAGCAGACCGGCATGCTGGGCGTTTTTATGGCCCTGGACTTCTTCCTGTTTTTCGTTTTCTGGGAAGTGGTGCTGGTCCCGATGTATTTCATCATCGGCGTCTGGGGCGGTCCGCGCAAGCTGTACGCCGCCATCAAGTTCTTTCTCTATACCCTGGCGGGAAGCGTGTTGATGCTGCTGGGCATTCTAACGCTCTATTTCCAGCACTTCAAGCAGTTCGGCTTTTACACCTTCGAGATCGCCGAGTTGATGAAGCTGGACATGCCTTTGGGCCTCCAGCAATGGGTCTTCTGGGCCTTCTTCGTCGGCTTTGCCATCAAGGTTCCCATGTTCCCCTTCCACACCTGGCTGCCGGACGCCCATGTGGAGGCGCCGACGGCGGGTAGTGTAATTCTGGCCAGCATTTTGCTGAAGATGGGCACCTACGGCTTTTTGCGCTTCTCGCTGCCCCTGCTGCCCAAGGCCTCGATTGACCCGCTCGTAGTGCAGATTTTGATCGGCCTGTCGCTGGTGGCGATCATTTACGGGGCGCTGGTCAGCCTGATGCAGCAGGACTGGAAGAAGTTGGTGGCCTACTCGTCAGTCAGCCATCTGGGATTCTGCACGCTCGGCATTTTCGCACTGAATCCCAATGGGCTGGCGGGCAGCGTAATTCAGCAGATCAACCACGGCATTTCGACCGGCATGCTGTTTTTGATCGTGGGAATCGTTTACGAACGGCGGCACACGCGCGAAATCGCCGAGTACGGCGGGTTGGCGCATGTGATGCCGAAGTACGCCACCGTCTTCGCCATCGCCATGCTTAGTTCGGCCGGGCTGCCGCTGCTGAACGGTTTCATCGGAGAGTTCACGATCTTGCAAGGTGCTTTCGAGGCCAATCGCGTCTGGGCGGCTTTCGCGGCCACCGGCGTGATTCTGGGAGCGGCCTATCTGCTGTGGCTGTACCAGCGAACCATGCTGGGGCAGATCACCAATCCCAAGAACTTGCGACTGCCGGATCTGAACCTGCGGGAGCTAGCGGTGTTCCTGCCGTTAGTGGCTTGGGCGATCTGGATCGGGGTTTATCCCAAGCCCTACTTCGAAATCCTGGAGAAACCGGTGGCGGAGATTGTTGAGCGGGTGCGGCCCGATTATTTCCACCGGGCCCCGGTGGCGGCGGCGCCTCTGGAGGTGCTGCGGTGAGCGCTTACTACACCTCGGTGGATCACTTTGCCCTGATCCCCGCGCTAATGCTGGCGCTATTCGGCTGCGCGGTGCTGCTGTTCGATTTTCTGGTGTTTCCGGAGGCAAGACAGCGCAAGTGGCTTATACTGTTTGTGGCGTTGGGAATAGGGTTCGCGGGCCTGGGTCTGGTGCGCCAGCAGGTTTTCTTGGCCCAGCAAGACCTGAACGAGTTTACAGCCTTCAACGGCGCCTTGACCATTGACGGCTTTTCCATCTTTTTTAACTGGATCTTTCTGGCGGCCTCCCTGATCGTGGCCCTGGTTTCCTACAAGTACCTGGAGATCGAAGGCGAGCATCACGGTGAATACTATGGCCTGATACTGTTGGCTAACTGCGGCATGTACTTCCTGGCGGCCGGCGCCGACTTGGTGACGCTTTTCGTCGGGCTGGAACTGATGGCGCTGTGCTTCTACATCATGGTCGGTTTTTTGCGGTCCGACAAGCGTTCCAACGAGGCGGCGGTGAAGTATCTGCTATTGGGAGCTTTTTCGAGCGGATTCCTGGTTTACGGTTTCTCGGTGATGTATGGGCTGGCCGGCTCCACTCGGTTGGCGGATGTGACGGCGGCTATCGCGAGCCGCTCGGCTTGGGATCCGCTGGTGTTCCTGGCCCTGGCCACCACCTCTGTCGGGCTGCTCTTCAAGATTTCGGCAGTGCCGTTCCACATGTGGGCTCCGGACGCGTACGAGGGAGCTCCTACGACGGTGACGGCCTACCTTTCGGTGGGGTCCAAGGCCGCCTCGTTTGCCTTTCTGCTGCGGGTCTTTTTGGGGCCGCTGGTTTCGGCGCGAGAGGTATGGGAGCCGCTGTTGAGCGCCGTGGCGATTGCTACGCTGACGGTGGGTAATCTGGCGGCCGTCAGTCAGACCAATATCAAGCGGCTGCTGGCCTACAGCTCAATATCTCACGCGGGTTACATCCTGTTGGGTCTGATCGCCGGCAATGCCACCGGCATCAAAGGCGTGGCGGTGTATGTGCTGGTCTACACCTTCATGAACCTTGGCGCGTTTCTGGTGGTGGTGGCGCTGCGCCGGAGTCGGATACTGGGTGAAGACTTGGAGGACCTGGGGGGCCTGATGCGCAACAGCCCGGTGCATGCCCTGCTGATGTTGATCTTTCTGCTTTCGCTGGCAGGCATCCCGCCTACGGCGGGATTTCTCGGCAAGTATTACATCTTCTGGGCTCTAATCCAGACGCAGCATTATTTTTTGGCAGTGATCGGCGCCGCGTATGTGGCCGTGGCCATTTACTATTACTTCCGCGTGGTTCGGAGTATGTTCATCTCAGAGATGCCGTACCGGGAGCCTGTGGCTTCAAGTTTCGGCCTGCGCCTGGCGCTAGGGGTGACCGGCGTGTTGACTCTGGCGATCGGTGTCTATCCTGAGCCGTGGCTGGCTCTGGCCCAGACCTCCGTGCTGCTGCGGTAGAGGCCTATGCAAGCGATTTTGGATCATCCCTTGACGTTGCCCGTAATTATCGCGGCAGTTATCGTCGCGCTGTTCCCCCTGGTGGCGGGCTACGTGGTGCTATTGGAGCGCAAGATCCTGGCGGACTTCCAGGTGCGCTTGGGGCCTATGCGTGTTGGTCCGCACGGCCTGTTGCAACCTATCGCCGACGCCGTGAAGCTGATAATCAAGGAGGACGTCATCCCGGCGGAGGCGGATCGCGGGCTGTTCTGGCTGGCGCCTGTAATTTCGACCGTCACGGCGCTAACCGCGTTTTCCGTGGTGCCTTTCAGCGCGCACCTGCGTGTGGCGGACGTCAACGTGGGCCTGCTGGTGATCAGCGCCATGTCGGCCGTGGGGGTGCTGGGCATAGTACTCGGGGGATGGTCGGCGAACAGCCACTACGCGCTGCTGGGAGCGCTGCGCAGCGGGGCGCAGTTGATCAGCTATGAAGTGGCGCTGGCTTTTGCTCTATTGTCGGGAGTGATGGCGGCCGGCACGCTGAGCATGGTGGGGATTGTTCAGGCGCAGTATCAGCGGCAGGTCTGGTTCGCCTTCGAGAACTACGGCCTGATGCTGATTCCGGCGGCGGTTTACTTGATTGCCGCGGTGGCGGAGACCAACCGCGCTCCGTTCGACCTGCCCGAGGCGGAGTCCGAGCTGGTGGCGGGCTTTCACACCGAATACAGCGGCTTTCGCTGGGCGCTGTACTTTCTTGCCGAGTACGCCAATATCTTCATCGTGGGTTCAGTCGCGGTAACGCTGTTTTTCGGCGGATGGCTAAGGCCGTTTCCCAACGTTGCGTGGCTTGAATATCCGCTAAACTACGCCTTTCCGCTGGCGTTGATGGCGGGCTCCGGCGTAATCTGCTTTCCGCTGGCGAGGCGGCTGAAGAGCCGTGGCAACGCCATCGGCTTGCGCGTGGTCGGCCTGGGCTTGGTCGGCGTCGGGCTGTTGTTTCTGATTCCGGCGGTAAACCAAGCGGTCATCGGGCTGTTTTGGTTCGTGTTGAAACTGGCTGTGGTGGTTTACGCCTTTATTTGGTTCCGCGGCACCTGGCCGCGGTTCCGCTACGACCAGTTAATGAACATCGGCTGGAAGCGTCTGATCCCCATCGGCATGGCCGCCGTGCTGGTGAATGCGGCTGTGGGGATGATAAAGGGCTAGCGGGCGCCCAGAACTTCAGGCACGCCGGCGGTTGGAGCGGTAGACGTTGAAAGCCACCGCGGGCGGATCGCTCTCGAGTAACCGCCGGGCCAAGTAAACTCGCCTCCCACCGTGGGGTACCGCGATCAGTCACCGGCCCAGGCGCTCTTCGATGAGTTGGGCGGCCCGGCCTAGCGTTCGTGGCTCGCCGCCATATTCCGGATTCAGCTTGTAAGAATCGAAGTTCGGCCGTATGGAGCCTTCCTCCGCCTGCGGCTGGCCGCCGAGCAGGGCGCTCAAGGCCAAGCCTGGAAGCCGCACAGCCGGGCCCTGGATTGGCTCCGGCCGCCCTCCCGCGCCGGCCTTTAACGCTCACCAGGTCAGGCGCAGGCCGAACTGAAGAGCTCGCGCTCCGTTTCCGGAATACTGTGCGTCAATCAGACCGGTCGTTGAGTTTGGAGTCTTTGGAATACCGGGCATGTTGAACACATTGAAAAAGTCTATGTTCAGCCGGAAAAACACGTTCTCATTCACCGGGATCACCTTGAACAACGAGGCGTTCTGATACCAGCTATACAGCCCCAATGCGTACTGGTTCCGCCAGGGATTCAACCCGGTGTCAAGCGAGACGCGCTGTAGCGTGCCATTCTTGAGGGGCACCCAAACTGTGTTGCTGTCATAGAACGCGTAAAGCGGATCCGACGGGCTGCCGCCGTCTTTGGGCATGGGGATCAGCGGCGTGTGGGCGGGCTTGTAGAAGTCAGGTACGCCCATAACGCCGTTGGGACGCCCGTTGGCGTCATAGCTGTTGATGCGGTTAGCCGGGATGTATCCGTTGTAATAGAGATAGGCGTCCTGGCAGACGCCGCTCCGGCAGTCCTGGACCTTGTACTTGTCGCCGTAAACTTCGAGCTTGTTCGGGAAGACCCAGTTGGAGGTCGGCAACGACCACCAATTACTGGTGACCGAACCGTTGCCCGCCAGTTGCCAGCCGCCTGCCAGGCGATGCAAGACAGGTCCGGCGTTGCCCAGCCAGCGCTTTCCCCGCCCAAACGGCAGGTCCACGATGAAGTTCCAGTTGTAGCGATGCTGCGGAATGTCGGTGTCCCGGCGGTAAAACAGGAATCGCGCGCGCTCGCGGTTGTCCTTGGGGACCGCGCCCGGCAGATAAATCTCGGCGGGCGGCAAGACGTCGTCCTCCCAACCGCTGGCTCCGGCCTTGAGCGTGTTGCTCAGCACGTAGAAAAATTGAAAACCATAGCCTTTGCTGTAGCGGCGCTGAATCTCGAATTGGAAGTTCTGGGAGTTGGACCAGCCGGTCTTCTGGTAGACCTCGATGTCGCCGTATCTGGTGTTCTCGAACACCCGCATGGCCGTTCCGGCATAGGTTCCCGTAGGGATCGGCTCGCCCGTGACCACATACCAGACATAGGTGGTCGGCGTCCGGTTGTAGGAGTAGTACATATCCAGGCGCGCCCCATGCGTACCCACATAGCCCGCCCGGACTACGGTGTCCTGAAAAATCTCGCGTTCGAAGGTCAGGTTCCATTCGTGAGCCCGAGAGGTGGGCTGATGGGGGTCGAAGTAGCTCACCAGGAATGACCCGCGGCTGATGCCGGCTGGATTGTTAAGATCCAAGACCTCGCGGCTGTTGACGCCGGCGATAATCGAAGGCACGGAGCGCAGGCCCCAGTTGGGGAGTCGGTCGGGGGTCTGAGCGGAGTTGGAAAGCTGATAGGTGAAACGGGCAGTGGTCGGCGGGTTCTGGCGCATTCGTGCGTTGAAGGCGCGCAGCGGCATGGGATAGCCGAAGATCGAATAGCCTCCGCGCATGACGATGGGCCGCGGTGAGTCGCTGAAGCGATAGGCGAAACCCGCCCGCGGATTGAAGTCCCACTTGTTCAGGTAAATTAGATTGTCCGGCAGGCCGGCGTCCTTCGGGCGTATGAAAGGCACGCCCATGTCGGTGAAAATCTTGACAATGGAGGGCAAGGTGGCGCCGATCTTGTACATCCGGTCCCAATCCGCCCCGTTGATTATGGACTTGGTCTGGGGATCGAAGCCCGTGAGGAGGTTATCGGACTCACGGATTGGGGTGTAAAGTTCCCAACGCAAACCGTAGTTGAGCGTCAGGCGTGAGTTCACTTTGAAGTTGTCCTGGACGTAGAGGGCGAATTCTTTTGCGGTCATGTAGTACCACTTGCGGACGAACTGCGCCGAGTAACTGTTGATCACGCCGATGAACAAATCCGCCGCCTGGTGGCCGGTATAGGGCACTGCGGAATATGCTCCCCCCGATGTGGGATCGTACAGGCCGGTGGCCTGGCCGTTGAGCGAATGGGCGCCCTGAACCTGTTGTTGGTCAGGGAGGACGTGCAGTCTTTCATATCGCAGCCGCCCGCCGAAAAGAATCTCGTGGCGGCCGTGAACTTTGGTGAGGTTTTCATCCAGGTTGTAAATGTGTGTGATGTTGTTGCGGCGATTGGAGGCGGTAATGTACTCCATGCCCATGCCGGTGCTTGTGATATTGGGGAAGCCGTACTCGTTAAACGGGTTGGGCAGTCCGAGGATATCCGCCCATTTCTTGTCGTCTCCCACGTTCGCAAAATTGAGGTCCTCGACGCCCACGTTAAACAGGGTTTCGCTGAAAAAGGTGGGCGAGAAAGTGTGGGTCCAGGAAGCTACCCCGGTATTGTTGCGGATCGGGCGAAAGACGCCGTTAGCGGAGCGGTCCAGGGTGATGGGTGAGTTGTTGTTGCCGGACTGGGCGAAAGTGTCGCGCACCCCGTGTGTGTAACGGAAAAACAACTGGTCGCGGTCGGAAAGCCGGTGGTCTACGCGGCTGGTCAATGTCCACTCCAGGCGATTGTTGGGGGCCTGGTACCAGTAATTGTTATCCACCAGCGGGTTCACTTGGGGATCGGTAGGCTCAGGAGTAACCGAGTACAAGTACTTGGCCAGAGGACTAAGCCTCTGCATGGGGATTTGGTTGCCGGGGAAGGGCAGGCGGCTCCATTGTGCGTTGGTGGTCCATGGGTCGTATAGTGTGTAGCGTCTGCCGGCGCCGGTTACCAGCCCGCTGAAGTCGCCTTGCCGCATGGCCATGGTGGGCAGCCGAGCTCCCTTGGTGGTGGCGGTCAGGCTGCGGAAGGCTTCATAGGCTTGGAAGAAAAAGGTCTTGTTGCGGCCGTTATAAACGCCCGGCAGCCAGACCGGCCCGCCTGCCGAAGCTCCGAACTCGTTGCGCACCAAGTGAGGCGGGCGGCTCCAGCGGTCCTGGCGCTGTCTGGCGACGCCGAAGCCCAGGTTGTTGTTACGCACGATCTCGAACAGCGATCCGTGAAACTGGTTTGAGCCCGAGCGGGTGCTGACGATTACGGTGCCGGGGCGGTTCATCTTGGCCGAGGAGTTATTGGTTTCCACACGGAACTCTTCGATAGTGTCCATGCCAGGCGGGCGTCCGGCGATTTCCCCGGTGTCGCGATTGGCCATGACTGCGCCGTCCTGGAGAAATTCCACACCCCACTTGATGCCCCAGACCCGCGGCACGTAAGACGCCCCGTCAATACCCGGTGTGGTCTGTGCCACCAACGTCTGAAACATACGCCCGCTGATTGGCAACTGATCAATGCGGGCTCGGTCCGTGACAGCCGCCAGCGTGGGCGCAGTGGTGATCACCAGCGGCGCCACGTCCGCCGTCACCGTGACTTCGGCGGTGGTGGCGCCCACTTTCAGCACGGCGTCCACCACGGCGGTCTGGCCGGTTTGCAGGAAGAATTCGCCTTTGAAAGGCTCCATACCGGCAGCCTCGACTGTGATGCTGTACGCGCCGTTCAGCACCGTGGGGAATATGTAGAAACCGACTTCATTGGTGGTGTTTCGATACTGGCGTGCGGTGGCGCTGTGAGTGACCGTGACGGTCGCGCCGGGCACCACCGCGCCGGTCACGTCCTTGACCGTTCCCTGGATCTTGCCCATCCCGGTCTGTGCGCTTGCTGATGCGGCCAGCACCAGCGCGAGGACCAGACCGAGGCGAGGACGCCCTTTTCTGCTCATTGCCGACCTCCAGTCCGGCGGCTGCCGGATCTGCCATACTATACATCACGCCGCAGCCTGCGGCTCAACGCACACGCCACTCGAGGATGGCCGCCTCGCTGCCTTCCCGCAGCTCCACCACCAACCGGAGCCGTGAGGTCTCCAGTGGCGCGAACGCCGCCCGGCTGAAGCCGCCCTTGCGGATTTCATACCCGTTCACGTCGCGCGGGACCCGCCAGCCTTGCCCCTCCCAGATCAGCAGATGCCAGGACTCGGGCAGGCGGCACGCCCCGCGTCCCGGCTCATCTTCCGCCCAATAGACTTCCACGGCGCTCACCGTCCGCGGTTCGCTGAACCAGGTTCGCCCTGACCCTTCTGGTGCGTCCAGGCGTTGCCCTCAAAGCGGCAGAAACGACTCAGCTCGGTGAGTCGCCCGGTGAAGCCGTCGGCCATCAATTCAAGCTGGCGGGCAAGCCAGCCCTCTGCGCGCACGGCGCCCAGAGGCAGCTTGATCAGCGGACTTGCGATGAGAGGCGGCCGGTTGCCTGCGTAAAAGTCGCTGCGGCCAGTGGCCGGCAGGCGCGGCTGGATGCGCACGGAGAGGTCCTCGGCGGCCGACGCCAAGCCGAGGGCGCACAGCAACAAAAACGGCTTGCGATTCATGAGGGCGCGCTCCGAAGGCTTATAGTATCAGTCGCGCGGCCGTCGGGCGGGGTCAGGTGCGATAGTTGCCGTTTATGCGGACGTAGTCTTCGGTCAAATCGCAGGTCCAAAAGCGCGCCCGGCCCTGCCCTCGCCCGCGCAGCGTGAAGTGAATGAGCACTTCCTTTTCGTCGAGCTTCTGCTTGAGTTCACGTTCCGGGAAGGGCTCGGCCAGACCGTTGCGGCAAACGCGCACGCGTTGCAGCGAGATCTCCACCTTGGTGGGATCAAAAGGCACTCCGGCGTTGCCGGCGGCCGAAAGGATGCGGCCCCAGTTCGGATCCGAGCCCGCGATCGCCGTCTTCACCAACGGCGAGTTGGCAATGGCCCGGGCGAACTTGGCGGCCTGCTCGTCGTCGGCTGCGCCGCTAACGTGCACCGTGATCAACTTGCGCGCGCCTTCGCCGTCGCGCGCGATCTTCTCGGCCAGGTCCTCCAAAACCCAGGCCAGCACCTCGCCGAAGACCATCTGCTCCTTGGGGTCGGGGCGCACGCCTGAGGCCCCATTGGCCAGCAGCAGGATGGTGTCGTTAGTCGAGGTGTCGCCGTCCACGCTCAGCCGGTGGTAGCTGCGTTCCAGAGCCGGCATCAGCAAAGCCCGCAAACGGGCGGGGGGGATGGCGGCGTCGGTCATCACGAACGCCAGGGTGGTGGCCAGGTTGGGGTGGATCATGCCCGCCCCTTTAGTCATGCCGGCGAGGTGCACTGTGCCGTCCAGCAGGGGTACCTCGCCAAAGGCCATTTTGGGGACCGTGTCGGTGGTCATTATGGCCCGAGCGGCGTCCGCGAAGCCTTCTTCGCTCAGCCGGCTGCACAGTCGTGGCAGCGCCCGGAGAATCAACTCCGCATCCAGTTCCACCCCGATCACGCCGGTGGAAGCCGGCAGCACCTGTTCCACAGGCGCATCCACCAATCGCGCCGCGGCGCGGCAGCAGGCCAGCGCCACTCTCTCTCCGGTGCGTGTCGCGCAGTTGGCGTTACCGGCATTCACCAGCACCGCACGCACCAGACCGCCGGAGGCGCGCAGATGTCGGCGCGCCACTTTCACCGGCGCGGCCTGCACGCAGTTGCGCGTGAAGACCGCCGCCGCCGAGGCAGGACGTTCGGAAACGATCAGCGCCAGATCATCCTTGGCCTCCTTACGAATTCCGGCATAAGTGGCAGCGTAGCGATAACCGAGCGGCGTCTTCACTGGGATTTATCTCCAAGTAACTCATTTTCCGCCAAACGGAAGCCGCGCAGGAAGTCGGCGGCGGGCATCCGTTTGCGTCCTTCCAGTTGCAGCTCCAGAATCTCCAGCGCGGTCTGATCGCCGCAGCTTGCCCAGAGCCGCGCGCCCGCAGTGTGCAGGGAACCGGGGTTGCCTGTAGCTCGATGCTCCGCGGGGCGCGCCCGCCATATGTGCAGCAGCTTTCCGCGCAGCCAGGTGTAAGTTCCCGGCCAGGGGGCGAAGGCGCGCACGCGGTTGGCGATCTGCTCAGCGGTCCAACTCCAGTCTATCCGCCCGTCCTCCTTGCGCAGCATGGGGGCGCTAGTGGCCTGAGAGTGATCCTGCGGGCGCGGCGTCACGGCGCCGCTTTCGATTCCGCGCAGGGTTTCGATCAGCAGTTCGGCGCCCATGTGCGCCAGGCGGGCGCGCAATTCTACGGCGGTCTCCTCGGGAGCGATCTCCGTCTCCCGCTGTAGCAGGATGTCTCCGGTGTCCAGGCCTGCATCAATGCGCATGGTGGTCACGCCGGTGCGTGTCTCGCCGCACGCGATGGCCCACTCAACGGGGGCTGCGCCGCGATACTTCGGTAGCAGCGAAGCGTGTACGTTCACGATCCCGAAAGGGGGAATGTCAATGACGGCCTGCGGAATGAGCTTCCCGTAGCCCACCACCACGCCGGCTTCGGGCGCCAGCCCTCGCAGCCACTCGATGAACTCTGGTGAGCGGATGCGCTCCGGCTGATGCACGGGGAGGTTCAGGCGTTCCGCCAGCGTCTTCACCGGGGGCGGGGCAGGCTGCTGTCCCCTGCCGGCGGGCCGGTCGGGCTGCGTGATCACAGCCGCCACTTGGTGTCCCTCGCGGACCAGCGCTTCCAGGCTGGGCGTAGCGAACTCCGGCGTCCCGAAAAAAACCAGCCGCATCGAGTCTTGTTTAACCCCACTCGCCGGCCTTCATCAGCTTGCGAATCTTGCGACGTATCAGGTCCCGCTTGAGCGCGCTGAGGTGGGACAGAAACAGCCGGCCGTTGAGATGATCGGTCTCGTGAAGGAAAGCGCGGGCCAGCAGATCCTCGCCCGTCATTTGGAAAGTTTCCCCTCGCGCATCCTGCGCGCGTACCGTCACGCGTCTGTTGCGGCGTACCGGCTCGTGGAAGCCGGGCACGCTCAAACAGCCCTCTTCGACCACCTGCCAGCCTTCCACGCAGACGATCTCGGGATTGATCAACACGATCCTTCGGCCGGAATCTTCGCCTCCGCTGGGATCAATGACCGCAATACGCCGCGAGATGCCGATTTGCGGCGCGGCCAGCCCTACGCCGCGTGCGGCGTACATGGACTCGAACATGTCCTCCAACAGGCGGTGCAATTCCGGAGTGTCGAACTCGCTGACGGGCTCGGCGGGCCGCTCCAGCACCGGATCGCCGTATTTCACTATGCGGTAAATCATCCCTGCCCTTCGGTTCGTAGCAGCTCAATAACGGCTCAACTGCTCCAGGTAGCCTTTATAGTTACGCCGGGTTTCATCCAACGAATCCCCGCCGAACTTCTCCATAAAAGCGTCAGCCAGCACCAGCGCGACCATGGCTTCGCCTACCACGCCCGCCGCCGGAACGACACAAACGTCACTGCGTTCGTAAGCCGCCAGGGCCGGCTCACGCGTCGCCAGATCCACCGACTCCAGCGGCCGCCGCAAGGTCGAGATCGGCTTCAGCCAACCACGCACCACCACATCCTCCCCGTTGCTCATGCCGCCTTCGATGCCGCCGGCGCGGTTCGAGCTGCGGAAAAAGCGGCCGTGCTCGCGGTCGTAGTGAATCGGATCCTGCACGCGCGAACCGAGAGATCCCGCGGCCTCCATAGCATCGCCGATCTCCACGCCCTTGACCGCCTGGATCGAGACCATGGCTTGCGCAAGGCGTCCGTCCAGTCGCCGGTCCCAGCTCGCGCAGGAACCCAACCCGGGCGGCACGCCGCGGGCCACCACTTCGAAAACACCACCCACCGTATCCCCCGTACGATAGGCCTCGTCGACCACCTCTTTCATCCTCTGCTCAACGGCCGCGTCCACACAGCCCAGCAGGATCTCCTCCCGGCGGTTCAATTCGACCAGCTCCTCCCAGCTCGCCCGCCTTTCCAGCCGCACCCCGCCCACCGCCACTACATGACTGAGCACTTCGATGCCGAACTCGCGCAGGAAGCTCTTGGCCAGCGCGCCTGCCGCTACGCGCGCCGCTGTCTCTCGCGCGCTGGCGCGTTCCAGCACGTAGCGCACATCGCGGAAGTTGTATTTGAGCGCTCCGGCCAGATCCGCGTGTCCCGGCCGCGGGCGCAGTACCGGTCGCCGCGCCTGCTCAGCGGCGGCGGAGGTCTCGACCGGCAAGGCATCCGACCAATTGGCCCAATCCCGGTTTCTGACGAGAATCGCTATCGGCGCCCCGATGGTTACGGAGTGGCGCACGCCCGCCACAATCTCGGCGTGGTCTTGCTCGATCTTCATGCGCCCGCCGCGGCCGTAGCCTTGCTGGCGTCGCCAAAGCTCGCGGTCTACGGCGGCCAGCGAAACCGGGATGCCGGCCGGCAACCCGGCCAGCGTGGCGATAAGATACTCCCCGTGGGACTCGCCCGCGGTCTGGAATGAAAGCATCCGGGAATTTTCATCGTAACCAAGCTACGCCCGCGGCGGCAAGCGCCACCACGGCTTTAGCGAAAACAAGATGAGACGGAAATGAAAAGCTTTTGAAAAGCGCTTTGTGGTATTCAATTGAAGAGGCCGCCGGTGCCTGCGGCCTCGGGAGGCTGATATCCATGTTGAAGCTTTGCCGGACTGCGGTGCTGTGTGTGTCGGCTTTGACGACCGCTTGGAATCAATCGGACGCCAATAAGGGCCAGATTGTGGGAACCGTCTACGATCCCAATCAGGCGGTGGTACCCAAGGCCAGCGTAAAGATACGTAACCTTGAGACCGGCTTTACCCGCGAGCTGGCCGCCAACGAGGTCGGCCAGTACCGAGCGGTGCTGCTGGATCCCGGCCGCTACGAGGTGGTGGCCGAAGCGCCCGGTTTTGCGCCCACCACTATCTCAGGTTTGGTGCTCAATGTGGGCTCCATCATAAGCGCAGACATCAAGCTTCAGGTGGCTTCCACAACCACGATGGTCGAGGTAGGCGAGACGCTGGTGAACGTGGCTCCCGCCGCATCGCGCGTCGTGGACCGGCGGGCTCTGCAAGACTTGCCGATCAATGGGCGGCGCTTTCAGGATCTGGCGCTGGTGACCCCCACAGTACAGGTGGATCCGCAACGCGGGCAGATCTCGATCGCAGGTCAGCGCGGCATCAACTCCAACGTGATGGTGGACGGAACCGACTATAACCAGCCGTTCTTCGGCGGCATCCGCGGCGGCGAGCGTTCCAACCTGATCTTTACGGTGCCGCAAAGCGCCATCCAGGAATTCCAAGCCGTGGCCACCGGCTACGCGGCCGAATACGGGCGCTCCACCGGCGGCGTGCTGAACGCTATCACCCGATCGGGCTCCAATGAATTCCACGGCGAAGCCTTCTATCAGTTGCGCCACAAAGAGCTGGGTTTGAAGACGCCTTTCAACCGCCAGTCGCTGGAGACCCAGCATCAATTCGGCGGAGCCCTCGGCGGGCCGATCCGCAAAGACAAGTTGTTCTTCTTCGGCGCCGTTGAACGGCAGAACACGCGCAACCCGCGCCTGGTCTTCTTCCCGCAACTGCGGCGGGTGACGCCGAATCCCAACACCGCCGAGGCCTACAACTACTTCTTCAGTCAGGAGACGCCTTTCACTCAGACCAACGACGGCACGGCGCTCACCGCGCGGGCCGACCATCAGTTCGCCCGCGGATCGCGGTTGACCCTGCGGTACAACTTCTCCGACGGCAACGCTCTGAACTCCACTACCGTCGGCACGCGGATCGAACCCACCATTGACCGCGCGCTGTCCAACAACGGCACCGAGAAGGATCGTACGCACACCGGCAGCACGCAGTTCACCTGGATCTTGAGTCCTACCCTGGTCAACGACCTGCGTTTCGCTGCCTCCTATGAAATCCGGCCGCGCCTCACCAATTCGCCGACGCCCCAGGTCTCCGCAGTCGTCGGGCGCTTCGGCGGCGTGGATTATCTGCCCACCACGCAGGACGACATGCGGGTGCAGATCAATGACGCCCTTTCCGTCATTCGCGGCGCTCATACCGTAAAGCTGGGCCTGGACTACAATCGCCTCGGCACCTTCCAGACTTTCGGCTTCAACCAATTCGGTGCTTTCGCTTTGAGCGGCACGGATGTGAACTTACATCTGGACATTCTCTCGCGCGGCGGCGCCATCCCTAACCGCTTTGATGATCGCTCGGTGACTTACCGTTTCCAGATCGGCAACCTCTTAGCCAAGTTCAGCATGCACCAGGCCGCCATGTATGCCCAGGACAGTTGGCGCGCCAGGCCGTCGTTTACCTTGGACTTCGGCTTGCGCTGGGAAGGCCAGTGGAATCCTGCTCCGGAGGCCAATAATGCCGCCCTGGTGAACCAAGTCAAAGGCTTCCGTTTCCCGATCGGCGGCTTCGATCCCACGGTGATTCCCGACAGCCCCGCACAATTCATGCCGCGTCTCGGTTTTGCCTGGACCCCGGCTGCTTCCCGGCGGACCGTGGTGCGCGGGCACACCGGCATCTTCTACGCCAGTACTCCCATGCTGTTGTTCGCCGGCCCCATGAACAACTACCGTTTGCCTCCGGGCGACGTGTCTATCCAGTTGCCCCGCTCCGGTTCCACCGTCTATCGCGACCTGCTGGCCGTGGGCGTGGATTTGAACCAGTATTCTCTGGATAAGCTGCCCATTTTGGATCTAGCCACCGTACAGCGGGCCGCCTCGGGCGGCGGCGCCGCTCCGGATCCCTTCCGGGGCGCCAACTTGTTGGCCATGGCCTCCGATTACAGGAACCCGCGGGCTTTTCAGGCCGGTCTGGGAGCGGATAGCGAGTTGTTTCGAAATTTCCTGGCCGGCGTGCAGCTTCACTACGTAAACACCGTACACTTGCAGTGGAACCGCGATTACAACCTGCCGCTGCCGATCATCCGGCCCACGGACAAGTCGTTGCGCCCGTTCTTCGGGTTGCGCTCGGGCACCCCGCGCCCCATTCCCACCTTGGGCAGCCTGTGGGTGCGCGAATCCGCTTCTCGCTCGATGTACCGCGGCATGACGCTTTCTGCCCAGTACCGCAGCCGCCGCCTCCAATTCGGTGCTTTCTATACGGCGTCACAAACTTACTCATACGACGACAACGAGCGCGACGCCAGCGGCGTGCGGTACGAGAACTCCTTCAACCTCGCGCCCGAGTACGGCTACTCAGACCTTGACATGCGCCATCAGTTCACCGGCTACGCCGTGGCTTCCCTGATTTGGGGCATCGAAGTGTCCTCCACTTTTCGCGCCACCAGCGGGCGGCCGATTGACCCCCGCACAGGCGCCGACAGCAACGAGGACCTGGGAGGCGCCGACCGGGCGTACAAGGCTCCTGGCGTGCCTTACCAGCGGAACTCCTTTCGCAATCGCGGCTACCGGACGGTGGATTTCCGTTTCCTGAAGAACTTCACCATACGCGAGCGAGTCCGGTTGCAGTTCTCTTGCGAGATGTTCAACATGTTCGACTTCGACAACGTCGTGTACTCCGGCACAAACCTGAATTATGGAGTGGGCATTGACCCTGCCACCGGAAACCCGGTTGCGCCGCCGGCGACGTTCATGCGCTTGCGTCTGGCGGACGGCACTTACGATCCCGTCAACGTTCAGCTTGGCAATCCCTTCCAGGCTCAATTCGGGCTCCGGCTCATTTTTTGAGCGACGCCAGCGCCCGCCCCGTTGCGGCCAGTTGGCGGCCGCCGGGCGCTCAGGCGACAATGGAAACCATAAGGCCGGCAAGCAGAGGTACAAAGCTGTGCAGACGCCTTTCCCGCTCGACGCTGTCTTGGACGCCGTTCCTGACGGAATCGTGGTGCTGAACGCCCGCGGGAAGGTGACCGCCGCTAACCTCACAGCACGCAGAATCCTGGGCGGAAATTTGGTGGGGCATGGCGTAGAGGATTGGCCGAAGCGTTGCGGTCTGCTGCGGCCCGACCGCACGGCGCCGTGCGGAATCGAAGAGCTGCCCGTGCTGGCCGCACTCAGCGGCAAGACGGCGCAAGACTGCGACCTGATTGTGGCGCGCCCGGACCTGCCGGGCGAGCTTTGGATTTCCATGTCCGCCGCTCCGCTTGCGGGCGGCGCCGGAGCCGTTTGCGTGCTGCGTGATCTGAGCGAGCTCAAGCGTAGCGAGGGGCGATGGCGTGAGCAAGCCCGCCAGGCCGAGGAGACCCTGCGTAAGTTTGCTCGCGGCATTGAGCAGAGTCCGGCCTGCGTGGTCATCACGGATGTCGAAGGCCGCATAGAGTACGTCAACCCTAAATTCACCGAGCTCACCGGTTACAGCTTGGAGGAGGTGCGGGGACAGAATCCTAGCATCCTGAAGTCCGGCCACACGCCTCCGGAGGAGTACAGGCAACTTTGGGAAACCATCCTGGCGGGCCGCGAGTGGCGAGGCGAGTTTCTCAACCGCAAGAAAAACGGTGAATTGTACTGGGAATGGGCCTCAATCTCCCCGGTTACCACTTCCGAAGGCGTCATTACGCACTTCATTGCGGTCAAGGAAGACATCACGGCACGCAAGCGCGTCGAGGAGGCGCTGCGGCAGGCTAATGCCACGCTGCGAGCGGTAATTGAAAACTCGCCGGTGGCCATTTGCACGCTGGGTCTGGATGAACTTCTGACAAGCTGGAATGCGGCCGCCGAGCGAATCTTCGGTTGGCGGGCGGAAGAGGTGATAGGCCGGCCTCTGGCGGTCGTGGCTGCCGAGAACCTGGCGCAGTTCCGCGAGGCGCTAGTCGGTGTCCGCCGCGGCGAGGCCGTACGCGGGTTGCGCATTACAGGCTGCAAAAAAGATGGCGCCCGGCTGGAACTTGAACTGTGGAGCGCGGCCCTGCCGGAGGGCGGCGAAGGTGTTGGCGGCCTGTTGATTCTGCTGGACGACGTCACCGAGCGCCGCTGGATGGAAGAGCAGTTGCGCCAGGCCCAGAAAATGGAAGCGGTCGGGCGGCTGGCGGGCGGGGTGGCGCACGATTTCAACAATCTGCTGACAATCATCAGCGGCTATGGGGAGTTGCTTCTCAGTGAGGTCGAGGGACGGCTGCGCCAGGACGTGCAGGCCATCTTGGAAGGGGCGGAACGAGCCAGTGCGCTCACCCGTCAATTGCTCGCGCTCAGCCGCCGCCAGGCGAGTGAGCCGCGCTTGTTGGATCTGAACGGCATCATCAGCGGGATGGAGAAGATCCTGCGGCGCGCCTTGGGCGAAGACGTCGCCCTGGAAGTTTTCCTCAGCCCCTCGCTCTGGTCGGTGAGGGCCGATCCCGGGCAGATCGAACAGGTGCTCTTGAATCTGGCGGTGAACGCACGGGACGCCATGCCGCGAGGCGGCCGACTGGTGATAGCGACGGCCAACTCGAAGACTGCGGAAGCCGCTGCTCTGCGCCTGCCGGTCGGCGAATATGTCCGCCTTACCGTGCGAGACACGGGAGAAGGCATGGAGGCCGAAGCGTGCCAGCGCATCTTTGAGCCGTTCTTTAGCACCAAGCCGCGCGAGAAGGGTACGGGCCTGGGCTTAGCGATCGTCTACGGCATCGTCAAACAGGTCGGAGGAGAAATCTTTGTGGACAGCCGGCCCGGCGAGGGAACGGTGTTCACCATCTACCTCCCGCGAGCTAGCGGCGTACCTCGCCCGAAGGTGGAACGAGCCGTCGCGCTGCCTGCCGCCGCCAACCGCGAGACGATTCTGCTTGTCGAAGACGAGGACGGCGTGCGGCGTCTGGTGCACGATACGCTCACGCGTAACGGATACACGGTGTTCCAGGCGCGCGACGGCCCGGAAGCTTTGGCAATCTGGCGGCAGCACGGCGCCCGTGTTGACCTGCTGCTGACCGACGTAGTGATGCCTGGCATGAGCGGTCCGGAGCTGGCTTCACGCCTGATAGCGCACCGGCCGGAGTTGAAGGTGGTTTACATATCCGGCTACACCGGCGATGCGATCGCGAATCATGAGGCTCTGCAACCCGGTGCGGTGCTGATTCAGAAGCCTTTCACCGCCCGGCTGCTGTTGCGCCGCCTGCGCGAGACATTGGATGCGCCCAGGCCGCGGCAGCATTGACGTGGAGCCGCCCCGGGGCGGCTGCCCGATCTCCTCCCAGTGTCGCTTGCACTTCGCATCCACTATCAGGGTGCGCGACTCCCACTCCAGCCACAAGTCCGGCAGCAGAAAGCGCTGCGATCCGGCGCCAGTCCCTGGGTCTCCACCACTATGCCCAAAAGGCACCGGCCGGCCGCGATCGGAAAGACCACCAAAGACAGACCGCTGTAAGGCCCGGAATCAGGATTCGACGGATGGATCCAGGCAGCGAACCACGCTGCGGCGCCCGGCGTGTGTACCAGCTCCACTAGCTCGGTAAGTCCCATCGCCGGTCACACTCCTGCCTCACTCCGGCAGGCGCGCATCGGTCCAGTTGTCGGAGCGGAAAGGCGAAGCCGGCAAACCCTCGGCGTTGAACAGCGTTGCCTCGGGGTTGTTGGCCCAGGCGTAGCGCACCGCCACCGGCTCGCTCACCTCGGCAGAAGAGACCACAATGGTTTCCCCGTCAATCCGGGCTTCCGCCGGATGGAAGACGCGATCCGCTCCGGCCAACAGGAAGCCCTTAAGACCTCCTGCACCGGCCCGCAGTCCTCCGCCTACATGATCAAACCACAGCCGCAGGCGGTTGCCCTCGCGGGTCGCCTGCCGGAACACGGGGCCCGAATACACCAGTCTTTCTCCATAGACCAGCGCTCGCGCCGCCAACCCCAGCCGCAGGCCGACGTCCTGCTTGTTCTTCGGGTGGATGTCTTCCGCCTCGCCGATGTCAATGATCACCGCCATGCCGGTGTTGCGCAGCTCCAGAGTTTTCAGTTGGGCCTCTTGCACCAAAGGCCAGTGACCGTTAGTCGGGGCTTTGGCATAGTTGGCGAGCTGCACGAAAAGGAACGGAAAATCGCCTTGTCCCCAGGCGCGTCGCCAGTCGCGAATCATAGCCTCGAAGAGCTGGCGGTAGACATAGCCGTGCCATTTTCCCGCATTGCTTTCGCCTTGATACCAGATAGCCCCGCGGATGCCGTAAGGAGTCAGCGGTGCGATCATCCCGTTGTAAAGCCCCGTCGGCGTGTGCGGGTGGCCCGGACCCAGGGGCTGGCCTGGCCTGGCGGGCGGCTGGCGGCCTTCCCTCTTGGCTTCGGCGGCGCGCTCTTCCCACCGCTTGAGGCTCTGTTCCCAGCGGCGCTTGGTTTCCGGCCAGTTGGCCAGCACGCGATCCCATTCCGCCAGGAAACTCTGCAAGGTCGGCTCGGAGACCAACGTCGCCCGGCTTGTCCAGGCCTCTGCCGGGGTTCCGCCCCAGGAGGATTGGATCACGCCAACTGCCACGCCAAGCCGCTGGTGCAGATGGCGCGCGAAGAAGTAACCTACTGCCGAAAAGCTCTTCACGGATTCCGGCGTGCACCGTTGCCAGGCGCCTTCCACGTCATCCACCGGCTGATCGGCGACCTTGTGCGTCACCTTGAACAGCCGGATGCCCGGGTAATTGGCCGCCGCAGCTTCCTTTTCGGCATCCCGCGCGCGCTCCAGGGGCCACTCCATGTTGGATTGACCCGACGCCACCCACACTTCGCCCAGCATCACATCCCGCACGGTTAGCGTGTTACGGCCCGATATGACCAACTCATAGGGGCCGCCCGCCGGCATGGGGCGCAGCCACGCCTCCCAGCGGCCAAACCCGTCCGCGGTCGTGTTCACCGACTGCCCGGCCAGGCGCACGGTTACCGCCTCGCCGGCCTCCGCCCATCCGTAAATGCGCACAGGCATCTCACGCTGCAAGACCATGTGGTCTTGTATCAGGCTCGGCAGCCGGACCTCGGCCGTCAACACCGTCGCCGACAATAGAGCAAGAATCCGCAGTCTTGGCATTCGCATCTCCTTCGAGCCGCCTATTCTACAGCGGCCGGCCGGCTCGCTGCTGAGCGCAACGAGGCCAGCAATTCCGGGAAGCATCCTTCTACGATCGCAGCCCGGATCCGGCGCATCAGTTGGAAATAGTGGTGCAGATTGTGCAGCGTAGCCAGCACCGCAAACAGTATCTCGCCGGCCTGAAACAGGTGGCGCAGGTAGGCCCGCGAGAAGTTCCGGCATGTGTAACAAGCGCAGTTTTCGTCGGCAGGCGCGGGGTCGGCCTGATAGCGGGCCTGCTTGATGACGAGCCGTCCCGCGCTGGTGAACAGGCAGCCGTTGCGGGCGTTCCGTGTGGGAAGCACGCAATCCATCATGTCCACGCCGCGGGCCACGTACTCGGCTAATTCCTCGGGCAGACCCACCCCCATCACGTAGCGCGGGCGATCGCGCGGCAACAGGGGCGCGGTAGCCTCGACCATCTCCAGACTCAGAGCGCGCGGTTCGCCCACGCTCAGCCCGCCTATGGCATATCCGTCGGCTTCGAGCTCCAGCAGCTCCAGGGCGCACTGACGGCGCAGGTCCGCGTACATCGAGCCTTGCACGATCGGGAACAAGGCTCCGACTTGCGACTCTTCTTTCGCCCGCTGCCGGTAGTGCCGAAACGCAGCGCGCGCCCACCGCACGGTGCGCGCTACCGACTGCCGCGCGGCCTCGTGCGAGGCCGGGTACGGCAGGCACTCATCCAGCACCATCAGGATGTCGCTGCCCAGCGCCAGTTGCACGTCAATCGTGGACTCGGGCGTGAACAGGTGCGCGTCACCGTCCAGATGCGAACGGAACCACACGCCTTCTTCCGTCACCTTGCGCAACTGCGCCAGGCTGAAGACCTGGTAGCCGCCGGAATCAGTCAGAATCGCCCGCGGCCATCCCATGAAGCGGTGCAGGCCGCCCAACTGCCGGATCACCTGAGCCCCGGGCCGCAGGAACAAGTGGTAGGTGTTGGCCAGCAAGAGCCGGGCGTCGAGCTGTTCCGCGAGATCCCGCGGCGTGACACCCTTGACGCTGGCCTGCGTTCCTACCGGCATGAACACGGGCGTCTCCACGACACCGTGGCCGGTGTGCAACACTCCGGCCCGCGCCCCGGTGCGCGGGCACTCGGCCACGATCTGGAATTCCACGGACCGCAAGCTCCATTGTAAAATCGGGCGCATGAGAAACGTTCTGCTGATCGCGCCTGCGCTGCTGATGGGACTCGGCGCAGACGCGCAGCCGGTGCGCATGGAGCGCCTCAAGGCCGACATCGGATTTCTGGCGTCCGAGCCTTTAGAAGGACGCCGCTCGCTGGAACGAGGCTCAGAGGTGGCTGCCCAGTTCATAGTCGCCGAGTTCGCCAAGGCCGGGCTGCGGCCCGCGGCAGGCGAATCCTTCCTTCAATCGTTTGAGCTTGTGGAATACGGCATGGACGCGCGGTCCACGCAGCTCGTTATCGAGTGGGGAGGCAAGCGTCGCCGTTGCCGTTACGGGAGCGATTTCAGCGGATATTTCCCGCGCGAGGCCAGGATCCGAGCGCCCGTGGTATTCGCCGGCTACGGCATTACTGCGCCGGAATACGGCTATGACGACTATGCCGGGTTGGACGTGCGCGGCAAGATCGCGCTGGTCCTTGAGTACGAACCCCAACTTTACGAGGCCGCCTCGCCTTTTAACGGCGCCGGCAACACGCTTCACGCCAGCCCCAATCGCAAGGCGCTCAACGCGCAACAGCACGGGGCGATGGCCGTGCTCATGATTCCCGCGCCCAATCGCAAGCGCCCGTACCGGCCGTCTCGAGGCGGGCGCGTGCAGGCCTTGGTAGCTTCCGAAATCGGCATCCCGCTGTTCACGCTCAGCTCGGAAACCGCCGAGGCGCTGCTCGCGTCGGCGGGACGCCGGCCGGCCGAACTCCAGCTTGAGATTGACAAAGGACTGAAGCCGGTTCGCGTGGAACTGAATGCGCGCGCCGAGCTCAGGGCCGTCAGCGTTGCCGCGCGCAAGGGCCAGACGGCAAACGTAATCGGCCTGCTGGAGGGCGCTGACCCCAAGCTGCGGGAAGAAACCGTCATTCTATGCGCGCATTACGACCACTTGGGTGTGCGGGACGGCAAACTGCTTCCCGGCGCCGACGATAACGCCTCCGGCACGGCGGCGCTGCTTGAGCTGGCGCGTCTGTTCGTCGCCGAAACCAACCGGCCGCGACGCTCCGTCCTGTTTGTCGCCTTTGGGGCGGAAGAAGCAGGCTTGCTCGGTTCTTATTACTACGTAGCGCATCCGCCGCGCCCTTTGAGCCTCTCCCGTGCGGTGATCAACCTGGATATGATCGGGCGCGACGAGCAACCCAGCGCGCAAACCGACAAGTTGATCCAGATCCCTGCCGATACCTCCAACGACCTGAACCTGGTGGGCGCGTTTTACAGCCCCGAGCTGCGGGCGATAATCGAGCGTGAAAACCGCAGCGTCGGCCTGCGCCTGGACGATAAGTGGGACCGCGACGCAGTGCTCAACATTCTCTGGCGCTGCGACCACTTTCCCTTCCTGACGCGCGGCGTTCCGGCGGTTTGGCTGTTCAACGGCTTCACTGCGGACTACCACACGCCTGCGGACACGCCGGACAAGCTGAACTTCGCCAAGATGGAGAGGATAGTGCGTCTGGCTTACCGCGCTGTGCGCGCCCTGGCGGATCAGGACGGCTGGCCGAGCTTCCTCGGCCGGCGCTGAGGCGTGCAGATCTTCAGCGCGCCAGCCTGAGGGCGATGACGCTAGCGTGTGGGTCAGGCGCCTGAGCGGGCGTCTGGATCGTCAGACGATCGCCGGCCTGCCGGAACGCCAAGCTCTTCTTGGTTGCCAGCAGGACTGCTTCTCTCACTTTGGAATTCAGCCCTGAAACTTCCAGCGAGCCGCTCGGCCAGTCAAAGACATGCAGGTAAATCACGTTGCCCTTGGCCGTGCTCCTGCCGAAGGACAGATTCTGGAGCGGCCCGTAAGTAGTTCCATAAATGGCCTCGCCGTTCACCTTCAACCATTCGCCGATAGCCCGTAAGCGTTCCTCGAACTCCGGCTGGATGGTGCCCTCGGGCGTCGGACCCACGTTCAGCAATAAGTTGCCGCCTTTGCTCGCCACCTCGACTAGCGTGCGTATCAACTGGGTCACGGACTTATAATTCGTGTCGTGTTTGTTGTAAGCCCATGTATTGTTGATCGTCATGCAAGTCTCCCACAGCCGGAATTCCTCGGGTTTAGGCAAAGGCGGCACGGCCGGTTGGTCGGTTTGCGAAGTGCCGGCGATCCGCAGTCCGAGGCGCGGGATTATCTTGGGAACGAACTGCTCAGGGGTCTCGTAGTCGCCGGGCAGGCCGATGCGGTTGTTTATGAGGCAGTCGGGCTGGAGCTCGCGGATCAGCTTATGAAAGCGGTGCGGGTCGTAAATCATCTGGCGCCCAAGACCGTCGAACCAGATTATGGCCACCGGGCCGTATCTGGTCAGTAACTCGGTCAGTTGGAGCTGCATGTAATCCAGGTAAAGCGGCCATTCCGGACGTTCCGGTTCTCCTCGCCAGTTCTCGCTCGCCGGCCGGCGCGTATCCCGGTAGCCGGGATGGTTCATGTCCGGCGGCGAGTAATAGAAGCCCAGCGGCATGTGCTCCGAGCGGCAGGCGGCGGCCAGCTCCGCCACTATGTCCTTCTTGTAAGGCGTGTTGGTGATCTTGTAATCGGTGAAGGCCGAGTCAAACATCGCGAAGCCGTCGTGGTGCTTGGTGGTGAACACCATATAGCGCTGTCCCGCCGCCTTGGCCAACCGGATCCAGGCATACGGATCGAACTTTACGGGATTGAAACGCTGGGGCAGGGCGCGGTAGTCCGCCTCGGAGATGGCTGGGTAGCCCTTTCTGCCCGGAACCATGATGGGCCATGAGGCTTCCACGCTGGCCAGCGAGTACGGTCCCCAGTGAATGAACATGCCGAACTTGGCCTGACGGAACCAGGCAGTACGCTCTTCGGCGGCGACGCAAAGCATTGCGCCGGCCAACGCTACCAGGCTTGCCATCCGCATGTTGGATAACTTAGCACGCCCGATACCGGTTGGTAGACCTGCGGCACGGGACTTGCCGGGCGAGCCGCTGCCGGCGAACTGTCGCTGTCAGCCCGGGCGAGCCCTATAGGCGGCGGATCTGGTCAGGGCCGGCTCTTCAGGTAGAACTGGGAGACTTGGTCCCAATTGATCACGTTGTAGAACGCCTGCACATACTCGGCCCGGCGATTCTGGTAGCGCAAGTAATACGCGTGCTCCCAAACGTCAATTGCCAGGATGGGCGTGCGGCCCGCTGAGACGGGCGTGTCCTGGTTGGGGGTGGTCTCGATGCGAAGCCGGCGGGCCGCGTCCGATGTCAGCCAGGCCCAGCCGCTGCCGAAGACTCCCAGAGCGGCCCGAGTGAACTGCTCCTGGAAGCGTGCGAAGCTCCCGAAGGTCTCCTCCAGAACCTGGGCCAGCTCTCCGCGCGGTTCACCGCCGCCTTTGGGCGACATGATTTGCCAGAACAGAGTGTGGTTGGCGTGGCCGCCGCCGTTGTTGCGGATAGCGGTGCGCACATCTGCGGGCAACGTGTCGAGGTTCGCCAGTAGTTGCTCCACGGTCTTGCTGGCCAGCTCCGTCCGCCCGGCCACGGCGGCGTTCAGGTTGCGAACATAGGCCGCATGGTGCCCGGTGTGGTGGATTTGCATGGTCTTGGCGTCAATGTGCGGCTCCAGCGCGTCGTAGGCATAGGGGAGCGGAGGCAGTGCGAAAGGCTCGGCGGCGGCCTTGGCGAGGTCCGGCGTGAGGGCGGCGATCGCCGGCAGCGTCATCGTGCGGAACATATCCCTGCGCGTAAGCATACTCACTGGTTTAGATTCAGCGGAACCGCAAAAGGTGGCGGGAAATCGAACACGGCCGGCTCAGAGGCAGGCGGGCTCTGATAGACTCTGCTTCGTGAAGTCCCACGCTTTGCTGTTGATCCCACTGTCCACGCTCGTTTTGGCTCAGGCCCCGGGCGAGCTTGATTTCCTGGCCAATCACACCGACTACCGCGAAATCCGCAATATGCTGCCGGCATATCTGAAACGCCTGGCTGCCGAGCGGCTCCAGGCGCGCCGCCGGCTCATCGAAGCCATGCGGCCCGAGCAGTTGGCCGAACGCCGGCGCCGGGTGCGCGAAGCCATTTTAAGCGGCATCGGGAGCCTGCCCGAGCGCACGCCGCTCGATGCGCGCATCACCGGCGTCATCGAACGCGCCGACCACAGGATTGAGAAGCTGGTCTTCGAAAGCCAGCCGGGCTTTTACGTCACGGCCAACCTCTATCTGCCCAAGATCGGCAGCCCGCCCTATCCGGCCGTGCTTTACCCGCTGGGTCACGAGCCGGGCGCCAAGGCTTATCCCGTCTGGCAGCAGATGCTGGTGAGCTTGGCGCGTAACGGCTACGTCGCCCTGACTTGGGACACGCTCGGTCAGGGTGAGCGCATACAGCTTTGGGACGAGGACTTCCGGGCCTCAAAGCTGCGAAGCTCCACCGTGGAGCACACCATGCTTGGAATACAGTGCTTGCCGGTGGGCGACAGTCTGGCGCGTTACACCATCTGGGACGGCTTGCGCGCTCTCGACTATCTGCTTTCGCGACCCGAAGTGGATCCCAAGCGCGTCGCCGTTACCGGCAATTCCGGCGGCGGCACGCACACCGCCTATCTGGCGGCCCTGGACGACCGGCTCCAGGTAGCTGCGCCTTCCTGCTACCTGACTTCCTGGGAGCGGCTGCTTGAGACCATCGGCCCGCAGGACGCCGAACAGTGCTTTCCTGGCTGGCTTGCGGCAGGTATGGATCATGCCGATTTCGTTTTGGCGTTCGCCCCCAAGCCCTACCTGGTGCTCTCCGCGATCCGCGACTTTTTCTCGATCGCAGGGGCGCGCGCCACCTTTGAGGAAGCGCGACGCATTTACGAAAAGCTGGGCGCCGCCGACCGCCTTGCGATGGTCGAGGCCGATGACGGACACGGCTATTCGCCGCCTCGCCGCTTGGGGGCTTACCGCTGGTTCGAGCGGTGGCTCAAAGGCGCTGAAGCAGGGATTGCGGAAACCGAGGCGCCCATCGCGCGCGAGGACGAGTTGTGGGCCACCAAGACCGGCCAGGTCCTTACGTCACTTGGCGGAGAAACGGTCTTCAGCCTGAACCGCAAGCGTGCGGCGGCCTTGCGGCGATCCGGGCCTCCGATCGCGCGCGAGCAATTGCGCCGCCTGATCGCCTACGAGGCCCCACAAGGTCCACCCCCGGTTCGACCGCTGGGCCTTGTTGAGCGCAGCGGCTATCGGTTGGAGAAGCTGGTCTATGAGAGCGAGCCGGGCATTCAGATCCCGGCGGTTCTAGCCGTGCCGGAAGTCCCCGCCGGACGCAAGCCGGCGGCCATAGTGGTGCACGGCCGGGGCAAGTCTGCGGCCCGTGCCGAGATCGAGGCTCTGGTGCGCGCCGGCATGGCGGTGCTGGCCATTGATGCGCGCGGTTGGGGAGAGACCCGCACCGCTGGCGGAAAGGCGGGGGAGTGGGCGCGCTACTTCGGTGACTACGACAGCGCCATGACCGCCCTGCTGCTGGATCGCCCGCTGTTAGGCCAGCGCGTCGTAGACATCTGCCGCGGGCTGGACCTGCTAGCCGTCCGAGCCGACGTGGACGCCGGCAAAATCTGCGGCCTTGGCATGGAGGCGGGCGGCGTCCCGTTGCTCCACGCCGCCGTGCTGGATGAGCGCTTGCGGAAAATCGCCTTGGAGCGTGTGCTGGCTTCATACGAATCCGTCGTTGAGCGCCCGATCCACCAGGGCGTCTTCGAGAACGTGGTTTTCGGCGTGCTGAAGTATTACGACCTGCCGGATCTGGCAGCCACGCTGGCGCCGCGCAAGCTTTGGCTGATTGACGCCGCGGATCCCTTGGGTGAGCCGTTGAGCTTGGAAGAGACTCGGGTGCGATACGCGGCCGCAGTACGAGCCGCGGTTGTGCGTCTGTTGCGACGTCAGCCGGAGCAGTCGGCCGCGTCGCTGTATGCGGATTTCCTGGCAAGCTGGTAGGGAGGATGATCGAGATATGGCCGTGAACACCGTTTCGCGCGTGCTGTTGGTTTCTCTGGCGGCGCTGGCGCTGCCCGCGCAGGAATCCCTTCAGGTGGTGGGCGGGCTGCAAGGCATGGTGGATCGTTACCTGACCGCCATTGCCAGGAAGTGTTGGGAAGCTCGCGCCGCAGCGGTAGCCCGCATAAGCACTCCGGAGCAAGTTGCCGAAAGGCAGGCGTACATACGCAACAAGATACTGGAGGCGCTGGGCGGCTTCCCGGAGAAGACCCCGCTCAACGCTCGCATCACCGGCGTGCTGGAGCGCGACGGCTACCGCATCGAGAAGCTGGTCTATGAGAGCCTGCCGCGCTACTATGTGACGGCCAACGTTTACGTGCCCACCTCCGGCAGGCCTCCGTTTCCCGCCGTGCTGGGCACCGCGGGCCACAGCGTTACGGGCAAGGCCGCTCCCATGTACCAGCGCGTATGGATCTCGCTGGCCAAGCGCGGCATCCTGGTGCTGGCCTACGATCCCCCGGGCCAGGGTGAGCGTTACGAGTATCTTGATCCGGAGCTCGGCCGTCCGCGTTTCGGCTCGACCGTCGAGCACACCATGGCCGGCATCCAGTGCCTGCTCACCGGCACCAACTTCGCGCGCTACGAGATCTGGGACGGCGTGCGTGCGGTGGATTATTTGCTGAGCCGGCCGGACGTGGATCCCAAGCGTCTCGGCGTGACCGGCAATTCAGGCGGCGGAACACAGACCGCCTACTTGCAGGTCCTCGAGCCTCGCCTGGCGGTTGCCGTGCCCTCCTGCTACATAACCTCCTGGGAGAAGCTGTGGTTGAATCCCGGTCCGCAGGACGCCGAACAGAACTTCGCCGGGTTCCTCAAGGACGGGTTGGATTTCGCGGACTTCCTGATCGCTTTCGCACCCAAGCCGGTCAAAATGCTGACCGCCATCCGCGACTATTTCCCCATCGAGGGCGCGCGCGCCACTTTCGCCGAAGCCCAACGCATATACAAGATTCTCGGTGCGGCTGACCGCGTTGACCTTTTTGAGTACGACGACACCCACGGCTGGTTCAAGCCGCGCCGCGAGGCCACCTACCGGTGGATGGAGCGGTGGTTGAACCAACGCATCGAGGAGGGCGTCGAAGCTGACTTCCCGACGGAGCACGAATCCAATCTGAATTGCACTCCCACCGGGCAGGTCGCCACGTCCTTCAAAGGCGAGACTGTGCAGTCGCTGAACCTGGCGCTGGCCGAACGCATCTACCCGCAGCGTGCGGCGGCGCGGTTAAGGGATGCCGCTGCTTTGCGATCCCTCGTGCGCGCCAGGCTGAGTATCCCCGAGGTGCGGGACGCGCCGGCCGTTACCAAGCACGGCGAGATAGGCCGCGAGGGCTACCGGATCGAGAAGGTGGCGCTCGAAACCGAACCCGGCATCACGGTCGCGGCGCTGGTGTTCGTGCCCGCAACTAGCCGGCGTCCGCTGCCCGCGGTGATTTACGTCCATTCCGCAGGCAAAGCGACGGACGCGGCTCCGGGGGGCGATATCGAGGCGCTGGTGCGCGCCGGCCGCCTCGTAATCGCGCCGGACTTGCGCGGCTGGGGCGAGAGCGGGCCGGCTCGCGGGATCGGCGGTTACTCCGGCATATGGCAGACCGCCATGCGCGCGGTGCTCGTTGGCAAGACCTTGCTGGGCATGCAGGTCTACGATTTGCTCAGCGTGTTTCATTATTTGACGCAGCGAGCCGACGTGGATGCGCGTGGGATCGCGTTGTTGGGAAAGGCCAACGGCGGCGTCGCAGCGCTCATCGCCGCGGCCCTTGAGCCCCGAGTGGCCCGGGTGGCGGCCGAAGAGTCGGTGCTTTCCTACATGGACATTGTTCGCGCCCGCATCCATGAGAACACCACGGAGCTGATTGTGCCCGGCGTCCTGCGGGACTTCGATCTGCCGGACTTGACCCTGGCCATCGCGCCGCGCCCCCTCTGGCTGGTCGAGCCGCGCACGCCCGTCGGCATGCGAGCTGCGCGCGAGCAGGCCGCTGCGCAATACCGCACGGCAGGAGATGCTTTGCGGATCGTGGATCGCCCCGAGGGATGGCCTGTGGAGCGAGTCTATGCCGACTGGCTGCGGTAACCGGCGATGAGGGGAGCCGAAGACAGGCGCGCCTGCCTTTTATGGGCCACCCTGGCGGCGGCGCTCGCCTTCGCGGGCCAGTTCATCACGGTGCATTACAACTATCGGGGCAACTGGACGGGTCTGTTCTGCCACGGCAGCCGCTTTCCGGTTCCCCCCGCCTTGCGCGCCGAGAATGTCCACGTATTTGCGAACTCGGACGGCTTCGACGGGCAGTTCTATCACTTCATTGCGCACGATCCTTTCATAAAGGGCGACACGCCCTACTACATTGACGCGCCGCGGCTGCGATACCGGCGGATACTGGTGCCGCTGCTGGCCTGGCTGTTGAGCGCGGGCGGCGGGCGTGCTCTGCATGCGGCCTACCTGGCGGTCATGCTCGGTTTCGTGTGGCTCGGCGCCTGGTGGCTGGCTCGCAGCGCCGTCGAGCAAGGCACGCATCCGGCGTGGGGGCTGGCGTTTCTGGCCGTTCCGGGCACGCTGATTTCGCTGGATCGGATGACGGTGGACGGCCCCCTGGCGGCGCTTGCCGCCGGCTTTGCGCTTTACGCCCGCGCCGGCCCCTGGTGGAAACTCTTCCTGGTGCTGGCGGCCGCGCCGCTGGTGAGGGAGACCGGCCTGTTATTTGCGGCTGCCTGCGCGCTTTATGAGATCTGGCAACGCCGCCCGCACCGTGCGGTGTTTCTAGCCGCCGGCGCATTGCCGGCCCTGGTATGGTACGGATTCGTCCATTCACGCCTTGAGGGCGCGGGCGTGGTGCCGCTGGCGGCGCCCTTTCGCGGGCTGATCGCACGGCTGTTTGCAGCCGCACGTTACCGAGTCGGAGCACCCATCTCGGATCTGGCCGCCACGCTGGACTGGATCAGCCTTGCCGGCGCCCTGGTTTGCTTCTTGCTGGCCTTGCATCTCATCCGTGCGCACCGCGACGTCCTGGTCGTGGCGGTTGCCCTCCAGCTCTTGCTGCTGAGCACCTTGAACGTGTACTTCTGGCTGGATGCTTACGGCTACACGCGGCTGTTCTCACCGCTTCTCGTGCTGCTCGCTGCGGGCCGTTGGAGCCTCGCCTGGCGATGGCGCTGGCTGCCGGCGGGCTTGATGCTGCCCCGCGTCGGGCTGCAACTGGGCGGCCAACTGCTGGGCGTTCTCCGCGGCCTGCTCGGCTGACCTACCATGGAAGTTCATCCTCATGCGGAACTGGCGGGCGCTATATGCGGGCGTGGCCTTGACTACGCTGGCCACCCTGCTGCTTGAACTTTCACTCACACGCATTTTCTCGGTGGTCTTTTACTACCACTTCGCCTTTCTGGCGATTTCGATTGCTTTATTCGGCCTGGGCGCCGGCGGCGTGTTTTCCTACGCGGTCGCCGCCTGGCGTGGGGATCTGTTCGTCAAACTCGGGGCGCTGTCGGCATGCGCCGGGTTGCTGACCGCGGCCGCGCTGGCCTGGCTGCTGAGTCGCAGCGATCCGGGCGCCGGCGACCTGGCTCTGGTCTACTTCTTGAGCGCACTGCCGTTCTTCTGCGCCGGCGCCGGTGTTTCGCTCGTGATCAGCGAGACTGTCGAGCGCGTGAACCGGGTGTATTTCTGCGACCTGCTGGGCGCCGCGGCCGGCTGCCTGTTGTTGATCCCCTTGTTGGATCTGGCAGGCGGCCCGAACACGGTGCTGGCGGCTGCTGCACTGTACGCGTCGGCCGCGTGTTTGTGGACCCGGCTTTCGGGCTCGCCGGCGGCTAGGCGGGCCGCCGCCGGCCTGGCTGTGGTGATGCTGATGCTGCTCACCGCCAACTGGAGGTTCGGCTGGCTGGACGTTCGCCACGCCAAAGGCCGCGACCTTCGCCTCCAGCACGAGCGCTTTGTGAAATGGAACAGCTTTTCGCGAGTGGCCCTGGCCGGCGATATGGGCTCCGCCATGCTCTACATTGACGCCGATGCCTCCACCGGCATCCCGGCTTTCGATTTCGACCGGCTGAGCGAAGCCGATCGCCGCGAGGCGCTCAGGCTCGGTCCGAGCCTGCCATATCTTTTGCGCCCCGCCTCCAAGACCCTGGTCATCGGCGCGGGCGGCGGCTGGGACGTTGCGCGTGCTCTGGCCTCCGGCAGTCGCGACGTCACCGCGGTAGAAATCAACCCCATAATCGCCGACACCGTCATGCGGGGCCGCTTCGCATACCTGAGTCGCAGCCTCTACCGCCGCCCTGAGGTCCGCGTTTACATCGAAGATGCACGGGGCTTCGTGCGACGTAGCCGGGAGCGCTACCGCGTGATACAGGCCACATTGGTGGACACCTGGGCTTCAACCGCGGCGGGCGCTTTCGCGCTATCGGAGAACAACCTGTACACGGTGGAGGCCTTCCGCGAGTATTTGGAGCATTTGCAGAACGACGGTCTGTTGGCGTTTACCCGCTGGGCGCTGGAGCCGCCGCGCGAATCGTTGCGTGTGGTTGCGCTGGCGATTGCGGCGCTCGAGCGGTTGGGAGCAGCCCAATCATGGCGGCACATCGCGGTGGTGCGGGAAGGGACTGAGGAGCAACTAATCGGCTGGGGTGCGTTGGACCACATTCTTGTCGCGCGGCATCCCTTCTCGCCCGACGATCTCGCCCGATTGCGGCATCTCATGGCGGAAAGGGGCTTACGCGCCGTCTTCCTGCCGGATGAACGGATTCCCAACGCCTTCGGCGAAATGCTGCACAGCTCGGATCTGAAGGCCTTCTTAAGCGGCTATCGCTTCGATGTCTCGCCGGTGAGCGACAATCGCCCCTTTTTCTTCTACACCGTCCAGCCGCGGGACGTGTGGCGCTTCCTGAAACCCATCGCTCGCGCCAGCGCCGACTATCAGGTCAACCGCGCGGTGCCGTTGCTGTTTACGCTTCTGGCCCTCAGCCTGGCGGCGATCGCGTTGATGCTTGCTCTGCCGCCGCTGGTTTTGGGCGGCCGTCTGCCGCGCCGGGCAGGCGCTTGGCGTTTTCTGAGCTACTTCATTTTCATCGGCGTGGGCTACATTCTGATCCAGGTGGCGTTGGTGCAGAAATTCGTGTTGTTGTTGGGCCACCCGACCTACGCACTCACGGTGATCATTTTTTCGATGCTGGTTTCAAGCGGTCTGGGCAGTTACTTCAGCCGGCGAGTGGCAGGAGGGCAAGGTGAAAGACTGCCTGCGGTGCTGCTAGCCGTGGCTGGCATGGTGGCCGCTCTGGCGGTGGCTCAGGGGCCGCTGCTGGATGCGGCGGTCGGCTGGCCCTTGGCCTGGAAGATCGTGCTGACGGTATTGGCCGTGGCGCCCGCCGCTTTCCTGATGGGTATGCCGTTTCCCACGGGATTGACCATGCTAGAGGCTCGCCGGCCGGAGGCGGTGCGCTGGGCATGGTCGTTGAACGCGGCCGCAAGCGTGCTCGGCAGTGTGGCGGCCATTGCCCTGGCGATCTACCTGGGCTTGCGTGAAACCTTGCTGGCCGGAGGAATGCTTTACCTCGCAGCTTGCATGGCAGCGGGTGCGGCGCGTCGCCTGAGTCCGGCGCCTGCCCTGGCTTGCAGCGCCGCCGGCCGCTGAGCTGCTCGGCGGGGCGCCGAGCGTTATTGCCACGCCTTAAGTTTGGGCAGGCAAGCCGGCCAGGGAGCGAAGCCCAGGGTTTGATCCTTGCGCTCGTACCACAGGGCCACCTCTTCGCCCCCGGGGAAGGTTACGGTGTGAATCACTCCCGTACCGCAGTCGCAACCCCGCTCGCCGAGGGCATGAGCGGCAAGCGTTCCGAGAGTGTAAAGCACGCCGGGGCCGCAAGAGCGGGCGCTCATGTTGCGGATGCGCGCCGCTTGCGCGTTGGCGTGCGGACTGTTCGGTCCCCAGTCCTCCATGAATTTCTGGAAGGTGTAATCGCGGCAGGGCGAGGTCTCCGTGCAACCCCACATCCGATACGCGCTCTGGTAGTCCTGCCGGCGCAGGTGTTCCAGAAACTGGTTGACGTGCCTGCGCGCCGAATACGTCCGCAGAGCCAGGTGCGTCGCCCCGCCGAGCACCAGCAGGGTCACCACCGCCAGCACAGCCCGCTTGATAAGGCGTTCCCGCCTTTCTTGCTCGACGCCGTAGCCGCTGAGGAAGTCTGACATGGCTTCACCCCCGGGTCGGGGCGGCTTCACTTGACAGGATAAGCTTTGTCGTAGGCCGCCGTGGCCTCCTGGGTCAGATCCAGGGCGGGCTTGAAGTACAGCGTGTTGCCCACGTCAATCACCACGTCCAAGCCTTTGGCTTCGGCCAGTTTATTGATGATCTCGCGCATGCGCTGACCGGTCTTGGTCAGAATCTCATTGCGCTCCTCGTCAACGTCGGTCTGCAAGTCTTCGCTCAGGCGCTGCAAATCGCGCTGCTTGCGCTGGGCTTGCAGAGTCATCTCCTGCTCGGCTTGCGGCGTCAGCTTTCCCGCCAGTGACTGGAGCTTCTGCTGAAGGTCTTCGAGCTCTTTGCGGATCTTCTCGATCTCGCTCTGGCGCGGTTTGTACTTGGCCTCCAGGGCCGCCGACGCCTTCTTCAGTTCCGCAGTCTCAAGCAGGGCGCGCTGAAGGTTGACCACGCCGACTTTGGTCTGCGCGGCCGCCGTCACACAGCCCGCCGCAAGCAATACGAACATCCACACAGTGCGCACCATCAATAGCTTCCTTGCTAGAAATGTCGTACTAGATTAACACAGCCTCAGCCGCCGTCCGACGCCGGCCCGGCGGGCATGAAACTTACTCCAACACCGCCAGGATCTCGTCCTCGCGCAGTATCAGGTACTCTTCACCCTCCATCTTGATGTCGGAGCCGGAGTACTTGCCGAACAGGATGCGGTCGCCGGCCTTCACGTCCAGAGGAACCCGCTCGCCGGTTTCCAGCAGCTTGCCGTTGCCTACTGCGATTACCTCGCCCTGCTGCGGCTTCTCTTTGGCGCTGTCGGGGATGATGATGCCGCCGACTTTCTGCTCTGCTTCCTCCAGCCGCCGCACCAAAACACGGTCGTGAAGGGGACGGATGCCCATCGAGTCCTCCTCGCTTACTTACATACCCTAAGCTGCGCGGCCCGGGCAAGCCCTGCTCGGCCGTCAGATCAGACTGCCGATCTGCCGCCAGGCGCGGCCCTGCGCCTCAGCCACCGCCGGGTGCGTCAGGTGCCCCGCATATGTGTTGACGCCTTCGGCGATCGCCGGATGATCCTGGCAAGCCTGCTCCAATCCCTTCGCCGCCAGTTCCCGCAAATACGGGAAGGTGGCGTTGGTGAGCGCGAAGGTCGAAGTATGCGGCACCGCGGCCGGCATGTTCGACACGCAGTAATGCAGCACTCCATCCACGAAGTAGACCGGGTCGGTGTGCGTTGTGGGCCGCGAGGTCTCCAGGCAACCGCCTTGGTCAATGGAAACGTCCACAACCACCGCACCGCGCTTCATCCCCGCGATCATCTCCCGGCGCACCAGCTTGGGCGCGGCCGCGCCGGGAATCAGCACGCCGCCGATCACAAGGTCGGCGGTGCGCAACGCCTCGCGAATCGTCCAGCTATTGGAGGCCAGCGTAACGACCTGGCTGGCAAAGATATCGTCGAGCTGGCGCAGCCGATTCAGATTCTTGTCAACTATGGTGACTCGCGCCCCCATGCCGAAAGCGATCCGGGCGGCGTTGCTGCCCACTACGCCGCCCCCAAGCACCACCACTTCCGCCGGCGCCACTCCCGGCACGCCGCCCAGCAACACGCCCCGCCCGCCGTTGGTCGCTTCCAGGTAGACCGCGCCGATCTGGACCGCCAACCGCCCGGCGACCTCACTCATGGGCGTAAGCAAGGGCAGTGAACCGTCCGGCTCCCGGATGGTTTCGTAGCCCACGGCGCTCACCCGGCCCTCCAAGAGACGCTCAGTCAACTCCGGCAGCGGCGCCAGATGCAGGTAGGTGAACAGTATCAGTCCGGGTCGCAGGAAGTCATACTCGGCGGGCTGTGGTTCTTTAACCTTGACCACCAGGTCGGCGCGCGCCCAAACCTCCGCCGCCGTCGCTGCCAATTCCGCTCCCGCCTCCACGTATTGCTGATCCGGGATCGAGCTGCCTTGCCCGGCGCCCTGCTGTACCAGCACCCGATGTCCGTCTTCGCGTAGAGCGGTCACGCCGCTGGGCACCAGACCGACGCGTGTTTCGTGATCCTTGATTTCTTTTGGGACGCCTATAATCATTGCGGTACCGTTTGAACAGTCTGGCTGTCATCCCCTGCCGCGGCAGGGTCGGCGGGCGAACTGCGCTTAGGGCCCAGCCCCAAAGCAATCAGGGTCAGGGAGTTTAACTTTCCGCTGGCTTCCAGCTTGTGATCACTCTGAAAGCGCTTCAGAGCTCCAACCCACTCCGGTCCCCAAATGCCGGTCGCAGGCCCCTGCATGTAACCTCGGAGAATCAAAGCCTGCTGGATCTCGGCGTAACGTTCCCGCGTCGGCGCCTGCTGGCCGGCGCTCCGGCCACGTTGCCGGGAGCGACTCTTGGAGGTTGTGGATTTTTTCCTTTGGGTATTGCCGCTCGCCGCGGACTTCGCCCGGGCCGCGGCCTTGCCGGAGCCGGTTTTGCGCGAGGCCGGGGCCGGAGATGCCTTGGAGGGCATGTCAATGGCGGATGCAGTCGTGGCCACCATGCAGTAGGCCAGCGTTATAGCCGCTGCCAGCAAGCCGATCGTCTCCCGTAGGCTAGGGCTCCCCTCATGCTACCACGCGTTTGTGGTGCTTGATCTGAGTTACTGATTCTGCGGCAGAGTGCCGGCGGCGAAGAATGGCTGCCACTCCGGCTGCTGCCCCCGCACCGTGGCGGGCGCCGCACGCATCACGCGGAACGCCACCGGGTCGCCCGGTTTCAGCCCGCTCTGGATTCTCAGCACGTCATCCACAGAGTTGACCGGCTGCCGGTTGATGGCGGTAATGATATCGCGCGCCAGCAAGCCGATGTCCTCTGCGAAGGAGCCCGGTTCGACCTCAGTGATGAGCACGCCGCCGCGCCCTTGGTAGCCCAGTCGCTCGCGGTCGTTGTCGGTAAGGTTCTTGATGCTCATGCCGAACTTGGCCTGCGTGCCGGTCTCCACGCCCGGGGCCTCCGGGCGCGCGCGCCTGCCGGCCAGCCGCGGGAACACCTGCGTGCGCTCGGCGATGGTGACTCTGAAGTCCATCTTCTTTCCGTCGCGCAGCACGGTTACGGTGGCTACCGAGCCGACCGGCGTGTTCGCCACGCGGTTGACCAGATCATCGCCGTCCTTGACCGGCTGGCCGTTGTAAGCGATGATGATGTCCTCATCTTTGATCCCGGCCTTCTCGGCCGGGCCGCCCGGCGTGACGCGCTCGACGAACACCCCGCTGGCGGCCCCGTAGGCCTTGATCAGGTCTTCGCGCCCCTGGCGAAACTCGATGCCGATCGAGCCGCGCGAAACCCTTCCGGTCTTTATGATCTGGTTGTAGACGCCCACGGCCAGATTGATGGGCAGGGCGAAGCCGACGCCCGCGTAGCTTCCGGTGTCGGTGGCGATGGCGGTGTTGATGCCGATCACTTCGCCCCGAACGTTCACCAGCGGGCCGCCGCTGTTGCCCGGGTTGATCGCGGCGTCGGTCTGGAGAAACTTCTGAAGTTGGTGGCCTTCGCCGCCGACCTGCCGGCCCTTGGCGCTGATGATTCCGGCGGTCACGGTGGCTTCCAGGCCGAACGGGGAGCCGATCGCTATCACCCAGTCACCCACCTGCGCCGCGTCGGAATTGCCGATTTTGGCCGGGGTCAGAGGCTGCCCAGGGTTGTCCACTTTGATCACCGCCAGATCGGTCTCCGGATCCGAACCGATGACCTTGGCGTCGTACTCCTTGGGATCATTCATGAACTTCACCTGGATCCGACTGGCTTCCTCCACCACGTGCAGATTCGTCAGAATGTAACCGTTCTTGTCCACCACCACGCCCGAGCCGGTGCCTTGCCGCCGGAAGGGCATCTGCGGCAGTTCTTCGAAAGGACTCCCGAAGAAGCGCCGGAACCAATCCCAGCCCTCCTGGTCCTCGTCGAATGGGGAGGGCTGCCGCTGCCGCTGGCGCTGGCTCTGCTGACGTCTGGCAGGAGGCGTGCCGTAGGTGGAGGTGATGTTAACCACCGATGGCGAAAGCTGCTTGGCCAGGTGGCTAAAAGCCGTTGAGAGCTCGACCGGGCTGGGGATCTCCAGCGGGCTGGCGTCTCGGACGCCGGCTTGCCCGCCGCCGGCTCTTACGCTGCCGCTAATCAAAGTCCCGATCAAGATCCCGATCGAGAGCGTGAACAGCAACAAGGTTACCGACAGCAGCTTCTGTTGGCGGATTCTGGCCAGGAAAGTCATAAGCGTTTCGCTCCGGAAGTTGGCGCTAATCCATTATATTGCAGGCAGCTAACTCTTATTCTGACAGATGCTGGCGGCGGCGTAGCGGTTTCAGCTCCACCTGAAGGATGCCGGCCAGAATCAGCGCTGCGCCCGCCGCCTGCCGCGCGCTGAGTCGTTCCCCGGTGGTCAGCCATGATGTCAGACTGGCGAAAACCGGCTCGAGCGCAAACATTAGCGCTGTATGCGTGGCGGTGGTCCGTTGTTGCGCCCAGGCTTGTACCGAGAACGCCAGAGCGGTGGCTAGCAACCCCGTCACCACCAGCGCCGCCGCAACTGCCGAAGTCCAGCGCAAGTACGCCGGCTCAGCCCACCAGAAACTGCCGGAAGCCAGCAGCGCAGCGGTGGCGAGCTGCACCAAGGTCAACGCCTGGAAGTTCGTACGCGGCGCCCAGTGCCCCACCGCCAGGATGTGCAGTGCAAAGCCCGCCGCGCATGCCAGCGTCAGCAGATCCCCCACGTTCATCCCGCCCAGACCGCCTTGCAGCGTCATCAGCGCCATCCCGGCGGTGGCGGCGGTGACGCCCAACAGCTCGGCCCCCGACGGCGCCCGCCGGTTGATCAGCGCTGCTATGAGCGGCACCATCACAATGGACAGCCCGGTCAGAAAGGCCGATTTGGAGGGCGTGGTATACCGCAGCCCCAGCGTCTGTAAGAGATAGCCCGCGAACAGGCATAATCCGGCTGCCAGTCCTCCGCGCATCAGCACGGCCCGTTCGCTGAATTTCGCGGCCAGTGGGCGAGAGGCGCAGCCGAGAGCCAGCGTCGCCAGCGCAAAGCGCAGACTTAGGAACACCAGCGTGGAGGCGTCACGCAGCGCCTCTTTGACCAGCACGAACGTGGCGCCCCAGATCAGCGCGATTCCCGCCAGTGCCAGATCGGCCCGCCAGCTTGCCGGCTTCATCGGCCCTTAGCCGACCCCCGCGTCCCAGTCGATCAGCAGGCATAGTGTCAGGACGATGCGCTTCAGGCCCAGGTCGCGACCTTCCGGATCGTACCACTCGGCCTGAGTGTGTGCGCCGCCTCCTTGCCCGCCGGCGCCGATCGAGACCGCGGGCAAGCCCAGCGACAAGGGGATGTTGGCGTCGGTGGAGGCTGTGTCCGGCCGGGCGCGAATCCCCAAGTGGGCATCAACCGCCTGCAGGCAGTTGAGCAACGGTGCGTTCGGCGAGAGGCGTCCGCTCGGGCGCCAGCCGATTTCACGGACCCGCGCGCTCAACTTGCCGCCCGCCGCTCGCCGGTTCTCGACCTCCAACGCCTCTTCGACTACCGAGCTGAGCATCCGGCCCCACTCCTCCAAGGTCTCTTCGCGCTCGGACCGCAGGTCCAGTTTGGCTCGCGCCAGCACCGGAATCGAGTTGATGCTCGTGCCGCCTTCGATAATCCCGAAATTGAAAGCCGAGCGCGCCCCGGCATTGTCGCCGTTCGTGCAGCGCTCTGTGAAGAGCATGATCGCACGGCTCAAAGCGTACACCGGATTGGCCGCCCCGCAATCGCTCCAACTGTGCCCGCCCGGACCGGAGTAAGCGATCTCGAACCGGCGGCTAGCCACCGCCTGGCAGGTTATATGATCGGTGGCCGGCCCGTCCAGGACAAGGAAACAGCGCCAGCGGGAGGCCAGCCGGGAAGCCGTACACAGATGGCGCATCCCGCTAAGGTTGCCCTCGCCCTCCTCGCAGACGTTGGCGACCAGGGCAAGGCCCGCGTTGCGGCACTTCAGGGGCGGACACGTCCGCCACGCCCGCGCGACCGCCAGCAGGGCCGCCAGCCCCACCCCGTTATCGGCCACGCCCGGCCCGCGAAACTTGCCGTCCGCCTCCACGACGACCTCATCTTTGTGGCGCGGCGCCAGCACTGTGTCCAGATGCGCCGTCAGGCCTATCAGCGGCCCGGGCGCCGGTTCGGGAAATGCCACCACGTTGCCTGCACGGTCTATTTCCGCCTGGCATCCCATTTCCCGGAACTGCGCAGCCATCCACTCGGCCCGCTGTTGCTCAAAGAAGGTGGGCGCAGGGATACGGCAAAGCTGTAGGTGCTGCTCGTTGATCCACTGCTTTTCCCGTGTGAACCATTGCAGGCAGTCGCGCACGGCAGGCATCCGGACCAACTCCGCCAATCGCATCCCCATTGCCTGTAAAGCTTGCCCCGCCGCCATTCTGTAAGCCAGTGTAGCAGCCTCCGAGGTTCAAAATATCTCTCGCTTTCCTCGCCCGGACCGCCTACAATATCCCCGAGGTGTCCCATGTTCCGCCCGCTTAAGGGGTCCAAGGCGCGGTACCACTATCTCACGCTATTGGTCGCTTGCGACTTCGACGAGTGCAAAGTAATGCTGTTGGGTCCGGGCGTGACCATCCAGGGCGCTCGCCAGTTCAACGAAGCCAAGGCTCGCGAGCACGCCCTTGCCATTGCCAAGAGCTACGTCCACGAGGAGAAAAAAGAAGACCTGCCGGCAGTGGAGGAGGTAGACTGGGAGCCTTTTGAACCCGGCGAGTGGTTGAACTGGCGCCCGTAAAGGCAGGCGCTTAGCGGAGCGCCCCATGGCGGCGCAGAATCTCCAGGGTCCGATCCAGCGGCAAGGCCTCAACCTTACGGCCACGGCCGCTTACCGTGGTGGCTCGGAACAATGAGTTGTACACCGCTTCTTCGGTAGCCTCGATCACCGCCAAAAACAGCGGTGACATAGCGTCGTTAGAAACCAAGTGCGCCGCCTGCGCCGCTCGGCCCGCCTGAATTCGCAGCGCCGGCGCGGCCGAGAACGCGATAGCGTAATCTCCGCTGCCGTTGGAGGCCGCCGAACCCGTGCGCCCGAGACCCACCATGGCGCGCGCCGCCATCCGCCGCAGGTTGCGCGCGTCCACCGGAGCATCGGTGGCGATAACCACGATCACCGAGCCGTCCGCTCCCTGGCTGCCGCTACCTAGCTCGCGTCCCACCGGAGCGCCGCAAATCCTCAGTTCACCGCCGTAGTTGGTCTGCACAAGGACCCCCACGGTCCAGCCGCCTTGTCCGTCGGGCAACTTACGGGAGGCCGTACCGATCCCGCCTTTGAAGCCGAAGGCGACCGTTCCGGTCCCGGCGCCCACAGAACCTTCCTCGACCGGCCCGCCGCGCGCGCTTCTTATGGCCTGGAAGACCTCCTCTCGGCTCACCGGCCGGCTGCGGATGTCATTCAGCGCGCCGTCGTTGGTCTCGGCCACCAGCGGATTGATTGAACGGACGTTCTCATTACCCTCCATGGCCAGCATGTAGTCCACCAGGGCGTCCGCCACTCGCCAGACGTTTAGCGTCGAGGTCAACAGGACAGGGGTTTCGATCTCGCCGAGTTCGTTTACCTGGGTCGAGCCGATCAGCTTACCGAAAGCATTGCCCACAAAGACCGCGCCGGGAACCTTCTCGCGGTACAAGTTGCCGCCGTGCGGCACAATAGCGGTGACCCCCGTGCGTACGTCCTCTCCTCGAATCAGCGTGGCATGGCCCACCAGCACGCCGGCCACATCGGTGATGGCGTTCAGCGGTCCGGTTGGAAGACTGCCGATCACCAAACCCAAATCGCGGGCGCGAGGCCGAGCTTTATCCGTCATGTCAGTCCCCTGGATGAGCCCCAGCCCGGCCAGAACCACCCCGAGCGGCAGCGATCCCACGCCGTCACCTCCTGCGCGTACCAGAGGGGGGTGGCGACTGCTGGGCGCTGCCCCGCATCATCGTCTTGCCGGAGTCCGCCTGTGTGCCCTGCGGCAGCGCCGCCTGCCCCATCTGGCCCATCTTGAGGGGATCCTTGCGAATGTCGTAGACGAACTCCCACTCGTTGTACTTGGTCCGGTCGTTGTAGACCAGGATGCCCTCGGCTTCGAGCGTACTGGCGACGCCGGCGATCCCGCCCCCTATGATTTGCCCGCCGGCGGCTCCGCTCTGCTGCTGAATGCCGGCCAGACCGCCGGGCCTGGGCTTTGTAAGAATGTCGCGGATGATTTGCAACGCCGGGTTTTGCCCTGGTTCCGTGGGTGCAGGTTGATAGCCGGGCTGCTGGAAGGTCTGCCGCCCCGGCGCCGGTGCACCTCCGACCCCTGGCTGGGTGGAGTACGCCGGTCCGCCTTGCTGTGGTCCCGGAACAATCGTGATCGCACCCAGCGACGGCACTCCCGGCTGCCCGTACGGGCCGGGCAATCCGGGCACGTTCTGCGTCGGATAAGGCGCGGCTTGCGTCTGTCCGGCTTGCGTCTGTCCGGCTTGCGCCTGGCCGGTCTGAGTAACCGGCACCAGAGGGTATGAGGGCAACTGGCCGCCGGGCATCGGAATGACCTCAGGCTGCCCCGGAGCGGGCCCGGCCGACGGGCTGGCGACAGGCTCTAGAGTTTGCCTCGGCAAATATCCCTGGGCGGCTCCCGGCTGCACTGACGGGTAGGGCAACTGCCCGGGCGTCACAGCCACGCCGGGCTGGATCGGGTACGCGGGCGCCTGCCCGGGTTCGGTTGCTTGCATGCCGGCTGGCTCACCGACGGAGGCGCCGGCCATCGCCCCGGCTCCCGGAACCATCCCGCCCATCTCGCTGGGCCGGCGGCGCAGACCGGGTGTGGTGGGTTGCCCGCCCTCGCTCTCGCCTGAGATCTGCGCAGCCTGCTTGTTCTCCAACTTCTCGGTTTCCGAACCGCTCGGTTTCTCTAGCAGCGAGTCCACCAGCACGCCTCCCGGGCCGGCGTGGATCAGCCGCCATTCCGGCTTGCCGGTCATGGGGTCCTTGTAGCGCCGGCGAAGAAAACGCACGTCGCTGGTCTTTTCCAACTGGTCCAGCTCGGCCGGGTACCGGTTAAACTTCCGCACGTAAAGCTGGATCGCCCGGCGGTATTGCTCGCCGCGTTCGATCAAAAGCTGCTCTTTCTCGCGCTGGCGCTCGAAAGCGATCCGCGGCAGCTCGCGGTAGAACATCAGGGCCGCAGCCGCCGCCATGAGAAACACGAACAGCATGGCGAACCCCGCCTCGCTCTGCCGCTGTCGCACTTGATCGAGCATCCTCAAGAGATATCCTCCAGCGCCAGCGTCTGCTGGTGTTTGTGCTCGACGTCCTCCACTACTGCCGAGTTTATGCCGATCCGGACCACCTTGTAGCGCTTCTTGATCAGCTCGCCCTCGCCGGCCACGATAATGTCGTCGCCATCCAGGAAGAAGGCGCGTCGCTGGCTGGCGCGCGCCGGGCTGGCGTATCCGAAAAACTTCAAAGGGATCGGAGGGGGCGGAGGCTTAGGCGGCTCCGCAGGCTTGCTGTCGGCGTGGTTGGGTGCAGCGCCTGGCGGCTTGGGAATGATTTTCGGCTCCGGGTTCTTGGGCACGGGCGCCGGGCCGAACTGGAACAGGTTGCGCGCGCCGCCGGCCAGGGTCACCGATTGCACGCGGGCCAGCAAGTCCAGGCGTAGCGTGGGGTCAATCGTGGCCGGGTCCGGCCGTCGCTCGCGCCGGTCCGGCCTGAGCGAGGGCCGGAATTCTCCCAGTACGGGCCGCTCAGGTTCCGGGCCGGGTTCCGGGGCGGCGGCGACGGGCGCCGGCGCCCGAGCCACCGCCCCGGTCGGCGGCCGCGTCGGTTCGCGAGCCGGCTCGCCGGCCAGGAAGTTCGTGTAGGCGACGTAAATCAGCACCACCAGCAGCACCGCCAGCAACGCCACTTTCCTGGGTTCGGCGCCTACTTTCATGATCCGGAACCCCCGCCGCTCGCCGCCCGTAGCTGGCTGCCGCGTTCTCCAGCGGCCTGCTCGCGCACAAAAGCGTTCAGCTTCATGGTGACGTTGAGTGTCATGCCGGAGGGTTGCGGGGCGGCTTGCAGGTCGCTAACGATCAGCAGCCTCGGGCAGCGGTCCAGCAGATTCAGAAAATGCATCAGGTCGGCGTAGGTGCCTTCGGCTCCTGCGTTGATCGTCATCATGCTCAAACCGTCGCTTCCCTCGACCGGTTCGAATAAATAGGAGCCTTCTTTCAGGCGGACGCCGGCCTGCTTGGCCAGTCCCTCCAGCTCGCTCAGCACCGTCGAAGAGACCGTCCGGCGATCCAGAAAGTATGTGTTGACGAAGCGTTCGGCCTGTTCTCTGGCCGTCTCGACTTTGGAAACCACCGCGCGCAGCCGCGCAACCGCTTCGCGACGGCGCGCCACATCTTGCCGTAATGCGGCCAATTGCCGCTGCAAATCCGCGGCTGAGCCGCCCCAAGGTTTCAGTACCGCCAGCGCCGCCGCCAGGTCCGCCGCCAGCAGTATGCCCAGCGCTGCGCGCAGCCAGCCTTGCCGATCTCGCTTGGATCCCCGCAGGCGCCGCTTCAGCCAGCGCCCGGCCGCCGTCCAATGCCGCGTGCTGTCAGAGTTGCTGCTCATACTTCACGCTGATTCTGTAACGCAACAGTGGCTCGGATTGCGAGGGCGGAAGGCGGTTGTGCACGTAGGTTTCGCCGAAGCGCGGCGAGCTCTCCAGGCGTCGCAACAGATCCAGCACCGGCTCGCCGGAGTCGGCCCCGACCACCATATCCAGCAGCACTTGGTTGCGCGGGTTCACCTGCGGCCGCACCGAGATGAGGCGCACGTTGTACGGCATCACCTGTTCCAAATCGTCGAACAGACGGGTCCAGCTTATGCCTTTCCGGTACAGAAGGCTGTTGTAAAACAGGCTGTGCTCAAGCACCTCGGCGTTCTCGGGGCGGCGCAAGACCGCCTCCAGCCGGCTCTGCTCGGCGGCCAGCGCGCGCGCTTCGACTTCCAGGCGCGCCGCAGTCTGGCGCGCCTCGGCCAGACGCGCCCTCTGCTCGAAGCCCAGGTACACCAGCAACACCAGCATCGCGCCCAGCACCGCGGCCGCCGCCGCCGAGACCACCAGCAACGGACGGCGCTGGCGGAACGGCTCACTGGCCAGGTTGATGTTCACTCTCATTGGGTTCCGCCCGCCTCCAACGATTCCAGCCAGCCCAGCAGCCCCGCATTGTAGTCCTCGACTTCGCCGTAACGTGAGACCAGCGGTTCCACAGGCGCGCCCAGCTCGAGCTCCATCAGCCGCCTGAGATCTGCGGTCGCGCTCCCGAAGCCCCCCAGTAGAAGCTTGTCGGGACGCGCCCCCAACTGGTCTTCGGCGTAGGCCATGGTCGGATACAACGGCGCCAGGATCTCGCCCGGACTTATCTCCGCCAGTTCGATAGCGCGCAGCAGCTTCAGGGCTCCGCGCTCCAGGACGGAAATGGTCATAAAGCGCCCGCTCAGTTTCAATAGCACGGCCACGCCGCTCTCGCGCACCAGTTCCAGGGCCGCCAGCGTCGAGGTGGTCACCAGCCCCGGCGCCAGGCCACAGGCGCGCAACGGCGCTTCGTAGCGCGCCACGATCTCCAGCGGAGCCACCGCCGCCACCACATCCACTCGCCTTCCGTCGCCCGGCTGCGGCGCGTAGCTTAGCGCGGCCGAATCCAGGTCGAAGGGGAGTCCTTTCCGGATTCGGAAGCGCACCAGCGAGAGCTGCTCGGCCGGGCTGGAGGGGAAGGCGTCAAAGTCGAGCACCAGCACCCGCACGCTGGCGTCGGGCAGGATCAACACCGCGTCCCGCCGTTTGCGGCCCTCACGCTCGCCCGCCAGCGCGCGCACGTGCGCCGCCAGTCGTTCGGCTTGCTGCACGTTGTCGTGCAACGGAGACACCGAGAGCACGCCGGGCTCCAACGGCTCAAAGCCGATGCGCGGCGGGCGGCCCGGCCGTGCCGCCGCGATGCCCGCTTCCGACAACTCGAAAGCCAAAGCCGGCGGCGGGTCCTCGACCAGCCTGCGCAATAAACGGATCACTGACCGGCCACCTCCTCGATGAAAGTGACCTTGTTGATCTCGCGCAAGGTGGTGATGCCCAGCCGCACTTTCTCCAGCGCCGACTCCCGCAGAAACACCATCCCCTCCTCGCGCGCCACGCGCTTGATCTCGGAGTTCGGCCGCCGGTCCAGGATCATCTGCCGGATGCGCTCGCTCAGATCCAGCAGCTCGGTGATGGCCGTCCGCCCGCGAAAACCCGTGCCGCCGCACTCGAAGCAACCCTGGCCCTCATAAAACACGACATCCCGCCATTGTTCCGGGTTCAGACCGCTCTCCAGCAGGTAGGCGTCCGGGTAGCGCACCGGCTTCTTGCAGTACTGGCAGATGACCCGGACCAGCCGCTGCGCCAGGATGCAGTTCAGCGCCGAGACGAAATTGTAAGGCTCCACGCCCATGTTCAGGAACCGGCCCAGCACGTCCAGCACGTTGTTGGCGTGCACGGTGGTGAAAACCAGGTGGCCGGTAAGCGCGGCGTTGATGGCGATCTGCGCGGTCTCCTGGTCGCGGATTTCCCCCACCATGATCTTGTCGGGGTCGTGCCGCAGGATCGAGCGCAGCCCGCGAGCGAAGGTCAGACCCTTTTTCTCGTTGACCGGTATCTGCGTGATGCCCTTGATCTGGTACTCGACCGGATCCTCGATCGTGATGATCTTATCCTCGTCGTTCTTGATCTCCATCAGGGCCGCGTAAAGTGTGGTGGTTTTGCCGGAGCCGGTGGGACCGGTCACCAGCACCATGCCGTAGGGTTCCTTGATGTAGCGGCGGAACTTCACCAAATCGTGTTCGGAGAAGCCCACCACATCCAGGTTCAACCGGGCGAACTTCTCACTCAGGGACTCCTTGTCCAGCACGCGCAGCACCGCGTCCTCGCCGTGTATGGTGGGCATGATGGAGACGCGGAAGTCAATCAGCCGGTTCTTGTAACGGACGCGGAAGCGCCCGTCCTGCGGCACGCGGCGCTCGGCGATGTCCAGCTCGCTCATCACCTTGATGCGCGAGATGATGGTCGAGTGCCACTCCTTGGCGATGGGGGGCATGGCGTAGTGCAGCACGCCGTCAATCCGGTACTTGATCGCCACCTCGTTGTCGCGTGTTTCGATGTGAATGTCGCTGGCCCGCCGCTCCAGAGCGTTGAAAATGGTGGTGTCCACCAGCCGGATGACCGGGGCGATGTCGCTTTCCGTAGAGGTCAGCCGCTCGATGGAGAGCGTCTCGTCCTGGCCTTCCTCCTCGGCCACCACGTCCAGGGCGAAACCTTCGGTCACCTCCTCCAGCACGCGCTGGGATTGCTCGGTCTTCTTGAGCAGGTCCGCAATCTGGCTTAAGGTGGCCACCTTCACCCGCAGCTTCTTTTGCAGCAGGATGGCCAGCTCGTCAATCAGGTTGAGGTTGCGCGGATCCGCCAGCGCGATCTCCAGCGTGCCGTTGGCCGAGCGCAGGGGCACGAAATTGTAACGGAACATCAGATCCACGGGAATCGAACGGAACAGCTCGTGGTCTATCTGCACCTCGCGCAAGTCCACGAACTCGCAACGGTAGCGCGCCGCCAGGGCCCGGGCCTGAGCCGCCTCCTCGGCGGGATCCTGCGGCTTTACGCGTTCGCTTGCCATGTTCTCACCTCAAGGTATCGGCCAGCGAGAATATCGGCAGATACAGGGCTACCAGCACAAAAGCCACGAAGACGCCCATGAAAATCATGATCGCCGGCTCGATCAGCGAGAGTGCGGCCGCCATGCGGGTGTTCACGTCGTCCTCGTAAAATTCAGCCACGCTGGCCAGCATGGAGGGCAGGGCTCCGGTGGACTCGCCCACCTCGATCATGTCCGTAGCCAGCCCCGGAAAGATCCCCGTGCCCCGCAGCGCGGCCGATAGCGGCTGGCCTTCGCGCACCAGCTTCTGGGCTTGCCCCAGCGCCTTGCGCAGCAGACTGGTGCCCAGCGATTCGGCCGCCGTTTCCAGAGCCTGCACCAGTGGAATGCCGCCCACCAGCAGTGTGCTCAGCACACGGGAGAACTGGGCCACCTGATACTTGATCCAAATCTCGCCGGCCAGCGGAAGGCGAAGCTTCAGGCGGTCGAGCTTTTCCTGCGCCGCCGGACGCAGCGCCCACAGGCGAAAGCCTGCCAAGGCCGCCAGCAGAATGCCGAATCCGGCCACTATGTAGGCGCGCGCCGTAGTCCCCACCGCGATCAGGATCTGGGTGATATGCGGCAGATCGGCCTGCATGCTCTCGTAAAGCTGCGCAAAGTTCGGCACCACGTAGGTGACCAGGAACACTACCAGGCAGCAAACCAAGAAAACCAGAAAGCAAGGGTAGATCAGCGATACCAGCAGCTTCTTGCGCACCGCCAGGGCCAGCTTCTGGTAGCTGATGTAGCGATCCAAGACCTCGGCCAGGCTGCCGCTTTTCTCGCCCGCCAAAACCGAGCTGACGTAAACCGGCGGGAAGACCCCTTGCCGCCGGAAGGCCTCTGAAAGCAAGGCCCCGTTACGCACCTCATCGCGGACCGCGCTTATCCAGCGCCCCAGCTTGGCATCCGTCAACCGCCCGGCCAGCAGATCCAGGCCCTTTAGAATCGGCAGGCCCGCGCGGATCAAGGTGACGAACTGCTGGTTGAATATCAGGAACTTCTCGAGGTTGACCTTCTTGGGCCGGCGCCATCCCCTCGCCAGGGCCTGCACCCCCACCCGCGGCCTCACCCAGTAAACAAGGTAGCCCTGCTCGGAAAGCCTCTCGCGCAGTTCCTGCTCGGAGGCCGCCTCGGCCACCTGTTGGTGGATCTCACCGCGGCTGTCGGCGTACTTCAAAACGAACTCAGCCATCTGTCGGCCCTCTCATTGGGCAGACTCCACCACCACGGCGCCCGGCGGAGGCCGGAACTCAAAGAGCTTCTCATCCAGCGGCTGATTCAGCCGCTCGTTATCAAAGCGGAACTCCATCAGGGAGCGATCCTGCCCGCTGATGCGCAGGCGCCGGATTTGGAACTCGGGCGTCACCCACAGCTCCACCTGTGAGTAAACCGAGCGGTCCGACTTCGGTTCCGCCTGGATGCAGTAATCCGGACCCTCGCTTCGCCCTATGAGGCGCTTGAAGTCGCGCCGGAAGTCCAGCCGGCCCAACAGAAAAGCCAGCGGCGCACGCAGATCCTCAGTCTCCTTGATTGGCGTGCGCTCGACTTGGTTTGAATCCGGTGTGTACAGATAGGCGTAACGCCCGTCGCTAACAAACAACTTCCCCGCCGGAGATGAGTACTCCCAGCGCATCTTGCCCGGCTTGCGCAGCCAGAGCCGCCCCCGCTCCGGCTTCCAGGCACGCCCTTGGCCGCGGTAGGATTGCTCGAAGTCGGCCTGAAGGGTCTGCGCGCGATTGTAGCGTTTCTCGACGCTTTGCAGAACCGCCGTAAGCTCGGCCCCCGCCAGCGCCAGCGGAACGCACGCCAGCCACGCCCGGGCGCAATAGTAATCCACAAAGAGTCTGACGCTGGCTGGCGGTCAAGTGTGCATGTGGGGACAGGGCCTTGCCGCCCGTCAGGGGCCGGCAAACGAAAATGCCCTTGCCTGCCCGGCTCCGGCAGGCAAGGGCGAAGGGGTCGGACTGATGTCGGTGCGAGGTATTAAGGGGTCTTGGGCTGCTCTTCGCCCTTCTTCTCCTTGGCCTTCTTCGTTTTCTTGGTCTTCTTCTTGGTCTCTTGCTGCTTGGGTTGCTCCTGGCTCTGCGGAGCCTGCGCCATCAAGGGCAGACTCAGCGCGCCGGCCAGAAGCGCAACCGTCAACTTCTTCATAAGGTAACCTCCTGCCGGGACGCTGCCTATTGATCCCGGCATCCCCATGATGCGCCGGGCCGCCGTCACAGAACCATCGCCTGGGTAGGCTAAAATGCCTGCCGAAAGCGGGCGAAGCCGCCCGCAGCCCCTCACCTGAAAGTGGGGGAGCCGACGTAGCCTTCCCAGGGGATACCCCACAGGCGGCGTACGCGCGAAAATAGAAGCAGGCTTGTGACTCTATTCGCCGGCGAGATCACCCACAGAACGGTCTTCCGGGTTTTGCTGGCCGGTTTCCTGCTGGTCATCCTCTCGCTGTTATCGGCCGGCTTTCTGGGGGTCGAGAACATCCGCTCTATCAAGGAAGCCGCCGAACGGTTGACCGGACAGGAGCTGGTGGCTAATCGCCTGCTTGAGGACGTGCAGCGCGAGCAGGCGGCCTTGACCGCCATCTTCCACAAACTTTCGCGCGGCCCGGAGCTGGTGGATCGCGAAAAAGTGCTCTCGGAGCTGGACGAGGCCGACGACCGGCTGGAAGAGATCAGCGCGTCAGTTACCGGAACGCCGGAAGAGGCCCTTTGGAACGAGCTCAAGCATGCATCCAACGCCTTTTCCGCCGAAGCCCGGCGTCTTCTGGCGCAGGAGGCCCCTTCCACGCTGCTATCCCGCGACTTGTTCCGCCGGCACGAAGAGGCCCTGTCGCTGGTGGCCCGGTTGTCTGCCGCCAGTTACGCCAAAGCCGCCACTGCCAAACAGCAGATAGAACAGCGTTCCAGCGAGCTGATCCGGAATTCGATCATCCTGCTTGGCAGCTCCCTGCTGTTGGCCCTGGGATGCGCGATACTCACGGTGCGCTTGGCGGCCGGCATGCTGCGCAAGCTGGAGTGGCAGGCCGGCGAACTCAGCCGCGTCTCCTGGCATCTGCTGGAGAATCAGGAAACCGCGGCGCGCCGCTTTTCGCACGAGCTGCACGATGAGCTGGGCCAGGCGCTCACCGCGCTGAAAGCCAACCTGCTGACCCTGCGCAGCCAGCCCGGTCTGAACGGCCGCCTGGAGGATTGCGTGGCGGTCGTGGATCGCGCCATCCAGAATGTGCGGGAGCTCTCGCAACTGTTGCATCCCACCATCCTGGACGATTTCGGACTGGATGCCGGTCTGCGGTGGCTGGCCGAGGGCTTTATGCAGCGCACCGGGATCGAAGTTGACTACCGCTCGGATTTCAGCGGGCGGCTGGCGGAGGAAACCGAGACCCACCTGTTCCGCATCTGCCAGGAGGCGCTCACCAATGTGGCGCGGCATTCCGGCGCCAGCCGGGTGCGCATCGAGCTGCGCAGTTCGGGGGATCAGGTCCGGGTGACGGTGGCTGATAATGGCCGTGGGTTGCCGGGGGATGGTTCGGCCTTGCGCCGGGGCCTGGGGCTGATCGGGATGCAGGCCCGAGCGCGCAGTGCCGGCGGTGAGTTAAGCTTCGCCAACCAGCCCGGCGGCGGACTGCGCATAGAGGTCCACGCGCCCGCCAGGAAGCGACACGGTGACGAAAAGAAAGATTCGAGTCTTGCTGGCTGACGACCACGCCTTGGTGCGCCAGGGCTTCCGGCTTATTCTCTCTGCCCAGCCGGATATCGAAATTGTGGGCGAAGCAGGCAACGGACGCCAGACCGTTGAGCTGGCCGAACGGCTCCGGCCCGATGTGGTGGTTATGGACGTCGCCATGCCAGAAATGAACGGCATTGAGGCTACGCGCCGGCTGGCCGCGCTGGCGCCGCGCACTCGCGTGCTGGCCCTCAGCATGTACAAGGACTCGGTATACGTTCGCGAAATCCTGCGCGCCGGGGCGCGCGGCTACTTGCTCAAGGACGCCATTGACCGGGATCTTCTGGCGGCGGTCCGCGCGGTGGCGGCCGGCGAGGGCTACCTCAGCCCGGCGGTCTCCGAAGCGGTGTTGAGCGATTACCGCCGCCACGTCAGCGACCCCCTGGACCTGCTCACCGGCCGCGAGCGCGAAGTGCTCCAGATGATCGCCGAGGGCAAGACCAACAAAGAGATTGCCGCGGCCCTGAATTTGAGCGTATACACCGTGGACGCCCACCGCGGCCGGATCATGGAGAAGCTGAACCTGCACAGCGTGGGCGAGCTGGTGCGCTTCGCGGTGCGGGCGGGTTTGATTGACTAGCCGACCCGCACTCCCGGGAACTGCCGCGGGCGGCAACCTCGAGCTATAGCCAACGGGCCAACCAGCCGATCTGTAAGACGGAGGGGAGGGGCCGCACGGAGCCTTTAGGCCATGTTCATCACGCTCAAGCGGTACCTTTCGGGTGCCGATCAGGAACTGGCTGAATCCTTGCTGCGCATGGCCCGCCTGTTGCTGGAGGCCATCCGCGTCCACGCGGTGGTCGGCGATCAGGCGGATTACGATAAGTTCCAAAGGGACATCGCCAAGCTGGAAGACAGCCTGGGCGAGCAACTTCCGCCGGCGGAAGTCCTGGTCGTGGCGGGCGCCGCCGCCAAGACCCTGGAGGACTATAACCAACGCACAACACGCTTCGTCCGCGCGCAAAGCGCCGAGCTTCAAGCCATGCTCTCCATGCTGACGGAAACCGTGGCCAGCCTCTCGGCGGGCTCGGAGCGCTCCGTTACGCGCCTACAGACCATCGAGAAACAACTGGAACGGGCTTCCGTGCTGGAGGACATCCGGGGCCTCAAAGCCAAGCTCTCCGAGTGCTTGCAGTCGTTGCGCGAGGAGGCCCGGCGACAGCGCGAGGAGACGGCCCGCACCATAACCGAGCTGAGGAATGAGATCAGGAAAGCCCAGCAGCGACAGGCAACGTTGGCCCCGGCCGCAGCCAAGCCCCCGGCCGAGGGCTCTTCCATGGGCCGCGCCGAAGCCGAGCAGGCTCTAGCCCAGGCGGTCCAAGAAGGAGCCCACGTGTTTGCCGCCGTCTTCGTGGTGGACCGGGTTGAGTTGGTCAACGCGCGCTTCGGGCCCAACGCCGGCGAGCAGTTGGTGCGGTACTTCCGCCACCACTTGGCCCAGGGCCTGCTGTCCTCCGACTCGGTCTATCGCTGGGGAGTGGCCTCCTTTGTGGTCCTGTTGGATCGGCCGTACTCGCTGGAAAGCACGCGCTCGGAGGTCCAGCGGGTGGCCTCCGTGCGCCTCGAAAAGACCATACAGATCGGCACTCGAACGGTGCTGCTGCCGGTGACCTGTCGCTGGAGCGTTCTGCCGGTCTTTGACGCCGTCAGCTTGCAACAACTAGTGGACGAAATAGATAAGTTCGTCTCGAAACCCGCGCCGGCGCAGTCGTAGTGATCGCAACCGGCTTCAGGGGGTTGCGGGGAAACTCAAGCTCAGGCCGGCTGTCCGCGCCCTGTCGCGAAAGGCCTCCAGCAAACGGCGGTAACTGGTCGGCAGATCCTCCGGCAGCACGCGGGTCTCGCCGATGGTGGTGAGAAAGCTGGCGTCGGCCGGCCAGCGGGGCAGAACATGCATATGAATGTGACCTGCCACGCCTGCCCCCGCGCATTCGCCGATGTTCATGCCGATATTCAGCCCCCGCGGACGGTAAACCGCGCGCAGACTGGCCTCCGACAGGCGCGTCAACCGCATCATCTCTTCCAGCGTCTCGGGGGCGGCCGCTTCCAGCGTGGCTACGTGTTCAAAAGGAGCGATCATCAGGTGGCCGGTAGTGTACGGATACAGGTTCAGCAGGATAAAATTGTGGCGTGCCCGGCAAATGACGTAGTTGTCCGGATCGCGCCGCTCAGCGGCCTTTTCGCAGAAGATACATGTCTTCGGGGCTTGCTGGCTGACGTATTGGTAGCGCCAGGGGCTCCACAGTCGGTCCATGATAGGGCCTCGCTCGGGCCGGCTTCGACTCAGGTGGTTGCTCCGGCAGAGACCGGCTGGTCATGCGCCCGGTGAAGGCTGGCAAACGGGCGGCTCAATGCCCGACTGGCCCGCGCCGTTGACCAGGTCCTTCAGCTCCTTGCTCGGCTTGAAATAAGGGATGCGCTTGGGGGGCACTTCCACGCGCGCGCCGGTTTTCGGATTGCGTCCCACACGCGCTTGGCGCTGGCGCGTGCGAAAGCTCCCGAAGCCGCGGATCTCGATCTTATCGCCGCCGCGCAAGGCGCGGACGATGCTGTCGAAGATCGTTTCCACGATCATCTCGGAGTCCTTGCGGCTCATTTCCACCACGCGCGAGACTTCTTCGATCAGTTCCGCTTTGGTCATCGTAGTTGGGTCCTCTCTGGTCTAACTTCTGGCCGGCCCATGCCGGGCGAGGCTGGCCGGCGCCGCAACGGGTCCGAACCGGCAGGCTTGCCTAGCGGGCCTCCCCCTGCGTCTTCAGGTTCATGACCTCCTCGATTGTCATGGTAGCGGTGGCCGCTTGGCGCTGATACTCCACCAGGCGGCTGCGCTCCTCATCCGCGGTCAAAGCGCGGATGCTCAACCCGATGCGCTTTTCAGCCTCACTCAACCGGATGATCTTAAAATCGTAGTCGCGCCCGATTTCCAGCGGCGGTGAGCCCTTGGGCCGCTGCTCGGCCCCCGGAATCTCGGAGTTGTGGCAGAGACCCTCGACGCCCTCGGCCAGCTCCACAAACAGGCCGAAATTGGCCGCCCGGCAGACGCGCCCGCGGACCACGTCGCCGACCTGGTGAGATCGGAAGAACGTCTCCCAGGCATCCGGCTGGAGCTGCTTGATTCCCAATGACAGACGCCTGTGTGCGGCGTCAATGTGGAGGACGACGGCCTGCACGGTCTGCCCTTTTCTCAGCACGTCTGACGGATGTTTTACGCGCTTGCTCCACGACAGATCCGAGATGTGCACCAGACCGTCAATGCCCTCTTCGATCTCAACGAAGGCGCCGAAGTCCGTCAACTTGCGCACCCGTCCCTCGACCACCGAGCCCACGCTATAGCGCTGCTCGACCGTGGTCCAGGGATCCGGCTCCAGTTGTTTGATGCCCAGCGAAATGCGGTGCTCTTGGGGCTGCACGGCCAGCACCACGGCTTGCACCGGATCGCCCGGCTTGACCACCTTGGAGGGGTGCTTCATGCGGCGCGACCAGGTCATTTCCGAAATATGGATCAGCGCCTCCACGCCGGGCTCCAACTCGACGAACGCTCCGTAATCGGTCACGCTCACCACCCGGCCGACGACGCGTGCGCCTACCGGATAGCGTTCGGCGGCCGTCTCCCAGGGGTCGGGCAGAAGCTGCTTCATCCCCAGCGATACGCGCTCCTTCTCCCGGTCAAGCTTGAGCACCTTGACGGTGATCTCATCACCCACGTGCACCACCTCGGAGGGATGGTTCACTCGCCCGAAAGACATGTCGCTGACATGCAGCAACCCGTCTATGCCGCCCAGGTCTACGAACGCTCCGTAATCGGTAAGGCTCTTGACGACGCCCGTCACTATGGCGCCTTCCTCGAGCGCTTCCAGGATCGCCGCCTTGCGGGCCATCTGCTCCTCTTCGATGGCCAGCTTGCGCGAGACCACCACGTTTCCCCGCCGCCGGTTCAGCTTGACGATTTTTACCGGAACGTGCTGGCCGATCAACGCCTCTAGATTGTGCGCCGGACGTACGTCTATTTGGGAGGCAGGCATGAAGCCCTTCACGCCCACGTCCACCGTCAGACCCCCCTTGGTGCGGCCCAACACCAGCGCCGAGACCAGCAACTGCTCGCGGTAGGCTTTTTCCAGGTTGTCCCAGGCCCGGATGCGCACCGCCTTCTCGTGCGAGAGCAGAATGTAGCCGTCCAGTTCCACGCCCCCGCGATCAATCATGACGTCCACGACGTCTCCCGGCTGCACGCTCACCTGGCCGTCGGGCTGGATGAACTGCTCAATGGGAACCAGCCCTTCGCATTTGTAGCCGAAATCTACGATCACTTCCTTGTCGGTGACCTTCAGTACGCGCCCGTCGAAAATCTCGCCTTGAGTCGGGGGCGCAAAATGACCGTAGTCCTCCAGCAGGTGCTCGTAGTCCTCCTCGCCGCCCACGGGTAGTTGCGGCCTGGGACGCGTCTCGTTTTGCTCGCGGGCCATCGCCAGATCTCCGCCCGAACCCTTCCCCTTATCGGTGCGGGGCCGTCAGCGGCGTAGGGATTCCGGCAGACGCGAGTTCAAAGAGAGGTAGCGCGTGATGCGCAGAGGCTAACCCGTGCGACCAACTGTGGCCCTGACCGACAAGCGGTTGACAGATCAATACTTCCCAAATCTTATCCGAGCCATCGGCGCTTGTCAACCGCGTGCGCACCCTTGCGCGTGGCTTCCTGTTCTCGACGGACCCTTGCCTGAGCGGGCCCGCGGCAGCAGATCCGCCTCATGGTTGCCAGCGCACGGTGTCCAGCTCCAGCCGGCTACCATCGCTGAGCACGCGGATCAACCCGTGGCGGTCGGTTCGCAAGGTCAACGTGCGGCGCTCCGCCAGCCGCTCGAGCAGGGCCGGGTGAGGCAGATTGTAAGAGTTCTGAAAGCCCGCCGATATCAGGGCCAGCGCCGGTCGCGTCAGATCCAGCAGCGCGGCGCTGGTCGAACTGCGACTGCCGTGGTGCGCCACTTTCAGCACGTCCAGCTTGCCGAGTTGTCCGCGCTCGAGCAAGCCTGCTTCCGCCTGGCTCTCGACGTCGCCGGTCAGAAGGAAACGGTGGCGGCCGTAGCTGATCAGCATCACCAGTGAGTCGTTGTTGTGCGGCACGCCGGCGGGCTGGTAGTCCGCCTCCGGCGCCAGGACTTCGATTTCTGCGCCGCCGAAATGAAGCGTTTCGCCGGCGCGCAGCGGCGCCATACGCACGCCCAATCGCCGCGCCCTCTCGCACAAGGCCTGCCAGGACGGCGTCTCCGGCATGGCGCCGAACCACAGTTGCTCGGGGCGGAAATTCTCAAGCAGCGCAGGCAACCCTCCCAGATGGTCTTCGTGCCCGTGTGTGGCCACCAGCACGTCCAGCCGTTTGATGCCGCGCGTCCACAAGTAGGCTGAGACGACGTCCTCGCCGATGTCCAGATTCGGGCGTCTCCGGCCGACAGCCGGAAAACCGCCGCCGTCAACCACCATCAGGCGACCGGAGGGGAAGGCCACAAATAGGCTTTCGCCTTGCCCCACATCTATCGCGGCCAGTTCCAGGGCACCGCGGCGAACGACGGGTGCGAAGGGGTGGCAGATCAACAAGGCCAGCAAGGCAACCAGTAGGGCGACCGCGACCATCAGCGGACGGCGCCCGCGTCGCGCTGCCAGTCCGGCGCCGACCAGAGCGGCGGCGATAGCGATTGCCAGCCAGCGGGGTGGATCCGGAATCCGCCAGTTCGGTTCCCAAGCGGCGTGCCACTCTACCACGCGGCGTGAGAGATCCACCAGCCAGCCGGCCGCCGCCAGGGCCGGGCCCCAACCGGTGGCCAGCGCCAGAAACCCCACCGGAACCAGCGCGGACATCAGAGGCCCGATCAGCAGGTTGGCCGACAGACCGGAGAGCGACATGCGATGGAAGTAAAGCGCCATCGGCAGCGCCAAGCCAATCTGCACGGCCAGAGAAACCAGCGCCAGATCGAACAACATGAACCCTGCACGCAACGGCAGCGCCAGCATCGCCAGCGCCCAGCGCTCACGCATCCCGGTGGCCAGCGCGATGGTCTCCGCCAGCAGGCGCAACTCCACTCTGAAGTGAGCCACCCGCGGCTCCAGCGCGGGATCTCGCCCGCGGTCCGCAAGGTCGGCCAGCCCATGTGCGAGCGGCGCGGAGCCGGCTGCCAGCACAGGGACGGCCAAGGCGCCGATCGCCGCCACCGCCAGAAAGGAAAGCTGGAAGCTGGGATCGAAGAGTTCCTCGGGATCCGCCAGCAGGAAGGCGATCGCCGCCGCCGCCAGCAGGTTCAGCAACCTGAGTCGGCGGTACAAGCTGCGGCCCAGCACGAACAAGGTAAAGCCCGCGGCCGCTCTTATTACCGGAGCCTCGGCGCCGGCCGCCAAGGCGTACAGCCAGGCAGCCAAAGCGGTCAATGCCAGCGCCAGTGATTCCGGCAGCAGGCACAACCGGAACAGAAACAGGAACACCGCGGCGAGAACCGTGATTTGCAGGCCCGAAATCACCAGCGCATGATAGGTGCCTGTGCGACGCCACAGCTCACGCCAGGCTTTCTCAAGCCCGCCGGCTGAGCCGATCAACACGGCCTCCAACACCGCGCGGCGGTAGGGTTGTCCCGCGTATAGCCGCTCTATTCGTTCGAGCGTCGCCCCGCGGATGCCGTAGATGACGCGCCATATGGGGCTGCCGCAGTCCCCGCTGAGCACTCGAACCGGAGTTCGGCGGCGCGCGGTGACCGTCCAGTAGACTTGCCGCCGCGCCAGGTACGCCGCGTAATCGAAGCAGCCCGGATTCTGGAAGTTGTGCGCCGGACTGGCGCGACCTTCCAGCTCGATCCGCCGGCCGTAGGCCAGCGCCGGCGGCGCCTGGCCCTCCTCGGTGTACAGGTTGACCTGGGCGCGGGCGCCGGGCGCCAGCTCCAGCAGGAACTGCTGCCGGTCTTCGGAAAGCGCAGGGGGGGTTATGACGCATCCGGAAAACACCAGCAACTCGCGGGGAGCGGCGTCTAAATAGGGGGGATCGGCGGGCGGGCGAGCCGCTTGGCGCAGCGCGCCTGCTACGGCGACTGCCGCCAGCAACGCCCACCCGGCCGCCCGCCGGTGCCTGCCGATATGTGCGGCCAGCGCCAGGCAGAGCAGAGCCGCCAGCGCCGGCCACAACTCGCCCGTTCGCCAACCCAGTTCGCGCTGGGCGAGGATTCCGGCGGCCAGCGCCGCCGCGGGCAATAGCAGCGGCTCGCGCACGTTTGTGGATGGTGCCGTCAAGATATAGTGGGGAGGCGGGATGCGGGTGCTCAACTGGGCAGGCGATGTGAGTTTGCTTTGAGAGTTAATGGTAGGATATGACTATATTTGTGTAATGAACAAACGGCATCCCGAACGGGCGCTCTTTGATCCATCGCCCCCGGCGGCCAAGGCCGGACGGCGTGACGTTCGCCGCCGCAACACGTGGCTTTTGTTGCACCTGCTTCAGACCGAGGGTCCCAGTTCGCAGGCTGAGCTGGCCCGGCGCTCCGGTCTCAGCCCCGCCACAGTCTCCGGGATCTTGCAACCGTTCCTGGAGGCCAGAATTTTGGTCGAGGAAGGCAAGGCCGCCTCCGGCCTCGGCCGGCGGGCTTCGATGCTAGCCTTCAACCAGCGCAGCACGCTGACCGCCGGCATTTACATTGACCAGGAGGAATGCGAGGTCGGCTTGGTGGACCTGTCGGCTCGGGTGATAGACCGCACCTGTGCCGGCTACCCGCGTTACACCGAGCCCCATGAGGTCGTCGAACTGGCGGCCGAATGCCTTTCGGAACTGCTTGATCGCAACCGGGTGGACCGGGGCGCGTTGATAGGCGCCGGCGTGGCGGTTCCGGGCCTCATAGACTCCAAATCGGGTCTGGTTTGCGTGGCCTCGAACCTGGGCTGGCGCCAGGTGCAGTTGCGAGCCTTGGCCGAGCGCAGATTGGCTGTGGCGGTGCGCGTTGAGCACCTGGGGCGGGCCAAGGCGCGGGCGGAGGCCACCTGGGGCCGGGGGAAGGGCTGCCGCAACTTCGTCTGCCTTGAGATCGGCTCCGGAATTGGCGCCGGGGTCATGGCCGATGGCCGCATCCTGCGCGGCGCCGGAGCGATCGCAGGCGAGGTGGGTCATACGCCGATCGAATCGGCGGGCCCGCGCTGCGCCTGCGGTTTGATGGGCTGCTGGGAGGTGTTCTGCGCCAGTCCGGCCATCCGTCGGAGATTGGCCGAACGGCTCGGTTCAAGCCAGGCGGGCAGCGTTCTTTCGCCGAATTCCTCGCTGGCCGACATAGGGCGGGCCTACGAGCAAGCCGACCCTGTGGCGCGCGACGTCATCCAGGCGACCGCGGATTACTTGGCGCGGGGATTGGTAGGCCTGATTTGGAATTTCGATCCTGAGATCATCATATTGACCGGCCCGGTCGTTCGTGATTGCCCCGGCCTGATAGAGGCCACTGGATCCATTCTCAGCGGCTTGCAGGGGGCGCGCAGATTCGACGTGCCGCTGGTGGCGGCCAGCCAGCAGGCCGATGCCGCCGTGGTGGCCGCCTCTTCGATCGTCTCTTTGCGTTACGTAGAGGAATTGGCGGCCGGCGAGCCGCAGGTGCGGCGGGTGCAGCTAGTTGCGGGCGGCTGAGGTTTGCGGTTCAGAAAGCTATTGACAGCGGGGTATATCTCACCTATACTCATTTCTTCAATAAACGAAGGAAGCCGGCGGCGGGCACTCACTCCGGGGTACTAACTGCGGCGGCGGTCCTGCGGCGCCGGCTGCCTGAGTTCCCAAACCAGGAGGCTGCACATGCTTCGGAGGTTCCCGGCGCGAATCCTCAGCTCTGTTGTTCTGGCCGCGCTGGCCGCAGTCCCGGCTCCGGCCCAAGTCCTTTACGGATCCTTGGTGGGCACCGTGGAAGACCAGAGCGGCGCGGTTGTCTCCGGCGCCGCCGTCACGCTGACAAACAGGTCCACCGGACTGGTTCGCGAGGCCAAGACCGCCGGCGACGGACGTTATACGATCACCAACCTGCTGCCCGGCAGTTACGAGATCAAGGTCTCGGCGCCGGGTTTCCGCACCTTTACACGGACCGGCGTGGACATCACCATAAACACCGTCACCCGCGTGGATGTGAAGCTGGAGTTGGGTCAGGTGACCGAACAAGTCACAGTGGTAGGCGCGGTGGCGGCCCTGCAAACCGACAAGGCCGATGTTCGAGCCGAGGTGACCAGCCACGCGGTGGCTAACCTCCCGCTGGTCGCCTATCGCAATTTCCAGAACCTGATCAACCTGGTGCCGGGAGCCACGCCCGCCAATTTCCAGAACAGCGTGGGATCTACGCCCGCACGCGCCCTCACGACCAACATCAACGGCACGGCGCGCAACAACAACAACGCGCGGGTGGACGGCGCCACCAACGTCTACATCTGGCTGCCGCACCACATGGTTTATGTGCCGCCGGTTGAATCCATAGAGACGGTGAACATCACGACCGGATCCTTCGACGCCGAACAGGGAATGGCCGGCGGTGCGGCTATCACGGTAGCCACCAAGTCCGGCACTAACGAACTTCACGGATCGCTTTTTCACTATCACGACAACCACCGGCTGAAGACCCGCAACTTTTTCCTCCCCCCATCCAGCGACAAAGCCAAATCAATTTTCAATATTTTCGGAGCCACCCTGGGCGGACCCATCATCCGGGACAAGCTGTTCTACTTCGGCAGCTTCGAAGGCACCCTGGAGCGCGCCGGCATCACTCGCCCCAGCGACTCGGTTCCCACCGCCGCGATCCGCGAAGGCAACTTCGGCGGCCTGCCGGTCACCATCCATGACCCCACCACCGGCAATCCGGACGGCTCAGACCGCCTGCCTTTCCCGAACAACGTCATTCCGGCCAGTCGCATACACCCAATCAGCAGGAAAATCCAAAGCCTGGCCCCGCTGCCCAACCTGCCGGGAACCTCGCAAGGCACCCTAAACAACTATTTCAGCTCGGGCACTGAGAAGCTGAACCGGTACAACTACGACGTGAAGATAAACTGGAATCCGCAAAGCAGCCTGGCCCTGTGGGGCAAGTACAGCCGGATGGACGCATATGTGACCTCCAAGTTCGCCTTCGGAGAACTCGGCGGGCCGGGCCTGTCCCGCGCCGGGGCGCCTGAGGTTACGCCTACTGATGTCAATATCCCCACATTCGGCTATACGAAAACCTTCTCGCCGACTTTCCTGCTGGACGGCACGTTTGCCATCAACCGCATGGACATGGCCGGCACCTATCCGGGCTATGGCAAGAATGTCGGCTCCGAGGTCTGGGGCATTCCCAACACCAACGATCCGATCGTAACAGGACCGGGAGCGGAGCGGGTCAAGGATGCCTGCCCCGGGATTGCGAACGGCGCCTGTTACAGCGGCATGCCGACTATTAGCCACGGCTTCACCGCCTGGGGCAACACTGCCGGCTGGCAACCGCATTTCTACAACGAGCGGACCTACACCTATACGACCAACGCCACCAAGATGAGCGGCTCGCACGAAATCCGCTGGGGTTTCGATATGGTCCGCTACCACATGGATCAGTGGCAGCCGGAGGTCAGCGGAGGGCCGCGGGGAAGCATCAGCTTCAGCGGTGACGTGACCGGCAGGAGGGGTTACACCGCAACATACTTGAATAACTACGCGACTTTTTTGCTGGGACTGACCACCACCATGCAGAAGTCGGTGCAGTTATTCCAGTACACCAACCGCGAGTGGCAGTTCGGCGGCTTCCTGCGCGACCGCTGGCAGGTGTCGCGCAAGCTGACGCTCAACCTCGGCCTCCGCTACGAGTATTTCCCGCTGATCACGCGCAAAGACCGCGGTATCGAGCGCTGGGATCCGGCCACTAACCTGGTATACATGGGCGGCGTCGGCGGCATTCCAAACAACGTCGGCGTCACCACCAGCAAGAAGCTGTTCGCCCCGCGCCTGGGATTTGCGTATCGCCTGGGCCAGAACACGGTGCTCCGCAGCGGCTACGGCATCACTTACGACCCGCTGCCCTTTTCGCGCCCCTTGCGCGGCATGTATCCGGCCACGATCGGCTCGACTTTTGTGTCGGCTACGCCCTACTCCTGGATTGATACGCTGGACAAAGGTATTCCACCGATCCCTTTGCCCGACACCAGCAAAGGGGTCATGGAGCTGCCGCCCACCGTGGACATGGGCCCGCGCAGCACCTGGGCAGGACATCTGAGCCGCGGCTACATCCAATCCTGGAACTTCACCATTGAGCAGAAGCTGCCCGCCGAAATCGTCACCAGCCTCGGTTACGTCGGCACGCAAACAGTGCATCAGTTGATGGACCGCGACATCAATGCGGCGCCTCCGGGCGGAGGGCCGGCAGGCCGGCCGTTGGCTGCCACTCAGAACCGGCGCATCGCGATGCTGATGTGGGACGGCTTTGCCAGCGGCAACTACCACGGCCTTCAGTTGGCCATCAATCGGCCGTTCAGCCGCGGACTGTTCCTCAAGGGCGCCTACACCTGGTCGAAGGCCATTAACCGGACCGATGAAGACGGTTGGACGGGGGCTCTGACTTGGAACTGGGGACCCGTCATGCACCGTAATCGCGCCAAAGCGGGCTACAACCGCACGCATATGTTCACGATGGGTTTCGTCTACGAGATGCCTTTCGGCCCGGGCAAAGCCTGGCCCGCCGCCGGCCCGGCCTCCTGGCTGCTGCGCGGCTGGCAGGTCAACGGCGCCTTCGCCGCCTACACCGGCACTCCCTTCACGGTGGGCGCCTCGGGCAGCGAATTGAACGCCCCCGGCAACAGCCAGACCGCCGACTTGGTCGCCCCGCAAAAGGTTCGCATCATCGGCGAAATCGGCGCCAACAAGTCGTGGTTCGATCCGCTGGCGTTCCGTCAGCCGACCGGTGTGCGGTTTGGGACCACGGGGCGCAACACCATGGTCGGTCCGGGCCTGTGGGATCTGAGCCTTAGCCTGTTCCGCAACTTCCGGCTGAGCGAGCGACTCAAGGGTGAGTTCAAGGCTGAGTGCTTCAACGTGAGCAACACGCCGAAGTTCTCCAACCCCAGCGCCAGCGTCAACTCGATGGTGCTTAACCCGGACGGCACCATCAGGACGCTGAACAATTTTTCTTCGATAACCGGCACCCTGGCAAACCTGGCGGCGCCCTCTGAGCGGCAATTCCGCTTCGGCTTCAAGCTGAGTTTTTGAGTCCGCAGGCGGTCGGAACTTGAAGCCGGGCCCCGAGCGTCGGCTGATGATTGGGCCGCGTGAGGGCGTTTGACAGCCGGTCAACAGATTGGTTATCCTGAGAACGTTTGGCGAACTAGCGTTCAACTCCTGCGGTCGCGGCGAGTGCTTTGCGGCGCGGCAGGGGTCAGCCCCGAGGTTCCCAAGCGCCTGACGCGTGTGGGAGCATGGGCTGTCCGAAGCGGTTAACCTTTCGCAGCCGAAGGCGGCGTTCAGGGACCGGCGGTTTTCCCAGGCTGTAAGGCGGAGCGGCTCCCCGGGGCGCGTGCGCGGCTGACGGGCGGCGGCGATCGAAGCCGCCGCCAGGGTGGCTTTCATCGCCAGCAGGGACAGACAGAGGTAGAGTCGTGCCGACATTCAACCAACTCGTGCGGAAAGGGCGCAAGCCGCCGCGCTACAAAACGGCCAGCCCCGCGCTGGAGGGCTGCCCGCAGAAGCGGGGCGTGTGCACGCGCGTTTACACCACGACCCCCAAGAAGCCCAATTCGGCGTTGCGCAAGGTCGCCCGCGTGCGGCTGACCAACGGGATCGAGGTGACCACTTACATCCCGGGCGTGGGCCACAACCTTCAGGAACACTCCATCGTGCTGATCCGCGGCGGACGCGTCAAGGATCTGCCCGGCGTACGTTATCACGTCATCCGTGGTGCGCTGGACGCCGCCGGCGTCGCCAACCGCCGCCAGGGTCGGTCGAAATACGGGGCCAAGCGGCCCAAACAGTAAAACCTTATGCCACGACGTCGCAGACCCGAACCCCGCGAGATTGCGCCGGATCCGGTCTACGGCTCCACGCTAGTCCACAAGTTCATCAACTCGATGATGTGGGACGGCAAGAAGAGCGTTTCCCAGCGCATCTTCTACGAGGCCATGGACAAGATCCGGGAGCGCAGCGGTGATGATCCCCTGAAGCTCTTCAAAAAGGCGGTCGAGAACTGCAAGCCCACCCTGGAAGTGAAGACCCGCCGCGTGGGAGGCGCCAACTACCAGGTTCCCGTCGAGGTGCCGGCAAACCGGCGCACTTCGCTGGCCATCCGCTGGTTGATTCAGAACGCGCGTTCCCGCCCGGAAAAGGGCATGCCTGAAAAGCTGGCCGCCGAACTGATGGATGCCGCCAACATGCGGGGCGGCGCCATCAAGAAACGGGATGACGTGCACCGCATGGCCGAAGCCAACAAGGCCTTCGCGCATTACCGCTGGTGAGGTCCCAGCGCCATGCCGCGTACGGTTCCCATCCAGAGGATGCGCAACATCGGCATCATGGCTCACATTGATGCCGGCAAGACTACCACTACCGAACGCATCCTCTATTACACGGGCCGTACCTACAAGATCGGCGAGGTGGACGAAGGCACCGCGGTGATGGACTGGATGGCCCAGGAGCAGGAACGCGGCATCACCATCACCTCGGCTGCTACGACCTGCCATTGGCGCGACACCCAGATCAACATCATTGACACGCCGGGGCACGTGGATTTCACCGCCGAGGTCGAACGCAGCCTGCGCGTGTTAGACGGCGCGGTGGCCATCTTCGACGCCGTGGCCGGCGTGCAGCCGCAGACCGAGACCGTCTGGCGGCAGGCCGACAAGTACCGCGTGCCGCGCATTTGTTTCATCAACAAGATGGACCGCGTGGGCGCGGACTTCTTCGCCTCGGTGGACAGCATCGTCAACCGCCTGAAGTGCAAGCCCGTCGCCATCCAGCTTCCGGTAGGCAAGGAGGAAGCCTTCCGCGGCGTGGTGGATCTGGTCGAGATGAACGCCCGCATCTGGCGCGACGAGACCCTGGGTGCGCAATACGACGATGTTGACATCCCCGAGGACCTGCTGGTGCGGGCGCATGAATACCGCGAGCGCCTGATAGAGGCGGTGGCCGACGCCGACGAGTTGCTGTTCGAAAAATACGTCCACGGCGAGCCCATCGGCCGCGATGATCTCAGCCAGGCTATCCGGCGCGCCACCGTGGCCCAGAAGATCTTCCCGGTGCTCTGCGGAGCGGCTTTCAAGAACAAGGGAATCCAGAAGCTGCTGGACGCCGTGGTGGATTATTTGCCTTCGCCGCTGGACATTCCGCCGGTGGAGGGCGTGGCGGTGGACGATCCCGAGCGCGTGCTGGTCCGCCGGGCCTGCGATGATGAGCCCTTCGCCGCCTTGATCTTCAAGATAATGACCGACCCTTACGTCGGCCAGCTCGCCTTCCTGCGCGTTTACTCCGGCCGGCTGGGCAGCGGCGATACGGTTTACAACGTCAGCAAGGGCCGCTCGGAGCGCATCGGCCGGCTGGTGCGCATGCACGCCAACAAACGCGAGGAGCTCCAGGAGGTGTACGCAGGCGATATCGCCGCCGCCGTGGGCCTGAAGACGGTCTCCACCGGCGACACAATCTGCGACGAGAAGGCCCCCATCGTACTGGAGTCCATCGAGTTTCCGGCCCCGGTCATCCAGCTCGCCGTCGAGCCGAAGACCAAGGCCGATCAGGACAAGCTCGGCGTGGCCCTGGCCAAGCTCTCGCAGGAGGATCCGACGCTGAAGGTCCACACGGATGCCGAGACCGGCCAGACCATTCTGGCCGGCATGGGCGAATTGCACTTGGAAATCATTGTGGACCGCATGCAGCGGGAGTTTGGCGTAGGGGCCAACGTGGGCAAGCCGCAGGTGGCTTACCGCGAGACCATCCGTGAGCAGGCCGAGGCGGAAGGTCGTTTCATCCGGCAGACCGGCGGGCGCGGGCAGTACGGGCATGTCAAGATTCGCGTCGCGCCGCTGGCGGCCGGCGGCGGATTCCGCTTTGAAAACGCCATTGTGGGGGGCGCGATCCCGCGCGAGTTCATTCCTGCGGTGCAGAAGGGCATCGAAGAGGCGCTGGAAGCCGGCGTGCTAGCCGGCTATCCGATGTCGGACATCCAGGTCACGCTGTTCGACGGCAGCTACCACGAAGTGGACAGTTCCGAGATGGCGTTCAAAATCGCGGCTTCGATGGCGCTGCGCCAGGCGGCCGAGAAGGCCCGGCCCGTGTTGCTGGAGCCGATCATGAGCCTGGAGGTGGTGGTGCCGGAGGAGTACTTGGGCGACGTGATCGGCGATCTTAACGCGCGGCGCGGGCGCATTGAGGGTGTGGAACTGCGCGGCACCTCACAGATCATCCGGGCGTGCGTGCCTCTGAAAGAGATGTTCGGTTACGCTACCGAGCTGCGCTCGCGCACGCAGGGGCGCGGCAGTTTCACCATGCATTTCCGTCGGTATGAAGAGGCGCCGGAGGCGGTGGCCGAGCAGGTCATCGCCCGGGTGCAAGGCAGGGTTTCCTGGTGAGAGAGCTCAAGGCAGAGAAAAGTTCAGGAGAGTCCTAAGCATATGGCCAAGGAGAAATTCGACCGCAGCAAGCCGCACGTAAACGTAGGGACCATCGGGCACATTGACCATGGCAAGACGACGCTGACGGCGGCGATCACGCGGGTTTTGGCGAAGCAGAATCCGCGGGTGAAGTTTCGCAGTTTTGACTCCATAGACAACGCGCCGGAGGAGAAGGCGCGGGGGATCACGATTGCGATTGCGCACGTGGAGTATGAGACGGCCAAGCGGCACTATGCGCACGTAGACTGTCCGGGGCACGCCGACTACATCAAGAACATGATCACCGGGGCGGCGCAGATGGACGGGGCGATCCTGGTGGTGGCGGCGACTGACGGGCCGATGCCGCAGACGCGGGAGCACATATTGCTGGCGCGGCAGGTAGGGGTGCCGTGCATAGTGGTGGCGTTGAACAAGGTAGATGCGGTGGACGATCCGGAGCTACTGGATTTGGTGGAGCTGGAGGTTCGGGAGCTATTGAAGAAGTACGAATTTCCCGGTGACGAAGTGCCGGTGGTGCGGGTTTCGGCGCTGGGGGCATTAAACGGGGAGGAGCAGTGGGAGAAGGGGGTGCTGGAGCTATTGGAGGCGGTGGACAGCTACGTACCGCTGCCCAAGCGGGAGATAGACAAGCCGTTTTTGATGCCCATTGAGGACATATTTTCGATTCAAGGTCGGGGGACGGTGGTTACCGGGCGGATTGAGCGGGGTGTGGTGAAGGTAGGCGACGAGATGGAGATTGTGGGGTTCCGGGAGACGCGCAAGACGGTGATCACCGGGGTGGAGATGTTCAAGAAGGTGCTGGATCAGGGGGAGGCGGGCGACAACGTAGGGTTGTTGTTGCGGGGCATAGACAAGGACGAGGTGGAGCGGGGCATGGTGGTGGCCAAGCCGGGATCCATCACGCCGCACCATCGGTTTCGGGGCGAGGTATATGTGCTGAGCAAGGATGAAGGCGGGCGGCACACGCCGTTTTTCTCGGGGTATCGTCCGCAGTTTTATTTTCGGACCACGGACGTGACCGGGGTGGTGAAGCTGCCCGAGGGGGTGGAGATGGTGATGCCGGGCGACAACGTGAATCTGGAGGTGGAGCTGATCAGCCAGGTGGCGATGGAGAAGGGGCTGCGCTTCGCCATCCGGGAAGGCGGGCGCACGGTCGGCGCCGGCACGGTCACCGAGGTGCTGGAGTAGCGCGA
>Ga0272448_1000338_pt1 | contig 73259 bp, 79 predicted proteins | sample YNPCB0191_FD_202220 | JGI IMG/M metagenome (GOLD analysis project Ga0272448, IMG submission 202220) | Hot spring sediment microbial communities from Yellowstone National Park, WY, United States - YNP-CB-019-1 | ecosystem: Environmental > Aquatic > Thermal springs > Hot (42-90C) > Sediment...
TTATAATTATATCTATGAACTCCGGAGGAGTGACGTCGAAGGCAGGGTTGGCAACAGTAACCCCCTTCAGCTGAGAGAGTTCTTCTGGAGGGACGACCTCCTCAGGCGGGCGCTCCTCAATCTCAACAAGCTCCCCGAGAACGGTGCTCGGGCTGAACTTGTAGGTCTCTGCGCCCACAAAGACCCGCACCCTTGCCTCTTTTGCCGCCAAGGCGATCTGGGAAGTCCCTATCTTGTTCACAACCGCCCCATTCGCGGTGACGACGTCTGCCCCGACTATGACCTTGTCGACCTTTGGCATGAAGTACCTGGCGGCAGAGTCCACTATCAAGGTAACTGGGATTCCAGCCTCAGAGAGGGCCTTCGCTGTGAGCCTCCCCTGAAACCTTGGTCTTGTCTCTGTCGCTATGACGCGGAACTCCTTGCCCTGACGTTTCGCCTCTTTAAGTATTGATATGGCTACCGAGCTGTTGCAGTGGGTCATTATGAGGTCCCCGTTCCTTATCCGCTTGGCACCGATATCGCTTATTCTGCGCACAGCCTCTTGTGAGGACTTTTTGAAGTCCTCAGCTGCCCTTACGGTTATGGCCCTAAGCTCATCCACATCCATGCCTTTCTTGAATGCCAGCCGGACGCGGTGCATCACATATCTAAGGGCATTTGGCAAAGAGACGGCAGTTGGGCGGGTGTTGAGAAGCAGCCGGTAGGCGCCCTCGAGCTGGTCCATGTATTCCTGAGGCGACTCGGTCCTTATGTTCATGGCTGCTATTGAGAGACCCTCCGCGGCCGCTCGACCTATTTGAGCCGCCCCCCTTATCCGCATGGTTTTGATATCTTCTGCCAGTTTGAGAAGTTCATCTGGGTACAAAACTCAGACCTCATCAATAAAATGTAAGAGCAGACCAAAAAGCCTTTTTGTGGAGCGCTAGCCTCAGGTGCGATAAAAATCAGGAGAGACCTTGCAAAGCTTTCGAGATCAGGGGGGCGACCGAGACCTTTGAGTGCCTTGTAGGCACTGTGTCGGTGGATATTAGGTTGCGGAGACCGGCCTGTGTGAGCTTCTGATAGGAGTCCTCAACCAAGAGTGCGTGGGTTACCAACGCATCCACATTACCCGCCCCTTCCCCGAGAAGTGCCTCCATCAGTTTGACGAGGGTGGCACCTGTGCTGACGATGTCGTCCACGATTACAACATTCTTGCCCTTAACTGGAACGCCTCCTCTTATGGTAACTTCCCTGTCACCGAGTCGCTCCTTCTCCATAATGATGTAAGGCGACGAGAGGTGCTCGGCGACCACCTTTGCCCATTGCTCAGACTCCGCGTCAGGACCAACGACGACAGTTTCAAGATTTCCAAAGTTTTTCAGGTAGTAGTCAGCCAAAAGGGGCATCGCCGAGAGGTTCAGGGATGGCGCGATAAATAGGTCCGATAGGGATCGGAAGCGGTGAAGGTGTGCGTCTATGGTGATGAGCCTATCTATTCTTGGTGATTCGATCAGTGAGGCTATCACCTTGGCGCTGAGGGGCTCTCCTGGCTTGAATCGAGAGTCCTGGCGCAGGTAGGCTAAGTACGGTATTACAACCGTAAGGGACCTGCACCCTGCGCTCCTTATGGCGTCTGCTAAAAGAAGGTACTCCACTAGTAAGGGGTCGGGGTTGAGGGCGAAGGAATGGATCAAAACGACGTCCTCTCCATAGAGGTCCCCGGAGACCTGAACGTATTGCTCTCCATCTGGGAAGAGGCGCCTTTTGCTTCTTACCAGTGTGGCGTTGCATTGATTCGCAACTTCCCTGGCCAGAGCCTCTGAGGAAGAGCCGTAGGTTATTAGCACATCTTTAACCTCCGATTAAAATTGAAAAAAGGGAAGGGGCAAGGTGTTTGGGCTGATGTTCACCAATAACCTTCAAACATGCGCTGGTAGAGCTTAACTAGGTCTTCCCTCGAGGGCTTTCTCGGGTTTTTGACCAAGAATCTTGAGTAGTTGTTGATGAGATCGTCTACCATTGGTTCCAGATCTTTTTCATCCAGGCCGAGCTCCTCGAGTCCGAGCGGGAGGTTTAGGGTGTCCATTATCTCGGTTAGGCGCATGGCTATGGCATTCCCGGTCTCTGCAGGGGATGCCCCCTCGGTATCTATGCCGAAAGCTGCAGCCATAACATCCAACTTATCAGGTATGGCGGGGGCATTAAATTCCAGGACGTATGGTTCTGCCACTGCTACTGAGACACCGTGGGGGAGGTTGCACTTCACGGCAAAAGTGTAGGCAATCCCATGGGCGAGGCACAGACCTGTATTCAAAAATGCCATGCCTGCGAGGAGCGAGGCGAGAGAGAGACCTGCCCTGGCTTCGATGTCCTCCCCGTTTGAGTATGCCCGCTCCAGGTACTCGTCGGAGAGGCTCATGGCCTCAAATGCCAATGACTCGGTTATGGGAGTGGAGTCCAGGCTCATGAATGATTCCATGGCATGGCAGAGGGCATCTATCCCAGCGGAGGCTGTTGAGTGAGGCGAAGCGGTCACCGAGAGGGTCGGGTCCACAACTGCCAGTGAGGGGTACAGAAATGGGTGGGATAGGGCAAGTTTCTTCCCCTTATCAACAACTACAGAGATGGGTGTCACCTCGGAGCCCGTCCCCGAGAGTGTGGGGATTGTGACCACGGGAGGGCCTCTTTTGGTTATGGGCTCCCCCTTGAAGTAGGAGAGAGGGTCCTTCTCGTTTGCCGCTGCGACTGATGCGACCTTTGCCATGTCTAGTGAGCTGCCACCACCAATGCCAATGACCAGAGAGGGTTTCGCTTCACTGGCTTTTTCAGCCAACTTTGTGACCAAGGAACTGCCAGGCTCAGGGGAGACTTCGTTGAATTCCATTACAGGGCAAACTGAGGAGATCATTTTAGAGATTTTGGAATAGCCCTCTGTCTTGCAGACGTTCTTCCCACTCACGATGAGGGCTGTTTTTGGATCGAACTTTTTCAGCTCCTCAACGAGTCTATCCAGGGCGTTGACGCCAAAGACGACTCTGGTCGGGGAGTGGAATGTATAGACCCGAAAGAGAGGGTGGTAAAATTTTGAACTCATATCTATTTAACACCACTTAAATAAATAATGCTTTTAAAACACTTAAGAGTTATGAGACCTTGGTGGTCAATACGATAACGCGAGAGGACGTCTGGGAGATCTTGGAAGGTTACGATCCAGGGAATATAACGGTCGGATCTTTGGGGAGCCACTCTGCTCTGGACATTTCGGACGGTGCGAAGGACGAGGGCCTCAGGACGGTGGTGGTCTGTCAGAAGGGAAGGGAGGGCCCTTACCTCAAGTACAGGAGAATTGTTGATGAATGCATTGTGCTGGAGAAGTTTTCAATGATCGTGCAAGAGGATGTCCAGAGGAGGCTCAGGAGCCTCAACACAATCTTCGTGCCCCACAGGGCTTTCTCAACATACGTCCCGTATGATGATATCGAGGGGAAGTTCGCCTTACCGATCTTCGGAAACAGATACATTCTCAGGGCAGAAGAGAGAAGCTGCGAGAGAAACCAGTACCACCTGCTGGAGAAGGCAGGGATAAGGCAACCGAAGAAGTTCAAGTCGCCCTCAGAGATAGACAGGCTCGTTATAGTGAAGGTCCAAGAAGCGACGAGGAAGATTGAGAGGGCTTTCTTCACTGCGACTGACGAGAAGGACTTTTGGAGGAAGGCAAGTGAGAGGATAGAGAAGGGAATTATAAGGGAGGAGGACGTGAAGAGGGCGGTCATAGAAGAGTTCGTGCTGGGCACCTATTTCAACTTCAATTACTTTTACTCGCCCTTGAGGGGAGAGGTCGAGTTTATGGGGATCGACAGAAGGCTGCAGACCAACCTCTACGATTTTGTGTCCCTGCCGGCTAGGCAACAGCTGGAGGTTGATGTTGTCCTCCAGAATATTGAAATCGGACACATGGGAGCGACAATAAGGGAGTCTATGCTGGATAAGGTATTTGAGCTGGGGGAGAGGTTTGTCGAAGCCACTAAGAGAGAGTACCCGCCAGGTATAATAGGACCTTTCGCGCTGCAGGGCGCGGTGACCAAAGACCAAGAGATAGTTATCTTTGATGTCTCCCCCAGAGCCCCGGGGAGCCCGGTGATTGGAACAACGAGCCCATACACCAAGTACGCATACGGGGTCCAGATGAGCGTTGGTAGGAGGATAGCCAAGGAGGTAAAGGAGGGGGCCGAGACCGGAAGGTTGAAGGAGCTGGTGACCTGATGGGCTGCCTTGCCACCATAGGGTCCCATTCTGCGCTTCAAATACTAAAGGGGGCGAAGATGGAGGGCCTCAAGACCCTTCTGCTTTGCCCCAAGGGGAGGGAGGGGCTCTACGCCAGGTACGGGCTCGCCGACGAAATAATCAGGATCGATGGTCCAGAAGATTTGTTGAGGGAGGAGTTGCAGGAGGAGCTCCTCCGGAGGAACGCTGTCTTTGTGCCCCATGGGACTCTCATCTCTGGCGGGGGCTTAGAAGAGTTCGAAAAAAAGTTCAAGCCTCCGGTCTTTGGCAACCGGAGGATCTTCAGATGGGAGTTTGACAGGGCTCTGAAGGATCACCTCCTCAGGGAGGCTGGGATAAGGATACCCAAGAGGTTTGAATCTCCAGAAGACGTGGACAGACCTGTCATAGTGAAACTCCCAGGGGCAGAGGGTGGAAGGGGGTACTTCATAGCAAGGGACGGAGGAGATCTCAAGAAGAAGATGAAGGAGATGGTCAGGAGGGGGCTTTTGAAGGAGGAAGAGTTAGAGAAGGTTTTCATTCAGGAGTACATCCTTGGGGTAACACTCTACCCGCACTACTTCTACTCACCCCTGCTCGGTAGGCTGGAGCTCCTTGGGTGCGACAGAAGGTACGAGAGCAACGTGGATGGCATAGGCAGGATATGCGCCAAAGACCAGCTGGAGCTCGATCTGATACCTACCTTCACAGTGATAGGGAATATGCCCGTTGTGCTAAGGGAGTCCCTCCTCCCGGAGATCTTCGATGCGGGCGAGAAGTTCGTGGCAGCCGCTGGGAGGCTGGTGCCCCCTGGCATGATAGGACCGTTCTGCCTAGAGATGATATGCGATGAGGGCGGGAAGCTCTACACCTTCGAGTTCTCAGGAAGGATAGTGGCAGGCACAAACCTGTTCATCAATGGATCTCCTTACAGTAGTCTACTCTTCGATGAGCCTATGAGCATGGGGAGAAGGATTGCAAGGGAGATTAAACTGGCACTTTGTGAGGGTAAAATAGGCAAGGTCACCACCTAGCGGGCGGATGGCAGTGTATCATATAAGGTGCGAAAAGGGGGATGTGGCGGAAAGGGTGATAGTTTGCGGAGATCCTGGAAGGACAAGGAGGGTTTCAACGTTTTTGAGGGAGCCAAGACTCGTAAACGAGCATAGGGGGCTCCTGACCTTCACGGGTATTTACAAAGAAGTTGAAGTGACGGTCTCTACAACGGGGATGGGCACACCATCGGCTGCAATTGTGATGGAAGAGCTGGCAGCGCTGGGAGCGAAGTACGTGATAAGGGTTGGCACGACGGGCGGGATCGGAAGGGACGTGGAGCTTGGAGACATTATTGTGCCAACTATGGCTGTGCCTTTGGATGGGGCATCCAAGGCGTACATAAGAAGGGGAGGGAGGACTGTCGCGGATGAGGAGATGGTCAAGATGTTGGTCAAGAACCTAGAGGGCACCAGGCATCATGTGGGACCTATCTGCACAAGCGACACCTTTTATCTGGAAGAGGAGGAGGATGCGGAGTATTGGGCGTCCAGAGGAGTCCTGAGCTTTGAGATGGAATGCTCGGTGATATTCGCAATAGGTTCTTTAAGAGGGTACAGGGCAGCCGCCGTTCTGACTGTCACTGGAAAGATATTCGGCAGGGGAGATAGGGTACTAGACACCGACAAAACAACCATGAGCGTCGAAAGGACTATAAGGGCGGCGTTGGAGACGCTCAATTTTTTAAATGATTCTCCATGAAAAATTGATTTAAGTGTTTAAAAAACAGATCCAGCAAGTCCTTTACAAATGACATGAGAAGAGAACTAATGATTTCTTTGCCTGTTAGAACGGTATTGGAGGCAGGCTTCCAACACTTTGATGTAAATTGGTACAAGATAAATTAAAAGAAGGTTAAGCACATTGTATATACGCCGCAGTTGAGGTCGAAGCGAGCCTGTAACGGCACCGAGGCAAAGCAGTTCGGTCTGTGACCCTTCGGGGAAACAGATCGGACGAGGTTGCGTAGGTGCAACGGACAGGATGCAAGACGAGGACGATCCAGGGCGTCAGGACAAAATCGGACGCCACGACCGCGGGAAGTCTTGCATGGGAAGGTCGGAAGGAAAGGCTCTGCCATGGGGGGCCTGGAATTCTGACTTTCTCCTCAAGGTCGGCCTCAACTGCGGTCTCTATTTTGGACTCCCAATTTTCAGCATTCTTCGGTTGGATTGATGCACAAAATTTAAAATGCGTATGAATGGTCTCTGATCTAAGGTTATGAAGACTCATAAGTACTATCTTGAACTTGTAGAGGAGATAAGGTCATTAGTGGATGCCATAAACTTTGGGACGTCTCTGGTCATAGTTGAAGGCCAGAACGATGAGGCTGCTTTGAGGGAATTCGGTCTAAAAACCCCAGTTCTCAAGTTCAGAGGCACCGGGCATTCAGAGACGCTTTTTATTGATGGGGTAGCTCAAGACTATAGGGGGAGGAGTGTGGCTGTTATATTGGACTTTGATGAGGAGGGCATGAGAATGGCTGATCGCATTAGCAGGGAGCTTGAGGAGAGAGGCGTGAAGATTCAACACTACTTTAGGAGGGCTTTTAAGGAGATCCTATTGAAAGAGGGCGTCAGGCATGTGGAGGAGATAAGGGCGATCAAACATAAGTCGCTTTTCTAGCAAGGATAGTCCATTTATATTTGCAACCTGAAAGAGAACAGAGAGGGCAAAAGAGTTGGTTCAGGTAGGGTTTGAGCCTAAAATTGTGTTCATCTGCCCCCTTTGTGGCAAAGAGGTCGAGGTGGTGTACGAGAGGGGCAAGGGGGGTTGGGGCTCTGAGCACGCTAATTGCCTGAATTTCACGGTACTTAGAACCCTGCCCATAAGCCAACCAGCGACTTACGGCCCATTGGTCTTCATAACGCTTGAATCGGACTTTTCTGTCATGGAGGCGGTGGAAAAACTGAGGGAGGTTCTGGGCGAGGAGGTCGACTCCTTAAAGAGGCAGAAGTTGGAGGCAGGGATCAAGCGGCTCGAGTCGAGGCGCGGGTTCGCGGAAAAGAACATGCAGCGGATTCTGGAGGCGATAAGGTCTGGAGTTTTTGGTCTCAAGATACTCTCCGGCAAGGACACCTGGGCAGGTGTTTGGAGAGCGGGGGAGAAGTTTTTTGGGATAGCTCTCTCTGGAAACAGGGTATTGAGGAGAGAGGAGGCAATCCTGGCGACAAGCAGTCAAGAGGAGTTGAAAAAATTTGTTGAGTACTGGCTGCATTACTGGGAGGGTGGAAGGGCTGTATCGGGATGACTCTTAAGGCGGCAGGTCATGAAAAAATTATAAGGGGAGACTTCTAGAGAAAGGGAGAGAAAGACGGCAAAGAAGGTTAGGAAAGTGTATCCCAATTATGTCATTAGGGAGTTCAGGCCGGAAGACATAGACGCGGTCATGACCATAAACAAGGTCTGCCTTCCAGAAAATTACTCTCCCGCCTTCTTCCTAGAGCATCACTATGAGAATCCAAAAATATTCTTGGTGGCAGAGGTGGACGGCAAAGTAATTGGTTATAACATGTGCAGGATTGAGTTTGGCATATCGAATATTAGGACGGCTTTTGCCAAGAAGGGGCACGTGATTTCGATCGCGGTGATGAAGGAGTACCGAAACAGAGGCATTGGTTACAGTCTCATGACTGAAGGGATAAAGAGGGTTCGCGAGTGCGGAGCGACGGAGATTTACCTGGAGGTGAGGATTAGCAACAAGCCTGCCATCGAGCTTTACAGGAAGCTCGGGTTCAAGGCGAGCAGAATAATTGAGGGATACTACAGGGACGGGGAAGATGCCTATTTGATGGTTAAAGATCTGTCAGAGATGGAACTTTAGCAGAGAAGTATGCCTCAGGTTCGGGAGTGAAAAATCCTGAGAAATACCGTAACAAGGGAAAAAATTATTGGTTTTTGAGGAGCCACTTTAGGGGTATGTCCTGGTATCTTCCGTCTGGAAGTTTTCGCCTTATGGTTATGGGGAGGACGCCCATCTTGAGCTCCTGCTCCGCAATCTCCAATGGAGTCTTACCTGTAGTCTCTATTAGTGGTGGAGCTCCCATGGATATCTGGAGGGCCCTGGCTCCAAGCACCCTGGCCCTCTCGAACCTAGTCATCACTTCTGGACCCAGTATCTGCCGGCTCTCACTCTCTGGACTCAACTCATTCCGCCCATTCCTGAGTATCCTTCTTCGCCGCCCTCGCCCTTCTTCTCCTCCTTCTCCTTTTCCTTCTTTGGCGCAGCGGCGGCGATGATATCATCTATCTTCAGGAGGGTTATAGCTGCTTCGGTTGCCGACTTTATGGCCTGCTTCTTTACGCTCGCCGGCTCGAAGATGTTTTCCTTTGCCATGTCAACGACCTTGCCTGTGAAGACGTTCACGCCCGCGTATTTCTCGCCCCTGGCATGAGCAGATCTGAGCTCCACCAGTATGTCCACTGGGTCGAGACCAGAGTTCTCGGCCAGTGTTGTGGGTATCTCCTCCATGGCTTCCGCAAACTTGAGGATCGCTAATTGCTCCCTGCCGCTGAAGGACTTGGCATAGTCCCTCAGAGTGGTAGCGATCTCCTCCTCAGGAGCTCCGCCGCCTGGGACGAGCCACGGATCTTGTATCACGTTCCTCACAACACACTTTGCATCGTGGAGTGAGCGCTCTGCCTCGTCCACGAACCGGTCGGTTCCTCCTCTAACAAGGATTGTAACTGCCCTGGGGTTCTTGCACCCTTCAACAAAGACCATTTTGTCCTTCCCGACGCGCCTCTCTTCGACGAGTTTTGCGTAGCCAAGGTCTTTGGGTGTGAGGTCGTCTATGGTTGTTACGATCCTTGCGCCACAAGCCTTGGCAAGGTTCTCTATGTCGGACCTCTTAGCTCTTCTGACGGCTGCTATGCCTTTCTTCGCAAGGTAATGCTGGGCTATGTCGTCTATGCCCTTCTGGACCACCACAAAGTTTGCGCCGGTTGCCGCAATCTTGTCCACCATGCCCTTTAACATCGCTGCCTCCTCGTCGAGGAAGCTCTTCATCTGCTCGGGAGAGGTAATGTTGATCTTTGCCGTGATCTCGGTCTTCTCGATCTCGAGCGGGCAGTCAAGTACGGCGATTTTCGCGTCCTCGATCCTCTTGGGCATCCCCGGGTGGACGATCTCCTTGTCCAGGACAATCCCATGGATCAGCTGGGTCTCGTCGAGTGATTCGCCCTTCTTCTTCTCGAGCTTGATGTTGTCTAGGTCGACCTTGTACTTGTCGCCGACTTTCTCGGCTACAGATAGAGCGCCCTCAACTACGAGGTCGGCAAGCCTCTCAAAGTGACCTGCCACGACACTCTTTCCGCTCAGGGTAGTTATTGCCACGTCCTTGAGCTTTTTCTTGTCGGTCGGATCAACTTTTATTGCCATGCTGTCTATGACGGAAATTGCCTTCTCCATGGCTTTCTTGTAGCCCTCGATGATCACGGTTGGGTGGATCTCTTGATCCAGCAGGTCCTCAGCCTTCCTGAGAAGTGCCCCAGCGAGAACCATTGCTGTAGTGGTCCCGTCGCCGACTTCGGTGTCCTGCGCCTTTGCGACTTCAACCATCATCTTGGCGGCGGGGTGCTGAACATCCATTTCTTTCACGATTGTTGCGCCGTCGTTGCTGATTGTAACGTCACCGAAGCTACTAACAAGCATTTTGTCCATTCCCTTGGGTCCCAGGGAGGACCTGATAGCCTCGGCAAGCGTCACTGCAGCCATTATGTTTGCCCTCTGGGCATCCCTTCCAGTTGTCCTTGAAGTGCCCTCTTTTAATACCAATACTGGTAAACTCTGCGCCATAATAGCATCCTCCAAATTCACTAAAACTAATTTCTTGAAAAAGACAGAAAGCACTTCTATATATTGTTTTCTCTCCAGAAAATGCTTTTATATACATGGAAAAAACTCAAAATCCTCTATGGTAAAAGAAGAACTGAGATACGCAAGTTTGGCAACATTGATCCTAGGAATAATAGATACGTATCTGTTATTGAAAAGGATTCTAGGTTCGCCTTTATTCCAGCCTACATTTGAATTCATGATTTTCTACTTTCCTCTCTCATTGCTGGTAATTTATTTAATTTATTTGAAAAACAGATATAATCAAGCTTGAGCATATATGTTTTGTTTTTATTAGATAAAATTTAGTATATGCTTACTAGAATTTCTTACTAAGACTCAATCCTTCAGAAAGGGTTCTTAACTAAACTGCGATATTTGGAGCATATTGAGCATAGTATAAGATCAAATTCTTCTTGAGGAATGGAGGACTCGGCCAGTTTTTTGGCGGTAGCATCAATAAGGCTCAAGACCTCTTGTGGTAACTCTTTTCTCCCGCCCCTCTCCATTGACAGGTAACGGCTCAACGCTGATTGAGTAAGACCCAATTTCTTAGCAGCCGCTGTTTGGGTATAGCCGTACTCGACAACAAGTTTTTTGGCTAACATAGATCTAATAGATGGTAAGATGGACTTTGAGAGGTTTTCGCAAGGGGCTTTCAATCTGACCCCCTTTTATTCGAAGGATTGATCACTCTTAAAGCTTGTGCCAGTGGATGCCCCTTACAGGTCAGGGAGAATTTTTTCTCCCATCCAAAAGGAGCCTTGTAGACGGTGTAACCCAATCCATTTAAACATTTCTGTATTTCATCTAAAACTTTATTCGCAAATTTGGGGTCTGCGAGGTCGTTTGAAAGATGGGAAAAAGGAAAGAGAACTATAACCTTCTTTCCAATGTGATTCATCATACTCAAGATTTCTGCACAGCTCCTATATGCAACCTCATGAATAGCACATTCATCCATACGTTCGACAGTAACAAATACAACCATAGCATCTCTCACTTGGCATTTTTTACATCTTTCATCAACGGGTTCTGCAAGTCTCGTTGGGATCGTCGTAACATAATTAAAACTTTCACAATGCATGAAGAGCATCCGCAACGTAATTACCTCTGAAAATCGAATAAATAGTAATGATCATTGAAAATCATAATTTTCATCGGCTCAGGGAAAGAGCTCATGGATGCAGCCTCCATTAAAGCCAGGGTGAGGATTCGAACCCCAGTGTAGCGGGTCTGCAGCCCGCCGCCTAAACCGCTCGGCCACCCTGGCTATTTTTTAATTATGACGGCGTCATAATTAAAACTTTTGCTTCAAAAATCCTCGGATTTGAGCCGGGAGATTAGAACGGCAGCGATCGCGGCCCCAACACCGTTGTCTATGTTAACGACAACAAGACCCGGGCTACAAGACTGGAGCATTGTCGTCAGAGCACCCTCCCCGCGCCCACCATGGCCATACCCAACAGAAGACGGGACACCAATGACAACTCCTGGGAAGAGAGTGCTGAAGACCGAGGGCAGTGCGCCCTCCATGCCAGCCACCACAATTGCTACCTTCACATGCTCCTCAATGCATTTTTTGACCACTGGGAAGATCCTGTGGAGTCCCGCTATACCCACATCGTAGAAAGTTATAGTCTTAAAACCCATCTCATTGACTACTGCGAGGGCTTCCTCGGCGACAGGGATGTCAGAACTTCCTGCTGTTATTATTGCAACCGGGGGGTCCTTCAATGGTGGCGCTTCGTCCCGCCTTATGGAGACGACCCGGCCCCTCTCGTAGTGGGTAGTTTTGGCTTTTCCAGAGAAGTTTTTTATGAGAAGTTCGGCTTGAGCGGGCGTCACCCTTGTAACGATGACCACACCGTCATCCTGGAGAAGTGCATTGGCAGCCCCTATGAGCGTATCGTCAGATTTTCCCTCCCCAAATATGACTTCGGGGACACCTTTTCTTAAATTTCTGGAGACGTCGATGCATGCACCCTCCATCTCCTTCAGGGCAAGTAGGCGGATCCTGCTTGTGGCTTCCTCCACATCGATCTTGCCACTCTTCAGTTGGTAGAGTATTTCGCGGAGATCCAAAGTCCACACCAATCAATAAATGTTATATCAGCAATCACAAAAATGAAGTGTGGTGCTAATATTTGAAGGTAGTGATAATAGATTGTGCGACAGCAGGGGTTTCTGGAGACAAATTGCTCGCGGCGGCGGTGCATGCGGGTGGGAGCGAACTGAGGCTCAAAGTAGAGAAGGCGATCAATTCAATTGTCGGGGAGAGGGCATTATCCTTTGAAGACGCAGAGGAGAACGGCCTCAGGGGTCTGAGGGTGACCCACAGTCTTCAGGGCAAGAGGTATGAGGGCGATCTTGTTGAGGCGGTTAGATCAGCCTCCTCGAGGGCGGGTCTGGGTCGCTGGGGTTTGGGCACCGCAACCATGGCAGCGGAGTTTATCACGGAAGCAGAGAAGGAGGTCCATGGGGGAGGCAAGCTCCACGAGCTGGGGGAGGTGGACACCGTTGTTGACATAGTGGGCACTCTGAAGGCACTTGAAGGGCTGGGACTGGAGGATGCGGAGTTCTTCACCACGCCATTAAGGGTGGGGGCGGGTCACATGAAGGGCGGGCACGGAATCTTGCCAATCCCTGCGCCCGCCACACTCCAGATAGTGAGAAGGGCAGGCTTGCCAATTTTGCTTTCTCCCGAGAATCACGAGTACACCACACCTACAGGGGCAGCGCTGCTGGCAGCCCTCACGCGCGGGAAGGCGGCGCCACCAGTATTCCGTGTCAGCGGGGTTGGCATCGGGGTTGGTACCCTGAAGTTGGATGTGCCAAACATAACTCGGATGATAATAGGAGAGGATGGCAACTTTTCGGACAAGGTATGTGTTTTGGAGAGCAACTTGGATGATGTGAGCGGGGAGGTCCTTGGATGGCTATGGGAGAGATTGAAGGGTTTGGCGGAGGATGTCTCTTTTGTGCCGATATTCATGAAGAAGTCAAGACCAGGGTTCACAGTCAGGGTAGTTGTGAGGCCGGAGATGAAGGACGAGGCGGTAAGAGTGATGATGAAGGAGACCGGGACGCTGGGCGTCAAGGTGCTCGAGTGCGAGAGGGTCAAGGCGGACCGGGAGTTCTCAGAGGAAACGGTGAAGATTGGGAGGTCGGAATACAAAATTAAGGTTAAGAGGAGCAGGGCGGCATCAAGGGTCAAGCCGGAGTTTGATGATCTGAAGAGGATAGCGGTGAATGAGGGCAAGACCCTGAGGGAGGTAATGGAAGAGGTAATTAGACAGGTAAGAGAGAAATACCAAGAGGAGAGGAGTTAGAGGGGGTTATCTTGGAAGCCTCAAAGAAGTTGGAGGTTGAGGATATTAAAGATCTTGCGAGGCTTGTCGCTTCTACAGTTTCCATGGGGCAGCCCATCTACCTAGTGCATTTCAAGCACAATGAGAAGCATTACTATGGGGTTCTAGGGGTTTACAACAATTATTATGATAAATACGGTCTGCCTTTGTTTTACTACCATGTGACGGACAGGGCATACAACGGCAGGTACGTTCTGGTTAAGATGGATGAGAGGGAGGAGATATCATTCGCTGAGGGCGTTAAACCTGGGTGGATAGCTGTCCCGATAATAAACCTGAAGGAGAAGCCGGAGTTCGTGGAGATCTGAGTTGCCGCAAATTTGGCGGTGGCGGGGTCACAAGAGGGAAACCTTGACCCATTCTCCCTGCCTCACCTTTTTTAAGGGCTCGAGGTCAGTGACGACCCTCCCGATCACATTGACGGGGCTATATGGCTGTGACTTTCCGTAGAAGATGCAGAAGGCCTTCCCAGGTGGCCAGTAAGCGACATCGCCTGCCTGGACAGTGGAGCGGGGCTTCTCCGGACCAATGGTGACAGGGGTCTCAAAGTAGACCTCCTCCTTCCAGAGGAATGCTTTTGAGCTGAAAGGTATAGCCCCAACAAGGGCTTCAACCGTCCTGGGCGCTAGGACACGTAATAGTTCTACTTTGCACTCTGCGCTCTGAAAAGAGACAACCACCAAGATCCTGTCAATCAGACCCATTAGGCAGCCCCACTATGCGGCGGGCACATAGATGTCGAGGCGGCGACCGCTCTTGATCGGCTTAAGCAGACCCTGCTTTGAGAGGGTTTCGAGTATATCCTTGGAGATGCTGTATTTCAGGTTGTACTTGGAGTATATCTGGTAGGGTGTTACAAACTTCATCTTGATAACGTCTTTCTTGATCTGATCCATTACCTTTGGATCAACCAAAATCGTTGTAGATGCTTTTGTGATCTCCTTCTTTGGGGCTTCTTTCTTGCCAGACTCAAGCTCTTTAGCAGGTTTTGGCTTCGACTTTTTTCCGCCGCCCATACCACACACCAGAAGGCAAGAGATGGGGATTTAAATAAAAAGGTTTTGGTTTTTGCAGGAGTCTTGGAGGAGTCTAGGTCCCCAGCGAGAAAATTCTGTCGGGCACCCCAATTCGATGGTAGAGAGACTAAAAATAGGAAAGTTTGAGCAAGTGCTGTGATCATGTTCGCCTATGTAGAACTCTGCATTGGGGTGCTGTGGGCTCGCTCCAGGACGGGCCTGTGGATGGAGTTCATCGTGCAGAATGGTATGATTTTTCCGTCGGGGAATGCGTAGTGAATGGTACACCTACTCACGCGATCTAGATCAAAATTGTAGGGGTCCATGAAGTGCATGCACCCTATGAGTACGACCTTGCGCATGAACTGCCCCAAAGTATCATAATCACCGTGCAGTAGCACGGACGAGACCAAGTCCCCCAGGAGGGAGAGCTTGACGTGCCTGGTGGCGCCCAAGAGCCTCATCTTTGCCCTGAGCGTTGAGCCCCTCGAGGCGTCTTCGTAAACCTTATTGAGGGCGGACATGAACCTCTCGACATTGGCGTAGCGTGTTATAGGGACGATCTTTTCACCCTCGGGGATGATCATTGTTGCCATTCCACAGTGCTGGTGGTTGGTAAACTCTTGGTACCTCCTGCCTTTGAGTGCGCCGACGGCCCTCGAGATTGGCAGAACGACCGGGATCGGGTAGAAGTCGCTGACCTTGATCTCTCCGTTTGTCTGCTCCTCTGCTAGTCTGAGAACGTCGGGTATCGTTATTCGCATCTCCCTCAATTTTTTCTTGTCGATCCTGCCTGCCATAGAGACAGGTTGGAAGTTCACACCCCTGACCACGTCGCTGTTCCTCGAGGCAAACCTTATTATTGCGCCTATCTGGTCGTCATTCACCCCTTTCACTACTGTTGGGACGAGGACCACACTGTCCAAGCCAACAGACCTGCAGTTCTCTATCACCTTGAGCTTTGTCTCGAAGAGGTCCAATCCCCTGGCGGCTATGTAAGGTCCTGGCTTCATGCCGTCGAACTGAAGGTAGAGGGTGCTGAGCCCTGCGTCCATGAGCCTCTTGAGGTAGTCTGTGTCCTTGGCGATCCTTATGCCATTGGTGTTTACCTCGATGTGGTGGAAGCCAAGCTCCTTTGCCATGGCTACGAGCTCCGGGAGGTCCTCCCTCACTGTGGGCTCGCCGCCGGAGAACTGAATGGAGTTTGGGGCGACTGGCTGGTTCGACCTTAGGTTCTTAAGCATAGAGCGGATCTCGTCCTGGGTTGGTTCGTAAAGGTAGCCGGCTGTGGCGGCATTGGCGAAACATATGGGGCACCTGAGGTTGCACCTGTTGGTTACATCTATTATGGAAAGGACTGTGTGGGACTTGTGCGCGGGGCATATCCCGCAGTCGTAGGGGCAACCCTTAACAGTCTGGGTTCTGGGGTTCTTGACCCCCTCACCTATGCACTCGTAACTTTCAACCTTCTTGAATAGTTCATAGTCGCTCCAGTAAACATCATCAAACCTGCCGTGGGAGGGGCAAGTCTTCCCTATGTAAACGGCGCCGCCCTCCTCGTATATCTCGGCATCCAAGACCTGCATACATTCGGGACAAATGCTCTTAGTCCTCTTGATGATCTGCATCACAGATCACGCCGCCAACTTCACCATTAATTTATATTTGAATATTTTCATATCATTCATAGGATGATACGTATGTCAGAGGGGGATGTTTTGAGGGCACTGAGGGATTGTGGGCTCACCGAGACGGAGGCAAAGGTTTACCTGGCGCTGATAAAAGGCAGAGGAGATGCAAAGGAGATCAGCGCGAGGAGCAAGGTCCCATACAGCAAGATACACACGGTTTTGGCGAGCCTGCAGGAGAAGTCGCTGATTACGGCATCAAGTGAAAGACCCACCATTTACTCCGCCAAGAGCGTGGGCGAGGGGCTCGGCGAGTACAAGATCCAGCTGCAGAAGGGAATAGAGGAGTCTTTCAAAAGGGCGGAGCTCGTATTGAGGGCAATGCAGGGAGAGCCCGAGAAGTCTGACATCTGGATAATAAAGAGTGGCGAAGAGATCTTGAGCAAGGCCTATCAGATGCTCAGGATGGCTAGGAAGGGCGTGAAGCTTGCGTTGCCTGTCTTGCCAGAGTGGCTAAGTGATGAGATCCTGCCTGTTCTGATGAGGCTGAGGGCTCAGCAGGTTGAGGTTAACATGCTGGTGACAAAGGACGCCAATAAAGAAACGATCCAAAGGCTGTCCGGACTTTCAACAGTGAGAAGCAGAGACAAGATGTTTGGAGGGGGGCTGATTGTGGACGATGCGGAGGTCATGCTGTTCATAGGAGGTAGCGAGGGCGCGATGGGTACTGCCATTTGGGCAAGCCACCCCGGCCTGGTACAGCTTGCCAGCACCTACTTTGACTTTTTGTGGGCGGGCTCGGAGGCGCCCTGAGTCTTCATTGGTATCAAGCCGCCCCGCTCTATGGTGAAGTAGTGCCAAATTGTGTCGTGTACGGCACCCTTCATCTTCCTCACGCGCAGCTGTCTTGCCAACAGGCCCTGCTGGGCCAGTAATGGATCGAACCGGAAATCTATTATCCCATCTACAAGGTAATCGATCATGGCAGCGAACTCGTCTATTGATTTCAAGCCTATATGGTAAGTTGCAAAGATCGGGATGCCCATCATCTTGCAGAACTCGGCTCTCCAATTCTTGACGGTCTCGAGAGTTGAAGTGGGCTCGCTGATGGTGAAGAACTCTGTGAGGGAGTCGATGAATATGGTACCCTTCCCTTCTATACCCTCTGCTGTGGAGAGGAGCGTGCCTGTCAGCTCGTGGTGGTCCTTTGGGTTCTGGACTATGCGAATGCCCTCTGTAGGCTTGGGCTGGGTCCTTGCCCTGAAGGAGAAGCAGTCTACGATCCGAAGTATGTTATTTGCCAAAGCCCCGCGAACCTCATAGCCGAGGCGCAGGAAGTTGTTTATTATCGATGACGGGCTATCGTCGAACGTCACGAAGATGCACGGTTCGCCGAGCCTTATTCTGGTCCCTGCTGCTTGGGCTATTGCGACGGACTTGCCAGTTCCCCCCTCCCCGAAGAGGAGTACAAAGCTGTTCCTCGGAATGCCGTCTGGCAGGAGAGAATCTATCATGGGGATTCCTAAAGTAATGTATGACATATGGCTTCAACGCTTTAATTTTGTGGCTCCTTGCTTAAAAACAAGACCTTTTTTTGGCTCAGTTTTATAGGAACGATAATTCAACTAATGATTAAAATTAATGATTTTGTAAAAATGACAATTAAAAAGAAAAATATAATAATCCCCATTTTGAACTTTATCGATATTAATTGGAGGGTTTTCGTTGGCCAAAAATGGAAAGAGGATTTTGGTTGCCCTTGGTGGCAATGCTATAAAGCAGGCACATGAGAAGGGTACAGCGGAGGAGCAGTTCAGGAACGTGTACACTACAGCAAAGCACCTAGTGAATATGATAGAGCATTTGGGAAGGGACGACAGGCTCATAATAACACACGGCAACGGTCCCCAGGCGGGGAACTTGGCGCTCCAGCAAGACATCGCTAAAGATGTGGTGCCGCCTCAGCCTCTGGACGTCGTGGGTGCCATGACACAGGGGCAAATAGGTTACATGCTCCAGCAGTGCCTAGAGAACATAATGATGGAGAAGGGCTTGAAGGTCCCAGTAGTCGCCATAGTCAATCAGGTGCTGGTGGATAAAAACGACCCAGAATTCTTTGGCGAGAATGCCTCGAAGCCGGTGGGCAACTTCCTGACAGAGGAAGAGGCCATGAGGATGAAGGCGGAGAAAGGGTGGATAGTGAAGAAGGTCAAGCCAAATGCGCCAAAGCCCTGGAGGAGGGTTGTTCCATCTCCAGACCCAATCGCAAATGTTGAGGCAGACGTCATAAAGATACTCGTGAACTCTGGAGTCGTCGTCATAGCCTCGGGGGGCGGGGGGATCCCCGTCATAAAGGAGAATGGAAGGCTGGTGGGCGTCGAGGCTGTTATAGACAAGGACCTGGCAGGGGAGAGGCTCGCGGAGGTCGTGGAGGCAGACATATTCCTGATACTGACTGACGTGGAGAAGGCAAAGCTGAACTTTGGAAAGCCCAACGAGAAGGAGATTGACAGGATGACGGTCTCGGAGGCGAAGAAGTACCTCGCAGAAGGGCACTTCCTCCCCGGCAGCATGGGACCTAAGGTTAAGGCTTGCATAAGGTTCCTGGAGTGGGGAGGCAAAGAGGCGATAATAACCTCGCTGGACAAGGCTGTGGACGCGCTGGAAGGGAAGACAGGCACTCACATAGTGAAGGACTAGCTTTGGGCTCTGGTCTGATGTCACACTTCATCCTTTAGTCCGAAATACCAGCACTCATCATAGCCCAATTATCTTAACACTTATTTTTTTAATAAACTTGACGGAAAGTGCAAAAGGTTTATTAGAAATGGGCACTAATAATTGGATGGACAATCCGTCCATATGGTGTCATCTCACCCACCATATTTTTCTACAGTTAGGGGTCAAAATCGGCCAAGGTAACGAGTAGTTTTGGGCTCTGACCAGCGCCCTGCCGATAAGGTTAAAACAGACAATATTTTATAGATATAAAATACTGGTGGTAGTGATGTCGATTAAGGTTGCCATAGTAGGTGTCGGTAACTGCGCATCAGCCTTGGTCCAAGGGGCTTATTTCTACAGAGATGCGCCCGAGGACAGAGAGATACCAGGGCTTTTACATGTCAACATGGGAGGGTATCGTGTCAAAGATATAGAGTTTGTGGCGGCCTTCGATGTTGACGCCAACAAGGTAGGCAAAGACCTCTCAGAGGCGATATTCGCGAGGCCGAACAACACAAGGAAGTTCTGCAATGTTCCAAAGCTTGGGGTTACCGTAAAGAAGGGACCCGTCATGGACGGTTTGGGGAAGTATCTCAAGGAGTTCTTGACAGTGAGTGAGGAGGAGCCCGTAGATGTTGCAGAGGAGTTGAAGAGATCTGGGGCAGAGGTTGTTGTGAACTACCTGCCAGTGGGCTCTGAGCAGGCAGTTAGGTGGTACGCTGAGGAGGCTATTAAGGCGGGTTGCGCCTTTGTGAACTGCATGCCAGTATTCATAGCTTCTGATGAGTCATGGCAGAAGAAGTTCGCAGAAAAGAATCTGCCCGTGGCTGGGGACGACGTTATGAGCCAACTGGGGGCAACAGTACTGCACAAGACAATCGCCAAGCTCATGGTAGACAGAGGGGTTAGGATAACTGAGAGTTACCAGCTGAACATAGGTGGCGACACTGACTTCTTGAACATGCTAGAGGAGGCACGCCTGGTCTCGAAGAGGATAAGCAAGACTTCTGCTGTCCAAGCAATGATCCCATACGACATACCCCTGAGGATCGGACCCTCCGACTATGTCCAATTCCTCGATAATAAGAAGATCTGCTACATCTACATCAAGGGGGAGTATTTCGGGGGGACTCCAGTTCAGGTTGACGTAAAGCTAGACGTGTGGGACGCGCCGAATAGCGGCGGGGTAGTGATAGACGTGATAAGGGCATGCAAGATCGCATTGGACAGAGGAATATCAGGGCCGCTCATCAGCGCCTCGGCTTTCGCATTCAAGCACCCACCCCAGCAGATGCCTTACGAGGCCGCGAAGAGGTGTTTTGAGGAGTTCATAGAGGGTAAAAGGGAAAGGTAGGGCTCGCGGAGGTTTTTACAAGTGTTTAGTTTAGCTTTTTAAAAATAAAAATATTTTTAATTTTGCAAGAAATTGATAAAAAATTAAGAATAAAAAATAAAAAAAAGTTATGGAGTAGGTACAACCGACCTTCCCGAGAACCTTATAGCCTCTGCGGCGTTGTCTGGCTTAATCTCGAATGCAAAAGGTCGCTCGCACCACCAGAACTTTTGAGCTTTGTCCGCCTTGTAGTAGGGGCAGATCGGGCAGCACTTTGCCTCAAGCTTCAGCAGATACCAGATTGGTGGAGCCTCGTCTGACGGATAGCTCTTCTGCGGCCAAGGTTTCTCCTTTGAGACGTAGCCTGGGCACTTCGGGCTTACCCTGGGCTCTTGGTTCAGGATGTTCTTATATTCTGGACATAATATGCAGCATGGCATTTTATTTACCCCCCTATCTCCTTCCTCCCATTGTCAGAGCCATAATGCCCTTCTGTCCGTGTAGCCTGTTCTCAGCCTCGTCCACCGAGACGGACCATCTGTTGGAGAAGATCACTTCGGGTTCCACTTCAAGACCAACGTCGGCAGGCAGGCAGTGCATCCAGATGCTGTTCTTGCGAGTCCTGTCCATCAGTTCGGGGGTGGTCTTCCATGCAGCGAGGTTGTGAGTCCTCTTGTACTCCTCGTGGAGCTTCTCGTCGTAGCCTCCTGCCTTCAGGAGCTCCCAGCTGCACCATCCCTTTGGATAGACCACAAGGGCGTCCTCGAATGCTTCTTCCATGCTGTGAACGATCTCGAACTTCGTGCCATACTGGTCGGCGAGCTTTCTGGTGTATTCCTCCACGGCTGGGTCCAAGTTGAATTTCTCTGGGTAGGCCAAGGTGACGTCCATCTGGAGGAGTCTTGTGAAGAAGATTATGTTTGTCTGAGGAACTGCCACCGGCTTCCAAGCGCCAGGGCTGTTGGCATAGCACATGACAAACTTCTTTCCTCTTAGGCTCCTGGCATTGTATTTCTCTATCACAGTCATAATGTCCGCGACGCCTTGGCATGGGTGCCACATGTCGCACTCCATATTTATCACGGGTACTGTTGAGGCCTTGGCATACTCCCTCATTGTGAGGTTGCCCTCTCCATAGTACTGGCCCTTCACGTACCTCCTTATTGCGATCCCGTCGCACATCCTGCTCATGATGGCGGCGGTCTCGTAGATGGTTTCACCATGGGTTATCTGGAGCTTTCCGGGATCCAAATCGTATGCTACGCCGCCGAGCTGAGTAATACCTGTAATGAAGGAGGACCTGGTTCTCGTCGAGGGGTTGAAGAACAACGTAAATAGCGACTTACCTTTGCAGAGGTGGTCGTGTCGCTGTCCCATCGCATACTCCCTTTTGAGGTCGAAGGAGACGTCCAACACTGTCCAAAGCTCTTCGTCACTCCATTCTATCTCGGGAGCTATCCAGTGTTTTCCATGAAGTTCTGTTTTTACCAAATATCTCCCTCCAAGTTTTGCTGAAATTGGGTATTGAGGTTTGGTTTAATAATGCTTTCGCGAGGATTAGGGGAAACTATCACAAACAAAAAAAGAGGTTAGTTTAAGGGCTGGTGCTTCCCTCTTGGGACGAACTTGCCCGCGCCCTTCTTACCGACAAACTCCCTGTTGTATACTACTGGTTTGCCCCTCACGAATACGTGAACGGGCATGCCCTTGACTTTGATCCCCTCGTATATGGAGTAGTCGATCCTCGAGTGGAGGTTCTCCTGGCTAAGCTCCATCTCTAAGTCTGGGTCGAATACGATTATGTCTGCATCGCTGCCCACGTTCAGGGCACCCTTCCTTGGATATAGACCGAAGAGCTTTGCCGGGTTGTAGGAGACCACCTCTACGAGTTTATTCAAGGATATCCTGTTTTTGGAAACGCCCTCGCTGTAGAGGAGAGGGATCATGGTCTCTGTGCCAGGAACTCCGTTAGGAACCTTAGTGAAGTTGTCTTTTCCAAGGTCCTTCTGGGCGTCCGTGAATGTGCAATGATCGGTTGCTACTGTGCTCAGCGTGCCATTTGCGAGCCCTTCCCAGAGGGCCTCATTGTCTGCCTTGCTCCTCAGAGGAGGAGACATTATGTACCTCCTGCCCTTCGGCGAGAGGTACTTCTCATCAGTGAGCACGAGGTAATGGGGGCACGTCTCCCCGTACAAGTTCGAGTAGAGCTTCTTCATCCTTGAAAGCTCAGCCACACCCTCCTTTGTAGACATGTGCACAATGTAGAGGTTCCCGCCTGCGGCTGCTGCCAGCGCCAGACCCCTGTGGACAGCCTCGCCCTCAACGAAGTTTGGTCTGCTCTTTGCGTGGTACTCCGCGGATAGCTTTCCCAAGGAGACATAGCGCTCTATTAGGAGCTCTAGGACAGAGTTGTTCTCGGCATGTAGCTGGACCAAGAACCCGAGTCTCCGGCTCTCCTCCAACATCCTGTATATCCTGCCATCGTCGCTCATCAGACCCTCCTTTCTGTAGGGCATGAAGAGCTTGAAGCTTGAGACCCCAGCCTCAAGGACCTTGGGGATCTCTTTGACCAAGTCTTCAGTTAGGTTTGTCACAGCCACGTGGATCCCATAATCAATAACCACTTTGGGGTCTGCCTTGCCCCTCCACAGAGATATGGTCTCCAGAAATGTTTTGTCCTTCGGCTGTATTGCGAAGTCCAAAATTGTGGTAACACCACCAAATGCGGCTGCGATCGTCCCGTACTCAAAGTCGTCGACTGTGGTGGTTCCCATGAAAGGCATTTCCATGTGGGTGTGGGCGTCTATGCCCCCAGGCATCACATACTTGCCTGAGGCGTCCACGACCTCCTGCGCCTTTTCGGTGATGTTTGAAGCGATGGTCACGATCTTGCCGTCTTTCACGCCGATATCTGCTTTGAAGGTGTCCTTTGGGGTTACAATGGTTCCGTTCTTTATTAATAAGTCCATTATAAAGCCTCCAATATTAATATAGAAAAAGTGGTGTTTAAACGCTTGCCTATTTTGTGACTTTCTTCCATGTTATGCATCCTGGCACTGGGCAGAGGTGCGTGCACAGGGAGCAGGCGTCGCACTTCTCCTCGTCGACCTCGGCTGCTTTTCCTTGCTCGAACTTTATCGCCTGGTACCCTCCATCGCGGCATGCTACATAGCAGAGACCGCACTTTATGCAAAGGTCCTTGTTGATGCTGGCCACAACCGTGTAATCCTTGTTGAGCTTTGACCAGGCAGTCAGTCTGGGGAGAGTCTTCCCGATGATCTCGTTCACAGAGGAGAGGCCCTTGTCGGCGAGGTAATTGGTGAGGCCGTCGACGAAGTCGGAAATTATCCGGTAGCCCCTCCACATCACCGCCGTGCAGACCTGGACGCAGCCCGCACCCACGAGGAGGTATTCAACAGCGTCCTTCCAAGTAGTTATTCCCCCTATCCCAGAGACGGGGATGTTAGTTGCCTGAGCGATCTGGGCGACGCACCTGAGACCAATTGGCTTTACGCCTGGTCCAGAGAGACCACCGAACGTGCTCATACCGTCGACGGTGGGTATCGGCTCAAACGTGTCGATGTTGATGCCTATGAGTCCGAGCACAGTGTTTATGGCGGAGATGGCGTCGGCGCCGGCTTCCTCTGCAGCCTTGGCAGTGTAGGCGATGTCGGTGACGTTCGGGGTCAGTTTCACCATGACGGGGACCGAGGATCCGCGCTTCGCCGCTTTTGTGAGCTTCTGAATGAGCTCGGTCCTCTGTCCGATGAACGCGCCCATCCCCCGTTCAGGCATCCCGTGTGGACAGCCGAAGTTCAGCTCCAGCATGTCAACGCCTGCCTCGCTCACGATCCTGGCCAGCTCCTCCCAGTCCTCCTCCTTGCACTCAGCCATGATGCTGCCTATGAGTGCCTTCTCGGGGAACTTTTTCTTGATCTCTTTGATCTCCTTCTCCCATGTGCCAACTGGCCTCTTTGAGACCTCTTCGATGTTCTCGAAGAGTATCATTTGCTTCGTCTCAAAGCCCATCACGCCAAACCTGTTCTTCAGATCGTAGACAGGAGTCTTATCTGGCTTTATGGTTTTGGTGACAGCGCCAGCCCAGCCAGCCTCGAATGCCCTCATGATCATCTCGCCGGTGCACGTGGGGGGCGCCGACGAGAGCAGGTATGGGTTCTCCAGCTCAAGGTTGCAGAATTTTACAGATATATCTGGTTTTGAAACCATATTTTCTCACTTCCACAACTACTATTTCTTTGAACTCTTACCTCCGGAGAGGAACTTGTCAATGGCGGCTGCAGCCTTCTTACCCTCAGCTACAGCCTCGACCACAGTCTCGCCGCCGTTTACCGCGTCTCCACCCGCAAATATGCCCTTCACAGATGTGGAAAAGTTCTCATCTACTACGATCAGCCCCTTCTCTGTCTTGACGCCGAAGGACTTCAGAAGATCTTCGTCCGGTTTCTGCCCTATCGCGACTATAACCGAGTCCACATCCAAGCGGAACTCCGAGCCCTTTATGGGCCTCACGCCCCTCCTTCCAGAAGAGTCTGGCTCGGTGAGTTCCATCTTCACGCACTCAATCGCTTTGACGCTCTTGTCGCCTATTATCCGGACTGGAGCAGTGAGTAGGAGGAACTCCACGCCCTCCTCCCTCGCCTGATTCCTGCCGTACGGTACAGCGGGCATCTCGGCGAGGGACCTCCTGTAGACGATGTAGACCCTTTCGGCACCGAGCCTCACAGAGGCGCATGCTGCGTCTACGGCGGTATCTCCGCCACCTATCACGGCGACCCGCTTGCCCTTGAGGTCAGGCGCCTTTCCCTCTCCCATCAGCCATTTTGCCACGGAGTGCAGGAATTCCTGTGCGGGGTAAACGCCGTTTAGGTCCTCGCCAGGTATCCCGAGTTTCTGGGACTTTGTTGCGCCCACGCCGACGAATACAGCGTCATATTCCTTGAGAAGTGGCTTCAGGTCGGTGATCTTCTTGTTTGTGACGAAATTAATGCCATACTCCTTTATGAGGTCGATTTCGGACTCGGGAACAGACCATGGTGCCTTCCAAGGTAGTATGCCGTAGAGCAGAAGACCCCCAGGTCTTGGGTTTGCATCAAAGACCGTGACGCTGTAGCCCATGCGGGCGAGTTCGTATGCTGCCGATAGACCGGCAGGACCGGCTCCCACAACTGCGACCTTCTTGTTCTTGGATCTCGATTTCGGGAATTTCACGAGGCCCTTGAGCTTCTCTTTCTCGTATGCAAACCTCTGGAGCATGGATATAGCCACGGGCTCCTCGTTCAAGTTCCTCCTGACGCACTTGGACTCGCAGAGGCGCTCAACTGGACAGACATAGCCGCACTCGCCTCCAAAGATGTTGCTTTCGCGTATGACTTTTGCGGCCCCGTAGAAGTTTCCAGTTTTTATTCGGTATATGAACTCAGGGATGTTGATCCCGGCGGGGCAAGCCGAGATGCATGGGGCATCGTAGCACATAAGGCACCTTGACGCTTCGTACACAGCAAGCCTGTCGTCGAGGTTTGAGACGTACGGAGCGAAGCCAGAAATCCTCTCATGCGGAGGAATAGTTTTAGTATGGACTCTACCTGACATAGAATTCGCTCCTTAGAGGATTAACGGTTAATAGGGAGTTTTAATTAAGGCTTTCGTGATAGAATTATGGATCGCTCAGAGAGAAGGGCTGTGAAGGGGATTGTGTTCGATCTTGACGGCACGTTAGTAGACTCCTTAGATTCCATTTGGAGAGCTTCTGAGTATGTGCTCAAGACTAACGGCTACCGAGGTGTAGACCGTCAGGATGTGGTGGAGGCCATGGGCAAGACCATATTTGACTTGTTCTTGAGAGCGGAGCCCGGGCTGAGCCCGAAGGAGCAGCAGAAGCTGTTCGAGGACTACAGGAGAGTCTACATGGATTTCATAGCTCACACCAGGTTGATCCCCAGGGTTAAGGAAACCTTGTTGGAGTTGAGGGCGAGAAATTTAAAGATGGCAGTTGTCACAATGAAGAGCAGGCAAAATGCTGAGAAGATACTCTCATTTTTCGGCATAAGAGACTTCTTTGATTTGGTGGTGGGCTTCGAGGACGTGAAGGAGCACAAGCCCTCCATAGAGCCAATAGTGAGGGCGGCAGAGGGGCTGGGCCTCCGAGCCTCAGAGTTGGTTGTTGTGGGCGACACTCACATAGACGTCAGGGCTGGGAGGGAGGCGGGCGCATTGACCGTTGCGGTCAAGACGGGCGTGACGCCCCTGGAAAGGATCACGTCGGAGAGGCCAGACTTCTTGATCGATGACGTCTCCAGCCTACCCGAGACTTTGGAGCGAAACGGGCTCATCAGTGCCGGGGGCTGATGTTCTTTAGGATCTCGTCGAAGGCCTCCGCAGCGGCGTCGATGTGCTCGCGGGTCAGAACCAAGGGGGGCTCTATCCTTATTACGTTCCCCTCCAAACCCCCGAGGCCCACGAGGATCTTTTTCTTCCACGCTTCTTGCAAGAATCTTGCGGCTTCCTCCCTCGCCGGCACCTTTGTAGATCTGTCTTTAACGAGCTCGACCCCTAAGAAGAAACCAACGCCCCTCACGTCTCCGACGATCTCATGCCTCTCCTGCAGCGATTCCAGCCTGCGCTTGAAGTATGAGCCGTTCTCTTTGACTTTTTCCATGAGACCGCCGGTCAGCTCCTCCAGAACGGCCTCTGCGGCAGCGCATGCGAGAGCATTCCCGCCAAGCGTGGAGTAGTGCTCCCCTGGTCTGAGGGCGGAGTCGAGCTCTTCCCTGTAGATGGTCACACCAAGTGGAAGGCCGTTTGCGATAGCCTTTGACGTGGTCATCACGTCGGGCACAACACCATAGTGCTCAATTCCCCAAAGCTTGCCGGTCCGACCGTTCCCAGACTGTACCTCGTCCGCAATGAAAAGTATGGAGTACCTGTCCAGCACCTGCTTGACCTCCTTAAAATAATCAGAGGGGGGCATGATCATGCCACCGTTAGCTAGCATGGGCTCCGCCAACAGCGCAGAGATAGAGTCTCCGCCAACCTCGCATTTTATTACGTCCTCCATGTACTTTACGCAGGCGAATCCGCATTCGGGAGAGCTCTTGTGACCGAGTGGGCACCTGTAGCAATAGGGATCAGGCGCAAATACAACTGGCGCGAACGGGCCTAGCCCGACCTTCCAGTTTGACTGGCCCAACGCACTCATGGCGTAAAATGTCCTGCCGTGAAAAGACCTGTGGAGGGCCATTATGTAAGGTCTCTTCTTGACGCGCTTAACAAGTGAGATTGCGGTCTCGTTAGCCTCTGATCCGCTATTCGTGAAGAAAGTCTTGGTGAGTGCGCCCCCGGGGGAGAGTTCAGAGAGCTTCTTTGCAAGTTTTGCCATGTACTCCAGATAGTAAAGTGAAGAGGTGTGGAACAACTTTTGCATCTGCGCCTGCACTGCCTTGATTACTCTTTGGTTTGACCATCCTACATTAACTATGGATACGCCGGCGTACAGATCGATGTACGCCTCCCCCTCGATGGAGTAAACGGTGTCGTCAACGGCCCTGTCTGGGACGAAGGGGTAGTAATGCCTGTACATGCGCGAGAGGTAGCGGTCGGAGAGGTCTATCACATCTTTAGAGGAGTTCATAAAACCACTCAGGGATAAAAAAGGTGCATGGATATATAAATAATGGAATTTTTGGGCTCATTTGGGAGGCGCATTGACTGCGATTAGCCAGAGCGGGGTCTTTCCGATGTTCTTTATGGAGTGGGGGACGTTTGGCGGGAAGACCAGCGCGTTTCCTGCCTTCACCTTGTACTCCTCGTTCCCTATTGTAACCAGCGCCCTCCCTTTCAATATGTAGTAAGCCTGCTCAAAGGGATGGGTGTGGGGATCTGCCCTCCCACCCACCTCAAACTCTGACCTGAACATGGAGAGGTTTTTGCACCCAACGTTAGCTTCCTCCAGCAGGACTCTGGTAATACATCCATAGTGTAGCGGGGGCACGAAAGTCCGTGCTTCTTTAGGATCTATAACACGCTTCGTCATTTAACACACCTAGAAGTATATGGGACCATCGGGGTTTAAATAAGTGTTTGCAGGTGGGCTGAGAAATTTGTCATTTTCGTTTTTTATTTTCGTTTTCGTTTTCGTTTTCGTTTTTGTGTTCTAGCTTTTGTGTTGTCGTTTTTGCTTTTGATTTTGCTTTAGCTGCTATTTTTGTTGTTACTTTTTTTGTTGTTACTGTTTTTTTGTCATCAACTATTTTTGGTTTTCCGATTGTCCAAGTTTTCAAAGCGGAATGAGAGCCCTTATGTTGGAGTAGGTAATCATTTGGATGTCCCTGCCGCTGACTCCTGCGCGATCCAGATAGTGTGCGACCCGTGGGAGTGAGAGAGGATCCGAAGGTTTATTTCCGATGTCGCTGTTGAGGACAATACCTTCTGGACCGTTCTTGAGAATAACTTCGTGGACGTCTTTCGGGGTGAGCTTCCCAGGCTGAACCGTGAGACCCACATTGGCGCCTATGGCCCTCACCCTTTCAACAAGGTTCGGGGTAAGGTGATCTATTATCACCCTTGCGGGGTCTACATTTTCAGACTCGATGATGGAAATCAACCTCTCCAAGATCTTTTCCTTGTTGTTCCTTGGCGTGTGCATGATCATCGGTACAGGGTACTCGTTGGCGATCCTGATCTGCTGGGTCAAGACATACTCCTCCTCTTGGCTGCCAGTCTCGAGACCCACCTCGCCGAGCGCGGAGACTTTTTCGTTGTCAAAGAGGGCCAGGATGTGGTCTAGGACGGCCTTTAGGTCCGCTTCTGGAATTGACCTTGGGTGGATCCCGACGGCAACCCTTGAGCTTATCCCGTACGAGCTGAGCCTCATCGGCTCCTCCTCCACTACCCAACGGAAGAGGTCATGCAGAGTCGAGAAGCCAGATGGCTGGACTGGGAAAAAAGAGCAGATAATCACGCCCTCCACGCCAGAGACAGACATTAGCTCAAGGTCTTCTGGACCCCTAAGATAGGTGTGGGTGTGAGAGTCGATGAACCTCAACAAGCCCACCTCCAAAAAAGGTCTTGAGTTGCCGTTTTAGTGCAGTGTTTGGATCTATTCAGGTTTTGCTTGTTTTTTAAGTGTGTCTGTTTGGATTTGACCTCTCACTCCAATTTAATCCAATCTGTGGGATTCAGAGGTATTTCTTTATCTCGGCTTCGAGTCCGCTTGCTCCAACCGCGCCGACGAGTCGCCCGATTTCCTTGCCATTCTTGAAGAAGACAAATGTGGGTATCCCGTAAATCCCAAGCCTTTGGGGGACCTCGGGATTCTCATCAACATTAACTTTTGCCATAAGTACCTTACCTTCGTACTTTCTGGCGAGTTGCTCAAATATTGGCGCCATTATCATGCAAGGCCCACACCATGATGCCCAGAAGTCCACTACCACCAATTTATCGGCGTTGGACACAAAGGAGTCGAATGTTTGATCGTTAAGCTCCACATAACCATGGCTCATTTTCTTATCACCACCAGTATATTTTTTAGCCATAATCTCTGAGAGTTTTCTGGCTTTTATCCTTTCAAGCTCATCATCAAAACTCTCGGACATAGGCTTTCAGGCTACTTTTGAGAAGGAGGAATATTTATTTTTCCCTTATTTTGAGGAGGGATTTGTCAGGTTTTAGGCGAAGATACTTTGAGTATGTCATGGAATCTGCTTCCATTAGGTAGGGTTTGCCGCAGACCGGCTCCTGAACGCCCCTGGCACAGGAGAGGCAGTCTCCATCGCACCTCGGTATTGGTCTGAAGTTCTCTCCGAGGTTTGTTCTGAAGTACACCGGCACGGTTTTTCCCTCGCAGACCTTGGAAGTCATAAACTCTGAGTTCATGCCAATGTAGTTCCTCCCGACCTTTCTGAACTCCATACATAGGGCGAATGTTAGTCCCTTCTTGGCGGAGAGCTCTCTGAGGGCCCCAAAAACTTTAGAGCGATAGGCTTCTGATGCTTGGTAGCTCAGACCGATGCGTTCCCTGTAAATCGAGTGCCAGAGTTTGGGGATCTTGGAGTCGATGGACTTGACCACCGAGAGAAGTCTGTCGATGTAGGAGGCATTAATGTCGCACACGCTCGCTATGACATGGTCTGCCCCCCTCTCTTTGACTGCGTCCAGGAGATCCGAAAGATCCCGGAGAGCATCGTTTATCCCTGGGAGGATGGGGTCGATCCTCACGACCACGTAAAGACCGTGATCCTTCGATTTCTGTATCGCTCTGAGCTGCTCTTCCACAGTTGAGCCTCCAGGGGAGAAGGCTCTGCGAATATCCTCATCGAGGGACAGGAGAGTGAATTGACAAAAACAGTGGTTGTATGGGTGTTCTGACATGCGCCTCAGCAGGCGGTCAGGAACTTTAGCCCCATTCTTGGTCACAAACTCCACAGGGAGGTCCAAATCGAGGAAGACGCCCATGCAGCGCTCTGAGAGGTGATAGGTCTCCTCGAGGGGGGACTGAAAGGGATCAGTGACGGGGGAGAAGTACCCGCAGGATGCGTAGTAAAGCCTCCGCAGCTCCCCATTCAATTTTTTGTCTATCTCTTTAAACACGGTTACTATACCCGTCTTGTTCCACTCCTCGAAATAGCCCCCGTAAGCTCGTGCATAGCACATGGGGCAGTTTATCGTGCAGCCATTGTATGGGTTGACGAGGATCCGCTCGGAACTGCATTCCCTGCGCCCTGAACGGTACGGGAAATACCATCCGTGAACCACGCATTTCTTTGTGGGAACGAGTATGTGAGGGATGGGCTCAAGGATAAGTTGAGGGGCTATTCCAGAACTTATTGGCATCTGGGTCAACAATTTATAGTTGCAGGATCAACTAAAATCGTTTACTCAACCTCGCTGCTATGAGGATCTTAGGAGTGAACGGAAAAGTTAGATCCGGCAGATTATATCCTTCCTCATGTCGACGCACCCAATCAGTGCAAGGAGGACCCTCGCATCCTCGGTATTCACGACTCCATGGGCCCTCTCCCTCACCACGAGTTTTGGCTTATATCCAATGCCGAGCCCCACATTTTCTATCATGAAGAGGTCGTTTGCACCGTCCCCCACGGCCACACATGCCTCTAGGCCCACACCCACCTTGCCGGCGATGGTCTTTATCGCCTTGAGTTTTGCCTCAGGCCCGACCATCTCACCATCAACCTCGCCCGTCAGGCGCCCACCCTTTACAATTAGTCGGTTGCTGAAGACATAGTCGGCGCCTATCATCCTGCCGACGTGCTCAGCGGCAAAATCAAAGCTGCCTGTCACGATCCCTATTACGAAGCCAAGTTCCTTGAGCTTCGCTATCAACTCTTTCACTCCTGGGTTGATTTTTATTGAAGATTTAATCTGATCCAGAACTTCGACCGGGAGACCCTCCAGTAGCTTGACTCTAGATCTCAGGGCCTCAAGGAAGTTCAACTTTCCATCCATGGCAAGCTTAGTGATCTTCTTAACCTCTTCGCCCACTCCCGCAGCCTTTGCCAGCTCCTCTATAACCTCCTGCTCTATTAGGGTCCCGTCAAGGTCGAATACTATGACCTTCTTTCCACACTTGTAGCTCTGGCAGGACTCTGCCGCCAGCGCCAACCCCACATCGTCACAGCTGTTCTTTAGTATGTTCAACAGGACGTCCTTCTTGACAATGGACGTCCTTGTGTCAACCACCATGATAATGACAAAGAGGTCGTTGAAAATAGTCGAAGCCCTGGTCTTTATTATGTTTGCATGAAGTCTGGCCAAGACTCCAGTCACAGTGGCAACTATGCCCGGACGGTCCCTTCCCAAGACCGTGATGACCAGCCTACCGTCCTCCGGCATAGTAAAAAGACACCTCCAGCCCAAGCTCGTGGCACAGGTACTCTAGCTTCTTACGAAATGTGTCGAGATTAAGCCCGGCGGCAAGTTTAATGAGCACGGAAAGTATGAAGATACCCTTCATCACGACCTGGTCCATGTCCTCAATGTTGCACCCAAATTCGGAGATCACTGAGGATATCTCGGCAATTAAGCCAGGGCGATCCGGCCCAACAGCGGTTATAACCATGTACCTATCACGCATAGATTGCACCGGTGACCATCGAAGATTGTACAGAAAATCTAATTAAGTTTTCGTATTGATATTGGAAGCACCACGAGGGATGATGTTTGAGCAAAGTTCGACTTGAGGCGCTCAAGGAGGCTCTGATCGAGCAGGATCAAAAGAAGGCAAAAGATCTCACAGAAGAATTTTTGCGAGCAGGGGTGCAGCCAAAGGATATAATTGATGTGATATCTGACGGGCTAAAGTTGGTTGGAGACCTATTTGAGAGGGGGGAACTCTTCCTGCCAGAGGTCATGAGGTCGGCCAACGCCGCCAAGGCCTCCTTGAGCGTTGTATTGCCAATGATGGTCAAGGAGAAGGCGGGAGAAGGGCGGGGAACGATCGCGATAGGTTCGCTTGGACCGCATGACATAGGAAAGACCATTGTATCATCCACGCTCATCGCAGATGGTTTCAAGGTGTTGGACATGGGCATAAACGTGACACCAGGTGCTGTGGAGGATTTTTTGAGAAACAATGAGGTGGACATACTCGCCCTCTCAATTCTCCTCACCTCTGACATAGATAAATGTGCCAATGTGATAGAGAGGGCAAGGAAGGTCAGGAGCGGAATTAAGGTAATGGTTGGGGGCGCAGCCATGAGCCCGGAGACGGCAAGAAAAATAAAGGCAGACGCATACGGTAGAGACGCAAATGAGGCGGTTAAGATAGCAAGGGAGCTCACCGGGAGGAGGTAGAGAAGATGAAGACGACAGTCATTGGTAGCTACCCAGTCGTCGGCGAGGGGCTGGAGGCTATAAAAAACGCGGTGAAGGATCAGCTAGATGCAGGGATCGAGATAATCAGCGACGGGCAGACTAGGAAGGACATGGTATGTTACTTTGCAGACCACATACCTGGGTTCAAGGTCGAGGATGAGAAGGCGAAGATAGTTGGAAGGATAAGACCGCCAGAAGAAACGCCGGTGGTTGAGGACCTGATATTTGCCAGGGAGTTGGCGGGGAGTAGGGCTGAGGTAAAAGCAATAATTACTGGACCAGTCACAATGGTCTTCTTTTCAGAGCTGACGCCAGAGGCCCCCTACGCAGGGTTTCGGGACGAGAGGCTATACGAGGACGTGAGTGCAGCCCTGGCAGTTGAGGCGGAGATCATGCAAAAATCGGGCTTTTTGAAGGTTCAGATAGACGAGCCCAGTTTTTCCATCGGGGCCCCCATGAACATAGGGAGAAAGGTTCTCGAGGCGATCGTATCAGACTTGAAAGGAGTTAAGGCGTTACACGTCTGTGGAAACCTTAGGAGGGCCTTCAAGGAGATAGTGAAGATAGAGGGCTTTGACGTTCTGAGCTTCTCGTTCAAAGACAATGTGAGTAATTTTGACAATGTTGAGAGGAAGCTTCTTGAGGATTATTCAAAGAGGCTTGGCGTGGGGTGTGTGAGTACGATGAGTCCCGAAGCAGAGGACGTAGAGTCTATCAAGAAGGTGCTGAGTAGGGCGCTGGAGTTGTACGGGGTGGAAAACATTGAGTGGATCCACCCTGACTGTGGGCTGAGATCATTGAAGAGGGATGAGGCTTTCACCAAGCTCAAGAATATGGTGACGGCGGCTAAGGAGCTGAGAGTCTGATGGTAGAAGTTCGCTTGGGAAATGTCAAATTTGGCGACGTCCCGGTCATGATAGGCAGCCTGTTCTACAAATCGGACAGAAAGGTCATAGACCACAAGAAGGGCGAGGTGAATATGCAGGCACTCCTGAGAGAGCTGAAGAGTGTCGAGAGACTGAAAGAGAGAACCGGGCTGCTCCACGCCATAGACATAATAGCAGAGACTCCGGAGGCGATGGAGAGGTACATAACCATCCTCTCAGAGGCAAGCGATGACCCATTGCTCATAGGCGGGCTAAATGAAGAGAGCAGAATTGCCGGATATAAAAAGGCATCTGAGTTGGGGCTGGCGGGGAGGTGTGGGGTAAACTCTGTTTCCCTAAACACCAGTGAAAAGGAGCTTGAGTGTATAAGGGTGAGCGGGATAAGATTTGCGATAGTTCAAACATTGGACCCCGCGGCGGTTTACCCTGAGGAGAAGCTTGGGGTGTTGAAGGGAGGGCTCCTGGAGAGGTGCAGGAATGCGGGCATCACCAGCATGGCAGTTGATGTAGGGATCATAGACTTCACAAGCGTCTGGCTGGCAGCAGAGTCCATAAAGGCTGTTAAGAATGAATTGGGTCTGCCAGCGGGGTGCGCGCCCTCAAATATCGCCTACCAGCCGCTGTTGAGGAAGAAGGTCACAAAGAGGGTCGCGAGATCCATGAATGTGGCGCTCAACACCATTATACAGATCGCAGGGGCAGATTTCATACTCTACGGACCGCTCAAGGCGGCAGGGTACATATTCGAGGCAGCAGCCACCGTTGAAGGCATAAAGGCCTACGGGGAAAGGTTGAAGGGGAGGACCTTTGAGAGGAGCCACCCACTTTATAAGTTCCTAGCGAAACTCTGATATGTGGAGGGGTAATTTTGGTTCTCGCATGTGTCCTTATACACTGCAAGCCGGGGACTGCCACAGACGTGCTGAACAAGATAAAGGAGATAAAGGGCGTAAGGAGGGCCTTCGAGACCCTTGGGGCATACGATGTCGTCGTGGAGTACGAGTTTCAGAGCCTCGAGAAGCTCGGGATAACGGTTTATGAGATCGCAAAGATCCCAGGCGTGGTCTCAACTGAGACCCTGATAGAGACCTTATTGTGAGGTGGCATCCATGGTCCAAGTTCTAGTGTTGATAAATGCCGAGAAAGTCTCAGTCTTGGATATCGTCGGTAAACTGGAGAAGATGCCGGAGGTATTAGACGTATTCCCAACTTTTGGCAGGTTCGACGTTGTGGCATTCTTCAACGCCGAGAGTAGGGAGAGTGTGAAAGACTTGGTGCGGAGGATAGCGGCATTAGATGGCGTTCTGAAGACGGAGACCCTGGTGGAGCTCTGATCCTTCGAGGCATGGTTGCAATTAATGGGTCTAAGCAAAGCGAGGTCGTCCGTCCGGATCGGTTCCTTGAAGATTTTTCACTGCGGGAGGGGCAAGCCTGCCAACTCGTAGACCTTGACTATGTTCCCTCTGTCGTCACGGCGAGAGTCCACTGGAGTCTCCATTATCAGAGGGAGGGAGCGTATCCTTTTATCAGAGAGGATGGATCTGAAGCCATCCTCCCCGATCTTGCCAAGACCAATGTGCTCGTGCCTATCGAGGTGTGATCCTAGATCCCCCTTGGAATCGTTTAGGTGCACAACCTTTAGTCGCTCAAGGCCGATGATCTTGTCGAGCTCATCGAGAACCTCGCCTATTCTTGTCTTTACATCATAACCACCAGCAAAGGCATGGCAGGTGTCGAAGCAGAACCCAACCCCTTCAGGCTCTTCTAGTCTGTCCATTATTGCACGTATGTCCTCAAATGTGGTACCCATGCTGTTCTTCTGACCGGATGTATTCTCCAAGAGAATCATGCACTTTGGACCAGTCTCAAGGGCGCTGTTGAGCGCAGAGACGAGCCTTTGGCAGCCTTTCTCCTCCCCACTCCCGAGATGGCTTCCAAGGTGAGTGACCAAGTAGGGGATTCCGAGCTGGGAACACCTCTCCAGTTCAGCCTTCAAGGTGTCCACAGACTTCTTGTAGACCTCGTCGTTCGGTGTTGCCAAATTCGGCAGGTAAGGCATGTGGTCCACTACAGGGCTTATATCAACCTTGCTGAGGCGCTCTTTGAAGGATCTTACAACATCTTCTGGGATGTCGGAAAATGACCACCCTCTGGGATTCCTTGTGAAGAGCTGGAATGTATTGCACCCAATTTTGAGCGCCCTCTCCACCGATCGGTCGATAGAGCCTGCTATGGAGATGTGAACGCCAATGCGCATGTGGCACACCACATAGAATTACGCTCAGGACTCGTTTAAGGGTTTAGATGGCAGGGGGTTGCTAAAAAGGTCCTTTAAAGCCCGCCTCAGCAGCCCCCTGACCTCGTGTGAAAATTTTTTTGGCTCTTGGGAAGGGAGTTCCAACCCTTTGATTGTGGCGAGCCCGGTGCCGTATAGTACCCACCCGATGACATACTCAAATAGGTCGCGGTCATGCCCCGAAGATTCTCCAAGGAGGCTCAGTAACTCCTTTATTGCGCCTTGAGAGGCCTCTATGCATGAACGGAGAGATTCGAGGAGTTCCTCCCCGACCAGAAGGGAGTCGCCGAGACCCTGCAACAGCTCTTTGAGTGTTGCGGCATCTGAATGTGAGAAGGTGTTGTCCAAGGAGAGGAGAAAGAGGGCCTTCTCGGTTCTAATGTCCGGATAGACAGAACACCGGGATACCTTTGAGAGGGGATAAAGGTCTCTGAGTTCCCTGATGGGGAGGTTCTCAGTTAGAGAGATAACAGGTCTCCCTCTGAGGAGATGCCAGATCTCGTCGGCTATGGCGTAGGCGTGGTTTCTCTCGGACCCAATAAAGATCAAGTCGCACCATTTTGCGAGTTGGTGGAGTTCCTCAGAATCACATGGATAAGGGAGTGCTCGGGCCTCGTGGTCTAGCCTGCACAGATTCTCGAGGGGCCTGCCTCTGTGCTCGCAACCCAGTACCAGAAGCTTCAAGGTTTTCACCAGTACAACGAGTAATCATCTATTATTGCTCTTAATAGGGGTATTGACCATTTATATGTTACAGTGGGTTGAGCTGCCCAATTTCAGAAAGGGTGCCGGGTTCTCTTGCAAAACGTTGATAACGGATAAGATTAATATTCCTAGACCGCACTAACTCCTAAAGAGGATACTCAGATGTCCTTCAATAAACTCAAGGTTTTGGGTTTCTCTGATTTGGAGATAAAGATGTATGAATATTTGATCAAGAAAGGGAGTTGTAAGAAAGAGGACTTGATGAGAGATCTTGAGTTAAATGAGGAGGGCTTGAATGAGCACCTCTTTAAGATGTCATCGCTAGGCGCAATAGAGATCGTTGATGATTTGGTTTCACCTTCGCCACCGAGATCATTCCTTCAAAAATATTTGAGGTTGAAGGAGGTTGAGCTAGATCTTCAGCTAGCTGAGCTGAGGAAGGTGGTGAACGAACTGCAGATGGCCTTGGAGCCAATATACAGCGAGAGCAGGTACGGAGTCAGGCTGGAGGAGTTGTGGCAGACGATAGACAGCCTATCTAGCATGGAAATGGAGACCATAAGGATGATTTCCCGCGCTAATTCAGAAATATCTATATTGGCGGAGCGGTTCAGCTACTATCCCAAGGTAAGGGAGGAGTTACTTTCAGCCTTAGACAGGAAGGTCAGGGTCAGAGTCCTCCTGCTGGCACTTGACAAGGAGAATGAGGGGAGAGTTGAGGACCTGAAAAGGAACAAGATTGAAGTGAGGTTGGCTAGATGCGATTGGAGGAGTGTAAGGTTTACTCTGGTGGACAAGAGAGAGGCGATATTCCTGATCTGGGCAAAGAAGAGCGGGGAGAACAGGGTTTACTACAGACCAGGCTACTCGAAGAACCCGGGCATGGTGAGCGTTTTCTCAGACTCCTTCGAGTACCTGTGGGACAAGGCACTACAACTCTGAAGAAAGTGAGGGCCTCACTCGGAACTGCAATAGAACTGGGTTTGATTGAAGGCCTCCAAAAGGAGGCGCCAACCACCGCTTACCTTTTTGTGATCAGTAGGGGCTGCAGGGGGAAGTGTGCATTTTGCCCCCAGTCCACGGGTTTGTCGGAGAATATATCCAGGGTGAGTTGGCCCGAGTTCCCAGTAGAGGACGTATTGAGGGCTCTGGGGGGCAACCGAAGGTTTGAGAGGGTCTGCATACAATGCGCCGACGAGGATGGTTTGGCCCTTCGCATTAGAAACTTTGTAGAGGTTTTGAGGGAAAGTGGGAGCATGCCGATTTCAGTCTCTATGCCCCCGGCCTCTTCCGAGGATTTGCGCATGCTGAAGGGTGCAGGTGTGGATGTATTGACGATCCCGCTGGACTGCGCCGATGAGGAATTATTCCGCAGAATCAAGGGGAGAGACTGGAGGGGCCACTGGAGGGCTCTTGAGAGGGCTCTGGAGGTTTTCGGACCTAAAAGGGTCGGGACGCACATCATAGTAGGTCTAGGGGAGAAGGAGAGAGATGTTGTTAATGTGGTTTCAAAATGCCACAGAGCCGGAATAGTGCCCTCGCTCTTCGCTTTCACGCCAATAAAGGGGACGCCCCTTGAAGGCAGACCGCAGCCTGATTTGGGGTCCTACAGGAGGCTGCAGTTGGCCAGGGAGCTGATAGCGACCGGTAGGGCGACTGAGAAGGACTTCTTGTATGATGGTCTCGGGAGGATAAACAAGATCAAAGTTAGCAGAGATGCGGTAGAGGAAATTGTGGAGAAGGGGGAAGCCTTCATGACCAGGGGCTGCCCAGGTTGCAATAGGCCCTATTTCAATGAGAAGGTTACAGGACCAGTCTACAACTACCCCCGCAGACTAGATAGGAAGGAAGTTGAAGAAATCAGGAGGGAGTTGCTTGGAGGGATTGAGGGTCTTAAGGTTTGAGGTGCACGATCCCTTCTACAACATGGCTCTGGATGAGGCTATCGCGCAGTCTGTTGGAGAAGGGGGGAGTCCGCCGACGCTCAGGCTCTATGGGTGGTCACCTAGGGCGGTCTCCTTGGGGTATTTCCAGGAGGTCCGAGAGGAGGTCGATTTAGACTTTTGCAGGGAGAGGGGAATAGAGGTCGTCAGGAGGATAACAGGCGGAGGAGCGGTCCTCCACACTGAGGGAGAGTTGACATACAGCTTTGTGGTGAAGGACGACGGTTCTCTTGTTCCCAGCGACATTGAAGAGAGCTACAGGAGGATATGTGCACCCATAGTGGCATGCATCAGGAGGCTGGGGGGCGACGCGTTCTTCAAACCAATAAATGACATTGAAGTTGGGGGGAAGAAGGTTTCGGGAAATGCTCAGACAAGGAGGTTCGGTGCGGTTCTTCAGCACGGCACCTTGTTGCTCTCCATGGATTATTCGTTGCTCGGAGCATTAAGACCAAGGGTTGAAAAGTTGAAGGACAAGGGGGTTTCAGAGGTCGGCGGGAGGGTCACAACGCTGAGGGAGGCACTGAAGTTTGAGCCGGATAGAGAGGCGGTAGCTGAAATCTTAGCGGAGGAGTTTGGTAAGGTGTTTCAACTTGAGGTGGGATACGGAAATATCACTGACAGGGAGAGGGCTCTTGTGATGGATCTTGTGAGAAAGTACAGGTCAAGGGATTGGACTTTCAGGAGGTAGGCTTGTGGAGATAATCGGGGTAAAGAAGGTGAAAGGGGGAAAACTCCTCAAAGTGCTTGTTATAGAGGAGAGGGGCACTATAAAGGAGGCAAAAATCTCCGGGGATTTCTTTGTGCACCCGGAAGAGGCGATCGACGAGATTGAGGGGTGCTTGAAAGGGGCAGATATAAGCAGAGTGAGGGAAGTTTTGAGGGATTTCGCCAAGAGGAGGACGGTCAGGACTGTCGGTTTTACTCTTGAGGACATCGCAGAGATCATCGAGGGGCGGGGCGGGCGTGCTCAGCTATAGACCAAAGCCTGCCGTGTATAGCGTTTCAATTACCGGTCACCGGTGTGACCTGGGGTGCCAACACTGCAGAGGGAGGTATCTGAGGGGTATGGAGGCGGCGGAAGATCCAAAGAGCCTCATTAGAGCCTTCCTGAAAGCAGAGGAAAAGGGTGCAAAGATGATCTTGATCAGTGGAGGGTTTGACAGGCTGGGAAGGCTTCCGGTCATGGACTTTCTAGGTGCCATAAGTCAAGGCAAGAGTATGACCGGATTGGTTGTGGAGGTCCACTCAGGATTGAATAGGGAAGTAGATAAATTGGGGGATGCTGGGGTGGACGCCTTACTACTGGACGTTGTAGGAGAGCAGGAGACTATTGACAGGTACGTCGGGGGGCATTGGTGTACCGAAGACTATGTGGAAGTCTTGCGTGAGGCAAAGAAGTTCATCCCTTTGGTGGCAGCGCACATCCTGGTGGGGGTTGACAGGGGAGAGGTAAGGGGGGAGTTCGAGGCTGTAGACATGGTGGCAGAGGCCAAGGCTGATGCCCTCTCAATACTGACCCCTATGGACGCAAGGTCGCCCGAGCTTGACGAAATTGCAAAGGTAATGGACTACGCCAGGGGGAGGTTCGGGGATCACCTGACATTGGGGTGCATGCGGACTAGGGGGAAAGATAGACCGGAGATAGAGAAGCTCGCTGTAGATCTGGGCTTCGACGGCATAGCAAACCCACTCCAAAGGACTTTGAGGTACGCGGAATCCATTGGAGTGCAGGTGATCGAGGTCGATGGTTGTTGCGTCTTCACTCAAGACGGAATTCCCAAGAACACCAAAGGTCGTCTGGGTGCTCGTCAGGCGGGCACAGAAGGCACCTGACCTTGAACCTTGGGTTTATAACTTTGGCGAAGGCTGAGAGGTGGGCCAGACCGACAGGCTTGCACGGGAATAGCCCTCTGCCACTCCTCAGCCTTGCGGTCTGCGGTCTGCAGTTCCTGATGTTCAGCACCACTCTGTCGCCTCTGGTTTCCACCGAGACAGCAGAAACGGGCGCGATTGATGTGAAGTGAAGTGCCCTCGCGAGATCCTCCAGAGTCCCGTCGCTTATCTTTAGAAATTTCTTGATGCGCCTCGCCTCGGAGACGCCAAACTGCTCCCAAGCCTCCCTATCGATCTCCACAGCTACACTTTGCCCGTACCTATTTTCTATGGAGAGAAACCAGTAGCCGTCCAGTGTGAGGAGGTTCTTGGACATCACCTCAACCAGGTCCAACAACTCCTCCCTGGTAAGCGAGTCGAGAACTTTGTTCATAATTTAAGATGGGTTTTGGTGCTATAATACGATTACTGCATGGATTTCCCGCTCACGGTGTTAAGACGCTACTCGCCAGAGGAGGTCAATATAATCGTATATGACCTTAGCCAAGGATTTGTCCGAAATGTATACCGCCAGGTTCTTCCTCTTCTCAGGGGGCTGATCCAGACCCACGACCAGGTGAAAGACGACCTCCCCCTTATCTGACAGTATGACGTTGAATGGTATCACGTTCATGCCAACCTTTATCATCAAACTTTGCGAGGAGAGATCTTTGAGCGCATTGAATGCGTCTTGGCTCGCCAGGATTTTTACAGACTTAGATCTCTTTTGATCAAGGTTAGAAAGCATGTCTAGAAGCCCAGAGTATATGGTCATGTCTAGGTTGCCCATAACGATGCAGAGCTCCTTCTTGAAGGACTGCGCCAACGTCCGTATGCGGTTTGTTATGCCGGTCACGGACCTCACGAACCATATCTCGGAGCCCTCCACGGAGCGGGCATCGTAAATTGACTGAAGATCGTTCAGAAAGACCTCCTCTATCCTGCCAAGGCGGTTTTGGTGTTCCATCCTTATGACGTTTATGACCTCCGACGGCGGCTTTGCCTTGAACCTCATGGGACGGCCTTGTCCCATCTCGACCCACCCTTTCAGCTCGAGAGCCTCCAGGACATCGTATACGCGCGTGTGGGGCACTCCGGAAGATTCGCTGATCTCTTTAGCGCTTGATGGACCGTCAAGTACGAGCTTCAGATAGACGAGTGCCTCATAGTCGGTCAGACCAGCCTCCTTCAGGCGCTCAAAGGCACTCATTGACTTTAGAGCCCTTGCAGACATCTTCTGACCCTTATTAACTACTAATAGTGAATAAAATTAATATTTGTTTTGTCAGATGTTAGACTTATGGAGTATGCCATCGAGATCTCGGGGCTCACCAAGAAGTTCGGGGATTTCGTGGCAGTGGACAACCTTGACCTCAGGGTGAGGGTGGGAGAGATCTTCGGTTTTCTTGGACCAAACGGGGCAGGCAAGACCACAACAATCAGGATGATGTGCGGGTTGATGAGGCAGAGCAAGGGGACTATAAGGATCTACGGGTACAGCATCCCTGAAGAGAGGAGCGAACTGATCAAAATCACTGGTTACATGGCACAGAGGTTCAGCCTTTACGAGGACCTGAGTGTCTATGAGAACATGGAGTTCTTCGGCAAACTCTACGGGCTCAACGGAGAAAACCTACGTAGCAGGATACGCGAACTCCTGGAGTTCCTGGATTTAAAGGATGTCAAGGACAGGCTTGCTGGGAGGCTCAGCGGCGGCATGAAGCAGCGGCTGGCTCTGGGCGTGGCGCTCATCCACAGACCGAAGTTACTGGTGCTGGATGAGCCAACGGCGGGAGTTGACCCTCCAATAAGGAGGGCTTTCTGGGAATATCTCAGGGGGCTGAACAAGGAAGGGACTACAATACTGGTGACCACCCACTATATGGATGAGGCGGAGAACTGCGACAGGATAGGTCTTATGAACAGGGGGAGGCTTGTAGCGGAGGGTACCCCAAAGGAGCTCAAGAGGAGGGTATTCGGGGGAGACCTTGTCGAGGTTGTCTTGGAGGGGCATATTCAGGGGAGTGTGATTAAAGATTTTTTGAATGTGAAGGATTTGAAGTACGTAGGTGGAGAAACTGTCTTAAGGATCATCCTGAAGGACGCCTCGAAAGAACTCCCATCCATGCTGAGGAGGCTAGACAGCATGGGGTTAAAGGTACAATCGGCAGAGCCCATCAACGTCACTCTCGAGGAGGTTTTCATAGAACTAGTGACCAAGTTTGAGGCAGCGGTTTGAGGTGAGGACTGTGAGGATCACTGCTGTCGTCGTCAAGGAGCTCATCCAGCTGAAGAGAGATCCCAGGTCACTCGTCATGATAGCGATGATTCCGTTGATCGTTATGTTGCTCTTCGGTGTGGGATATGGTGGCGGGATGGGAAAGATCAGTATTGCAGTGGTGAACCTCGACAAAGGAAGCCTTAGCTGGATGGTGATCGACTCGATAATGAAGACCCCAAGCGTTTACGTAAAGGCTTATGCCAACAGCATTGAGGAGGGAAGGGAGCTCGTGAAGGACGGCACTGTATCGGCAACGGTCGTAATACCAGAGGGGTTCACCCAAGAGCTGATGAGGGGGACCTCAACCCAAGTTTTGGTTATAGTGGATGAGAGCATAACTACCATCTCAAGCACCATAAGGAACGCGATGCTGGCGGTGACGTACAAATTCCAGCAGGAGCTTGTCAGAAGCGTTCAGGGGTCCTCTGTGGAGCTCATTTATAGCTCCGTTTATGGTCCAAAGGTCACCAACCTGGAGGCTTTCACGCCGCTCGTCATTGGCATCGTGCTTCAGCTTGTTCCGACGAGCCTGATCTCCATAGCAATCTGCAAAGAGAAGGAGCGGGGAACATTTGAGCAGCTGATAATGTCTCCAATAAGCAGGTATGACATAATATTTGGGAAGTTACTCGCATTTTTCATAGCCACTATAGCGGACATGCTAATTACGCTGATGGTTGCTGTTTGGATCTTTGACGTATCCGTGAGGGGCCCATTGATAGATGCGATGGTGGTCTCTACCCTATTTCTGCTCGGATCGTTGGGGCTAGGGATGCTGATATCGGTCTTGTCCAGGAACCAGCTTCAAGCGAACCAAGCCGCCATATTCATATTCATACCAGCTCTGCTATTCAGTGGTGCCCTCATGCCCATCGACATGCTCTCTCCCAGTGCGAGGATACTGGCAAACCTTACCCCCATGTACTACTTTGTTTCAGCCTTTAGGGAGATTATGATAAAGGGGTTCGGGTTGTGGCAGATAACGTGGCAGGTGTTTGCACTGTCAGTTTACATGGCACTGATGATGGTGACCGCGCCATTAGTGTTGAGGTTGAGGGTTGATTGATTATGGTTGTTTCTAGGAGGGAGTCCAGAATGTTGCGGTTCGGGTGTGCCGGAATTGTTATTTTAATTTCATTAGTAATTCTAAGCTCAGCATCAACGGGAGTCTTTTGCGCTGAGACAAACTTCAAGGTGGAGGATGTGAGTTGGAGGGCATTGAATGTTGGCGTTGGAAATAGCACTTGTGTTGTGCAGCTCAGGTATTACGGGAGTGGTCCGTGCTCCAACGTGGAGGGGACCCTAGACGTCTCTCAGTTGAGCGAGAACTACACCAGTGTGTCAGACAAATATTCAGGGACCGTCGAGAATGGAGGGGCAGTTTATTTGAAGTTCGTTTTCGATGTTTCTTCGTCGTCTAAGGCAGGTTGGTACAAAGCCCCATTGACAGTAAATTACATGACGGATGGCAGGGTGATTTGGGAGAAATTCGATTTGGTGTTGACGGTCAATGGGAACCCCGATCTCTCGGTCCGTACTGGCGGCGAGAGGATTCTGAGGGGGTACATCAACGAGGTCCCCATTATAATCAAGAATGACGGTGACGGGCTTGCTAGGAAGGTCAGGGTCACTGTCCAGAGCCAAGATGTTTATTTGACGGTGATCGGTCCAAATGAATTCAGTGCAGACTTCCTTATGCCAAATGAAGAATGGGCGGTGGTCGTGAAAGCATTCGCACAGTTGAGCATTAGGGATGGGAGCAGCATTGCAGTCAATGTTAGGTATGAAGACCAGGAAGGAGCGGCGTATGCGGAGACTACGACCATCGGTCTCAAAGTGGAGGATCCTGACAAGCCAAGCATGGTTGTAAGCACAAACACCACAAAGATAAGCCCAGGTGTTACTAACGGAGTACTCCTTTCAATCTTAAATAGCGGGGGCAAGGAGGCGATGGATTTGACCATCAAGCTGACCCCTGCCTCAAACCAGCTGACATTGGTGGGCAACAACACCTTTTCATTTCAAGAGCTGGGTGTGGGAGAGGCATTGAACCTCCCCATATCGCTGTACCTGGAGCCACAGACCTACGGAAGCCTCCCAGTATATGTTGTGATCGATTACAAAGACGACAGGAACAGCACATACCAGGACTCGCTATCAATCGGTTTCCTGAGCGAGGAGGAGCCAGAGCCCAAGGTGGAGGTGCTGACTAAGGGACTACAGCTCCAGCCGAACGCCATAAATTCCATCACCATGATAATCGAGAATAGGGGGGAGAAGGCAGCGAAAGATCTCAGGATCAATCTGTTCTCGCAGACCCCAGAGATCGCGGTGGTGGTGGGGACCGGAGTGGAACATAGAGACCTTCTGGGACCAAAGGAGACCTGGGAGATACAAAAGGAGGTCTTCGTTCAGCCGAATGTCTACGGCGCGGTGCCACTTTATGTGCAGGTCCAGTATCAGGACGAGTTGCATAACAGGTACTCATTCACCTCGACCATCGGTTTTGAGGTCAAAGGGACGCCCTCCTTGGCAATATCGTCGGTCATATACAACCCGTCCCCAGTCTTCGCAGGGAACAGGGTGGTCAGGGCAAATTGCGTTGTGGTCAACCATGGCAACTACACGGCGCAGGATGTGAGTGTGAAACTTGGAGAAATCGGCGGAGTTGTGAAGCCTTCTTATCCCGGGTCAGACCGTGTTAGGATACCGTTCTTAGCCGTAGGAGGTAGTGTAAGCGCCCAATTTTTGCTTGATATTGATGAGAATGCAAAGCCAGGATACTACGAGATACCTGTGAATATATCAACGAGTACCGAAAACATATCGACGGTGATTCCGCTCACAGTATCGGAGAAGGCAAAGATTCTTGTCGACAAGATATATTTCGATAGAGAGGTCACTCCAGGGGCGAGGAATGTAAAGCTATTCGTCGAGACGCTGAACGTGGGTAACGTAACAGCAGAGGAGGTCAGAGTCTCAGTTATATCTGGATACATCACCGGATCCACTACGCAGCTCCTGGGCAGCATGGCGAGCGGGACTAGGAGAGTGGTCGTGATGGAGGTTGATGTGGACGACAAGGTAAGTCCAGGCGAGCTTCCTGTAGACGTGGAGGTCTCTTGGAGCCAAGATGGGAGAAGCATGTCTGAGACCTCCACCAAGAGTCTGACAATTGGCGAGTCTGGGAAGGGCGAGATCTGGGTCGTGATGGGAGTTCTAGCGGTTCTGGTGGCAATGATCGCCATTTTCAGGAAGAGGGTATCGGAGGTCTGCAAGTCATTTTTGTACAAGTTGAGAGGGCAGTGAATGAGAAAAGATGAATGAGAAACTAAACAAAATAAAAGTAGAAATAAAATGTGATGGAATGCAATGAAATAAAAATTATAAAAAAAGATAAAAAGAGGTTACTGGATGTGGAAAGTTATCGAGACGCTTGCAGAGACGCTCACCGCGCCTGGCAGAATTGTTGTAGAGGACGCCACTGCCAAATCGTAACTGCGGTATATTGGAACAGGAGAGGAGTAGGACTCTGAGACGCTTTGTACGCCAACAACCTTCACGCCCAAGGCCTTTGCGATGGTATCAGCCTTTGTCTGGGCATCTTTTACAGCCGTTTCCAGAGCGAGAGTCCTCAGGGCTGCCAGCTTTGCGTCAGAGACTGCGAAGTAGACTCCATTGACCTGATTCAAACCGCTCTCGACACAAGCATCAATTATTTTTCCTGCCGTCTTCCCAAGATCTGGACCGCTGTAGGTGACCTGCAGAGTGTGTATGACCCTGTACCCAATGAGGACTTGTTCGTTATTTATGTATCTGTACTCCGGATTTATGGTGTAGCTGAGCGTCTGGATTGAAGACTCGGGTATGCCCAAGCCTTTCAGTGCGCCCAGGGCACGATTTATGTTATTTGCTGCGGTTGCCGTGGCCTTTTGGACATCAGGATCTAAGACGCTAGTCCCCAGAATCACTTTCACAGTGTCTGGTTGCTCGTAGAGCACCGCGTTCCCAACCACGGAGAGGGTGCCAGAAGTCCCATCAAGATCTGCCGCAAGAACCCGCTGTGGGGAGTAAAGTGTGGTCCCTAGTACAAGCAGCGTCAGAGCGACTCCTAAAAGAGCCAAATATTTGAATTTCATGTTGACCACAGAATTAACAAAGAAGACCAGGGCTTATATTCCTAGCAGATGTTCTATTTGTTAGAACGAAAGATCTAAAAAAATATAGATCTAAAAAGCAGAAGAAACCTTTGACGTGATCTGGATAACCGGCGCCTCAACCGCTTAGACGCGGATTCGTGCACGGTTCATCAAGAGCCTCGAAACATACCACAAAGGCAATGATATTGCTGCGATAAGGGACAGGGAGACTAGGAATGACAAAAAGAACTCCAACAGCGAATTAGACTGGAAGATAAAGAGGGGCGGTAAGATAGAGAGGATGAGTGCCGAGGATAAGATAGAGAGCAATAACCGACGAAGAATCGGGCAGAGGGGTGCTATTAGGAGTCCGAAGAGTAAGGAGAAGAGCCAAAGTGGAACAGGTATGAAAAAGCTGTTGATGAAGAAATACATCATAGTCATAGCCATGGCCAGAGTCAAAGTCAACGGTAAAGAGGAGGAGAGCCGGCCGAACTTTGGGTACTTTTTCTCGATTGTAATACCCGTTTTGGGGACCTCTTGATTCAGCCAGGCTTCAGCCTTTGGTGTGATCTCATAGAGGTACCTCTTGTCGTCCCTTCTTCTCGAGATGAGGCCGAGCCTCAAAAGGAGGGATAGGTGAGATTCTACCGTGCTCCTGGACCTGTTGACGCTCTCTGCGATTTCATCCCCAGTCATTGGTTTCTGGGAGAGCGCCTCCAATATGGAGTACCTCGTCCTCTCGCTTAGAGCGTCGAGGATCTCCCTCAGTTCCTCCCCTTCCATGCCATATTTTTTGGATAACCTCATTTAAGAGAATTTTCATGTTTCGACCTTTCTAGAAAGATCGAATCGGTCTACGTCTTAAGAGGGCTTATAATCGACCTAGGGCGAACTCTCTCAGAGGTCTATGCGTCTGAGAAAGATCGTCCTAATATTGGCAATAATACTATTCCCCTGGGTGCTGGTGCCACTCGGATTTTATCACATTTGGAGGAGAGGGATCTTTCAACCCTTGATGAAAAGCTTTGCAGCACCATTCAGAAGATCTCTTGTCAGGACCCAAGGATTAGTTGAAGAGGCTCTAACCCTTAAGTATTATAGGCCCAGCGGTGGCCAGTGTTACGCAGTAATTCCAAGGACGTTTGGAGTCCAGTATGTTTACGGAATTGAGGTAAGAGATCTCCCAGAGAGGTTGACGAGCAACATTGGAGATGTGATCAGGGCGATTCTGGATAATGTTGGGCTAAGAGGAGGGACCACGATCTCATTGGTCACCAAAGACAAAATCGAGAAGGTGAGGGTTCATTCGGTTTCAAAGGCTCTTCCCGGAACCGAGGTTGATGTGGAGAGGGAGGCTAGGGAGGCTGCGTTGAGGATCTTTGATGCCCTGAGGTCAGAGTCTCCGACACTTAAGGTCACCCTGTGCAAGGGTGATGAGGTCACGGAAGGCTTGCCCTTGGGGGTACTTAGATGAGGCGGCAGGGGCTCAAGACTTTTGGCTTGACCGATGACTCCGAGAATAAGTTAGCGGTGCGTGCTGGTTTAGAGGAGATCGGGAAGGCAGAATTTTCGAAGGTAGTTGTCATAGGGGATGAGAGGGCAAGGGTAAGGATGATGGCGGAGCTCGTTATGAGTGGTTTTGAGGGAGGTCATGTCCCTATCGTCGTGGACCTGAAGGGCAGGTACTCAGGACTCATTGACTACATCCCCCCAATGAAGGTGTACAAAGTCGGAAAGCACCCAACTTTCAACCCGCTGAGGGAGGCATTCCCAGGGTATTCCAAGGATTTCGCCCTGATCTTTGGGGGCATATACGACCTGAGCCGCGACGAGTGCATATATCTTGCAAAGGCCCTTGAGAGTGCCTACAGGAATGGGGATCACTGTCCAACCTTAGAAGGGATCTTTGAGAGGCTCCTCCAGATGGAGGCAGAAGCCCAGCCGAAGGAAAGTTACAAGATCGAGTGCCTCAAGAATGCCCTCTCAGAGCTTGAGATAGGCCCGGTAGCCCCCGTCTTTAAGGGTAATGACAGGGAGCTCTTCGCGCCAATGATACTCGATCTTGGCGGCCTCATGGTAAAGGAGAGGGTTATGATGATGGCTGCCTCCCTTGCCAGGATCAAAGAGTGCAGAGCAACATTCCTAGTGATCGACGGGCTTGACTGGTCAATGATCTCCGGTTCAGTGTGGTTAAGGGGCATTGTGAGGGACATGATTGAAGACTTGAGCTACAGAGGAATATCAGTGTACATCGGGTCGGACGATCTGACCCACGCCCCAGTCCTGGGGGCGGCATATGTATTCTGCGGACCGATCTGGTATGACGAGGCGAGGTGGATCAGAGGGCTGGCGGACGGTTTGGATTTAGAGCATTTCAGATACCTTGAGGAGGGCACCGGGCTTGTACTTACCTGGAAGAGCGCCCCATTTTACCTGAGGTTCAGAGGCCCAGAATTCAGAGTTGTTGGCGACGAGGAGATCGAGGCGCACATGAAGGCCTTGGGAGAGGAGGTTTCGCATCTGGACTCTGCTGGGGGTAAAAGTGCAGGGGTACTAGAGAGGCTATTCAAGGACAGGGCGTCTCTCTTCTACGCGAAGGAGTTCTTGAGGCTAGTTGGAGAAGGCAGGGTGCCTGTGGAGGCGGTGAGATCTCAAAGGAACGCAACTTTGAGAAATGTGGTCAGGATGTTGAAGAGGTACTTCATAGTGGTGGAGTACGTGGATGGAACAGGAACGAAGTGGTACAGGCTCACCAAGGTTGGGGAGAATGCGCTACGCGAGGTGGAGGGCGGGGAGGCTTGAGGGTGAAACATGTGACGGACAGGGCGATATTCTGGAGCCTAGGACGGGGCGAGGGGGACGAGGTAATAGGGGTGGAGGTGAGCCTGGAGGGAGAGGGCAGGGTCTCCAGAAAGATAGTTTCTAGGGGTAAGTACGGCAAGGAGAGGACGGTCTTCCTGGAGAGGTACTCTGCGGATGAGTACCTAGGGATATTAAGGTCTGAGTCTGCTCTCCTCTCCTCTTCCAAGGGCGAGGACCGCGATGTTATGACTTTGATAGTAGAGGCGATAGAGCTCCTCAGGAGGGCGTCCGAGAAGATATGAACGGTTTGGTGTGACAATATGGATGGTGTTGGTGAAGAGCTAGACCTGGAGGACCTTGCAGGGATAGGATCCTCAACGGCAGAGAAGCTCAGGAGGGCAGGCATCAGCTCTGTGAAGGAGCTCGCCGCGATCTCGGTCAGAGAGCTCCTGGAAATGAGCGAGTTGGGCGAGGGGAAAGCGGAGGAGGCGACGAAGAGTGCCAGGGAGTTGTGTCTCCCAAAGGTGTTGAGCGCAAAGGAATTTTTGGAGAGGAGGAGAAAGATGCCGAGATTGACCACAGGCTCGAAAAATATCGACAGGTTGCTAGGGGGAGGGCTCGAACCTGGAGTAACCGAGCTCATAGGCGCATTCGGGACCGGGAAGACACAGCTCTGCCTCCAGCTCTGCGTGACCGTGCAGCTCACGGAGAATAGGGGAGGGCTGAACGGCGCTGCCTTTTACATTGACACGGAGGACACCCTCAAACCCGAGAGGATTCTGCAGATAGCAAAGCGCTTTGGAATTGAGGACGAACAGATACTGGAGGGCGTTTACTGCTTCAGGGCCATAAATTCGGACCACCAGTTTGAGGGGCTCAGAGAGGCGGCCCGGTACATTAAGGAAAAATCTGTAAAGCTGTTGATCGTGGACTCGCTGACCTCCCACTTCAGGAGTGAGTACCCGGGCAGGGAAAATCTTGTCCTAAGGCAACAAAGGCTGAACAACTTTATGCACGGGCTCCAGAGGCTGGTCTCTCTCTACGACCTCATAGTTGTTGCTACAAACCAGGTCGTGGACGTCCCAGAGGTCATACCTGGCGCGAGGCCTGCAAGACCTGCTGGAGGCAACATAGTCGCGCACGGTAGTACATTCAGGCTGTGGCTTGAGAGGAGCAAGGGCATGACTAGGTTGACCTGCATAGACTCGCCGAAGCATGCGAGAGATACGACTTACGTCACCCTGACGGAGGGAGGGGTTGAGGATGCCGAGGAGGAGGTTTAGGGCGATTCTAGCCGCCAATCGCCCTCCTTTCTTGACTTCAGAACCTCCTCCAGCATAACCCTGCGCTCAATTCCAGCCACAATCTTTCGGGTCCACACAACAACATCGGGGTTAACGCTCAGGCTGTCTATCCCCTGCCTTACCAGGAACTCTGAGAGCTCAGGGTAGACGCTCGGACCTTGCCCGCATATGCTGACCGTCACGCCGTTCTTGTGGGCCACTTTTATCAGGTGGGATATCGCCCTTAGGACCGCCGGGTCCCTCTCATCGAAATACCGCGAGTCCTGCGCTGGCAGGATAGGTGAGTCCCTGTCCACTCCGAGAATCAGCTGGGTCAGGTCGTTGCTGCCCACGCTGAAACCGTCACACAGCTTTGAGAACTCGTCTGCCATGAAGATTATTGAAGGTATCTCGGCCATAAGCCAGACCTTGAAGTCCCTGCTCCTCTCAAGACCCTCCTCCTTCATTATGGATAGGCACTTCTCCACCTCCCAAGTGGTTCTGACAAATGGCAGCATGACATAAACGTTCTTGAGCCCCCACTCGTCCCTGACGCGTTTAATTGCCCTGCATTCCAGCCTGAAGCCAGGTTCATAAATGGGCGAGATGTACCTGCTCACGCCCCGCCAGCCGATCATCGGGTTATGCTCCTGCGGCTCGTACTTGTCACCACCCTTCAGCTGCCTGTACTCGTTTGTCTTGAAGTCGCTGAATCGAACCACAACAGGCCTGGGATAGATGTTTCTAGCCACCCATGCTATCCCGCTGGCGAGCTTGTCGATGAAACGTTCCTCCTCGTGCCTCTCTATGAGGTAGAGCGGGTGTTCGCCTATGATGTCAGCTATAATGAACTCTATCCGCATCAGTCCTATTCCGTCAAATGGTAGATCCTTATACTTGTCTATCATCGCCGGCTCTCCCAAGTTCATGTATATCTTGGTTCCAGTGGGCGGATAGATCCCAGACATGTTGATTGCCAGGGGAGCTGCCTCCTTCTTCTCTTCAGCAGCCAAGAGGTCCCCGTCGTAAACGATGCCGTGTGTGGCGTCGACTGTTATGACCTGCCCGGTCTTTATCACGGATGTGGCGTTCACCGTGCCGACGATGCAAGGAATGCCCAGCTCGCGGCTCACTATTGCAGCATGGCAGGTGATGCCGCCGCTGTTGGTTACAATTGCCCGCGCCTTCCTCATGGCAGGAGCCCAGTCTGGCGAGGTCATATGTGTGACTAAGATCTCGCCCGTCTGGAACTGCCCAATGTCCTTGACGTCCACTATGACCCTGGCCTTGCCCGAAACTATGCCGGGGGCGGCCGGCAGACCACGGAGTAGGCGCTTCTTCTCCCCCCTGATAGAGGGACCCTCCTCCTTGGCCTTCTCTTTCTGGGACCATACAGTCTCAGGCCTAGCCTGGACGATGTAGAGGCGGTTATCCTCCCCGTCAAGTGCCCACTCTATGTCCATGGGCATACCGTAGTGGTTCTCGATCTCTATTGCGTATCTTGCCAGCATTATCACTTGGTCCTTGGTTATGCAGGGAGACTCTCTCATGTTCTCTGGGACAGGGATCTCCTTGATGAAGCCGCCACCCCCTTCGGCTGGCGATCTGACAGACATCCTAGATTTCTCTGAGATAGTCTCCTTCATTATGGTTAGGTTCTTTTTGTCGACCACGAATTGGTCTGGTCTAACCCTCCCCTGGACAATGGTCTCCCCCACCCCGAATGTGCCTTCTATTAGGATTACGTCCCTGTTCCCGGTGGCAGGGTCCAAGGTGAAGATGACTCCGGCAGCTTTGCTGTTCACCATCTTTTGGACGCCAACGCTGAGGTAAACCTTGCTGTCCTCAAAGCCCTTTGCCTTCCGGTATGCTATCGCTCTGGGGGTGTAAAGCGAGGAGAAGCATTTCTTAACATACTTTAGAAGCGCATCCTCCCCCTCGACGAAGAGGAAGGTATCCTGCTGCCCCGCGAAGCTGGCGCTTGGGAGGTCCTCTGCGGTGGCGCTGCTCCTGACGGCGACCATCGGGTTTTTCTTCCCGAGCTTCTCGCCGAGCTCCTTGTAGGCGCGAATTATTTCAGATTTGAGCACTTCAGGAAGTTCGACAGATTCGATTAGCTTCCTGATCTCAGACGATGTGGACTCCAACGAGGCGCTGTCCAGGACGTCAACTTTTGAAAGTAGATCGTAGATCTTTGGCGCAAGCTTGTTCTCTTCTATATGTAACTTATAGGCTTCTGCAGTTATGGCAAAGCCAGGTGGCACGGGTATACCTATGGAGATCAATTCCCCGAGGTTTGCGTTCTTGCCACCTACAAGACTAACATCAGTCTTCCTGAGAGACTCGAACGGGATGACGTATTTTGATGACGCCATTTGCAACACCAGACAATCTAGGAATTCTTTTAATGTTATAAAATAATTTTGGTGCATTCATAATGATTTATAATTCGTGATCAATTATGGGCTACTTCGACAATATTTTTAATGAAAAAATGAGGAGCGGAAGGCTTTACTTTGAGCTACCTGAGGATTAAGAAGTCTTTGTAGTCCCCTTTTGGCGTCTCCCATGTTATTTTCAGGTTTTCAACCGAAGCGCCCGGCGGACCTATCCTCACCTCCTCAATGAGCTTTAGGATGGTCCGCTTTTCCCCTTCCACCATAATCTCGACGCTCCCGTTGGTCAAGTTTTGAACGTAACCGACAAGACCAAGTTTCCTAGCGATCCTCAGCGTGAAGTACCTAAAGCCAACCCCCTGTACCACGCCATAGATGGTTATCCGGGCACGAGAGAGCAAGAGAATTTACCCCGACGAGGAATATTTTATAAAGCAGATATATAAAAAAGTTAAGAAGAAAAATGACGGTTATTGAATTGTGGAAAAAATCTGATCAGAATTCCAAGTCTATTTTGCAACTTTAATTTAGTTGATTCAGAAAATGAAATATCTCTTGATTTCCGAGAAGAGAAGGAAATAATGAGACAATTAAAGTAAAAAGAAAGGAAGAAAGCGGAAGAAGGTTGGGGAAAAGAGGAGTAGCTCATGCAGGTATGTTGCCGTGGCGCTTTGGCGGTCTTGGCTGTATCTCGCGCTTGGTTATGAGGGCATCGAGTGCCTTGATCAGCATGGGTCGGGTCTCCTTGGGCAGAATGACGGCGTCGACATATCCGAGGTTGGCCGCCACGTAGGGGTTGGCGAACTTGTTCCTATACTCTGCGACGAGCCTATTGGTTATCTCTTTGACCTCCTCTGGCGTCTTCGCCTTCATCAGCTCGTTCCTGTGGATGATCTCAACTGCACCCTCGGGCCCCATGACCGCTATCTCTGCGGTCGGCCATGCGAAGACCACGTCAGCACCCAGGTGCCTGCTGCACATTGCAATATACCCGCCGCCGTAGGCCTTCCTCATTATCACAGTGAGTTTGGGAACAGTGGCCTCCGAGTACGCGTAAATGACCTTTGCACCGTGCCTGATCACCCCACCGTGCTCCTGCTTTGTCCCAGGAAGGTAACCGGGAACGTCTACAAAAGTCACGAGTGGTATGTTGAAGGCGTCGCAGGTCCTAACGAACCTCGCTATCTTGTCTGAAGAGTCAATGTCTAGGCACCCGGCGTAAACCAAAGGCTGGTTTGCAACAACACCGACCGACCTGCCATTCAATCTGGCAAAGCCGACAACGGCATTCGGTGCAAATTGCGCGTGGACCTCGAAGAATGAGCCTTTGTCAAAGACGTGATTGATCACGTCGTGGACGTCGTATGGCTTCTTCGGATCAGCTGGTACGACTTCGTTCAGCTCCTCGTCCATCCTGTCAGGAGGGTCGGCACACTCGAGGATTGGGGGGTCGTCCATGTTGTTGGACGGGAGGTAGCTTAGAAGCTGCTTTATCTGCTTTATGCAGTCCTCGTCGTTGTCCGCAGCGAAGTGAGCTACCCCGCTCAGTTTCGCATGGGCGTCTGCACCACCCAAGGTCTCAAATGTTACATCTTCGCCAATCGCAGCCTTTACAACCTTAGGACCAGTTATGAACATGTAGCTCGTCTTGCGAACCATGAATATGAAGTCGGCAAGTGCCGGCGAATAGACCGCACCTCCCGCGCACGGACCCATGATGGCTATTATCTGAGGGATTACCCCTGATGCCATGACGTTCCTGTAAAAGATCTCCCCGTAGCCTGCCAGTGAGTTTATGCCTTCCTGTATCCTCGCTCCTCCGGAGTCGTTTAGCCCAATGAGGGGGGCGCCAGCCTTCAGCGCCATGTCCTGAATTTTTGCGATCTTTTTGGCGTGCATCTCGCTCAGCGAGCCGCCCACAAATGTGAAGTCCTGCGAGTACACGAAGACTGTCCTACCGTTTATCGTGCCGTAGCCTGTTACAACGGCGTCTCCCAGGACGCGTTTCTTGTCCATATCGAAGTCATAGCACCTGTGAACCACAAACTGGTCGACTTCGACGAAGCTTCCCGGGTCGAGGAGTTTCTCTATCCTCTCCCTCGCTGTGAGCTTTCCAGCCTTGTGCTGCTTCTCTATGGCCTCAGTTCCGCCACCGAGTTTTGCCTTCTCCTTAAGCTCGTTCAGTTCCTTGAATTTATCAACCAATGATGTAGCCATAAAATAACACCCCATCTCCCTATTCTATCACTACCAGCGGGTCTCCAACATTTACAAATTTGCCTGGCTGGACCTTGATCTCCTTTACAGTGCCAGCCCTGTTTGACTTTATTGGGTTCTCCATCTTCATCGTCTCAAGAGTGAGTATCACGTCACCTTCCTTAACGGTGTCACCAACTTTGACCTTCAAAGTCATTACCGTGCCGGGCATGGCAGCCTTTATCGTGCCACCCACAGCGGCTGTTGCCCCAGGGATCCCAGCAACTCCACTTGCAGCGCCCGTTGCAGCTGCTGCCTGTACCGAGGGCGACAGCATATCAGCTATGCTGATCTTAAAGGTCTCGTCGTTGACTTTGACATCGTAGAGACCGTAAGCCTTCTCCTCTATGTTGACGTCGTACTTCACGTTACCTATGTTGAGCTGGAACTTGTTGATCTTGGACATTGTTATCACCTGGCGCTTCTTAATCTGCCCGAAAGGACCCACCCGCTTGAGACGGGCTGTCGCATGGGCTTGCTCTGGATGTAAGAGGCTATAGCGGCCGCTAGCGCCACGGTTTTCTTATCCGTGACTGCTGCCCCGGCCTGGGGCTGCTGTGGCGCCTCTTCCGCCTTTGGCTGTATCTTGCTTAGGACGTTTGCCCTGCTCTTCCTCCAAGCCTCGTCCTGCTCGAACTGGAGCTTTACCTTCTCCAGAATGTTTCTGTCCTGGATGAACTCCGTGTTTATCCTGCCCTTTATGAACTCCTCGTCATTCATGACGACCTTGTGGAAGGGTATTACGGTCTGGATGCCCTCTATGACAAACTCGTCCAGCGCGCGCCTCATCCTCGCGATGCACTCGTTGCGGTCGTTGCCCCATGTGAGCAATTTAACAACCAGAGAGTCGTAGAATGGAGGGATGGTGTAGCCCGCATATATACCGCTGTCTACTCTCACGCCAGGACCGCCAGGCTCTATGTAGTTGGTGATCAGGCCGATTGAAGGCACAAAGTTGTTGAGCGGGTCCTCGGCGTTTATACGGCACTCCATGGCATGTCCACGTATCTGGACGTCCTCTTGCTTGATGGAGAGGGGCTCGCCCGATGCGATCTTGAGCTGCTCTTTTACTATGTCGATCCCTGTGACGAGCTCTGTGACTGGATGCTCCACCTGGAGCCTGCTGTTGACCTCCAAGAAGTAGAAGGCATGGTCCTTCTCAGAGTATAGAAATTCGCAGGTTCCTGCATTTTCGTAGCCTGCCACCTTCGCCACCTTTACTGCGGTCTCGCCCATTCTCCTCCTCAGGTCGGGGTCCTCGTACATGACTGGGGAGGGGGCCTCCTCAATCAGCTTCTGGTGTCTCCTCTGGATGGAGCACTCCCTCTCTCCGAGGTATATAACGTCCCCCTTCTTGTCGGCAAGTATCTGGATCTCGATGTGCCTTGGCTTCTCAACATACTTCTCAATGTAGACCTCAGCTCTCGAGAATGCCGATGCGGCGAGCCTCTGCGCCTTCTTGATAGCCTCGAGGAGCTCGTCTTTGCTCCTGCAGACCTGCATGCCAATTCCGCCACCGCCTCCAGCCGGCTTGACCATTACAGGGTACCCTGCCTCCTCAGCGACTTGAAGGGCGTCTTTGTCGTCCTGCACGGCGTCCAGCGCACCTGGAACGATTGGTATTCCAGCCTTCTTCATTGTCCTCCTAGCGCCAAGTTTGTCGCCAAGAAGCTCCTGCGCCTTTGCCTTTGGACCGATGAACTCGATCCCGGCCTCCTCACACATCCTCACAAATTTTGCATTCTGCGCCAAGAATCCGTATCCTGGGTGTATGCCTTCGGCGCCGGTCTTCTTAGCAATCTCAATAATTTTTTCCATTTTAAGGTAGCTTTGAGTGGCAGGTCCAGGGCCGAGAAGGTGAGCCTCGTCTGCGTAATAGACGAATTTTGCGTTGGCATCGGCCTCGGAGTAAACTGCCACTGTCTTTACACCAAGTTCTTTGCACGCCCTTATGACTCTAAGGGCAATTTCACCTCTATTTGCGATCAATACTTTCTTGAGCAATGTAGGTCCTCCCTTGTCAACTTGCGTAAAACAAGGGGGCAGTATATAACTTTATCTAAAGGTTATAGATCTGCGGAATTCCCAGGTCCTTTTTACGGGGCACTATTTTCTGACCCTATTTTATCTGGCGTCAGTCCGCCCATCAAACTCTCACAGCCTTGAAGCTCAAGAGACCATCGTTACTTCATCCGCCATAATAAGAAGTGGGCAGAAGGCTTAAAATTTTTACCTTCTTTCTTACTTCATGGGTCAGAGACCCAGGGCTGATATGAGTTCCCCTATCCCATCCCCAGTTCTCGCGCTTGTGACTACCACCTTAATATTTGGGTTGGCATTCAATGCGTCCCTAACGAGCTCTTGGACGTCTACGCCCATGTAGGGAGCCATGTCTTTTTTGTTGATCACGCCGACGTCGGCAACCCTGAAGATATCTTGCTTCTTCTTTATCATGTACTCGCCCTCGGTGACGCTCACCACTACAACCCTCTCATGTGCGCCCAGCGGGAATTCTGCAGGACAGATAAGATTGCCAACGTTTTCTATCAGGATGAGGTTTACTCCTTGCCGGAGCAACTTCTTTGCGGCCTTTCTGACCAACGGGGCATCCAGGTGGCATTCCCTTCCTGTGTTAACTTGGATTGAGGGGACGCCGTGTCGCCCAACCCTCTCGGCATCGATAGACGTAGAAGTGTCTCCCGCTATTACCCCGATCTTGTATTTGTCCTTCAGGGACTCCACGAGTCTCTCTATTATAGAAGTCTTGCCTGAGCCTATGGACCCCATGAAGTCTATAACTCTGACTCCGTAGCGGTCGAAGGTCCTTCTGTTCAGTTCAGCCATTCTCTCATTGGCTTTTATGAAGTCCTCCTCCAGCTCTATGTCCAAGACTTCATCTTCGTCGGCCTTTATAACGGTGGGAGCTTGTTTTTCCAATGCGAGCACCAATGCTGAAGGATCACAGACAGATTTATAACCTCTCCGTCGGATAATTTCAGGGAGCACCTATGAGCAGGATTTTGATCTGCCCTCACTGCGGCAGCAGGTTCAGTCTGACATATTCAAGGGCGATTGCATGCTCGGGATGCGGGCAAGCAACTTTTGGGGAGTGCGGGTACGCAAAGTGCCCTAAGTGTGGTAAAGAGTTCAAGGTTTAGGACAGTTCTATTTGGCATCTGCAATTCTGACACCCTCCCACCCCTGAATGGTGTGGGCTTTCTGCGCTAGTTGGTAAAATTATGTTAGGAGGAAGACCTCCGGGAAGACCTGAAGAGGATCAGACCCATTACAGTCAGTATCAACATCAACACTATCAATAGAAGAGTGATCTCCGCAGAGGCTCCCCAACCTAGGAAGATTGGGATCGGACCTATGAATATCAGAGCTCCTCCCGCAGTGGATGTCTGTTGGATCTCTGGTATTGTGAGGGCGACCCCGAGGATGATTATTGAAATACCAGCAACTATGAGTAGAAGGACGAGCCTGTCGGAGAGGTTCATTTCACACCACCATTGCCAAGAGAATTATTATAAGGAAGAGGGCGACCCCGAGGATGATCAGCGCTTTTACGACCCTTGGGCTGCTTCCGAGGACAATGGGTATTGGGCCTATCATAATCAAAGCGCCCCCCTCCACCTTCCCCTTGTTTTTTAGGGCAAGGAGCATGAGGCCAGCGATTATGAGGAACGTGCCAAAAAGGACGAGTGACACAGCTTCATTTGCCATACTTTAAAATTTGGTGAGGGGGAGTTTTATTTCTGTCGAATGGATGAGGCACTCGCCGCTGAATGCGGCTGGTCGTGGCTCGGTGGTGAGGTCGCTGAAATTGTGCGCTGCTCCCCTCCGAATGTTCTGGGAGCCCTCACAATGTTGGTTCAACTTCAAACTTTAAGACCGACGTTCTCCTTTACTTCTTTTAGGACGATAGCGGTCTCGGTGCTTGAGACCCCATCAACAGATCCGATCAGGTCGATCACCTTTGCCAGAGACTCCTTGTCTGCCACATCGACCCTCAATATGAGGTAATACGGACCTGTTACGTCGTACGCCTCTGTCACCTCATTTAGGTTCTTCACAACGTTTAGTACCTCGCCATACTTCCGGGGATCAGCCTTCACGAGAATGAATGCCGAAAGGCTCCTGCCGACGTGCGGCGGGGATACGATCGCCCTGAAAGCCTTTATGACTCCGTTCTGCTGGAGGCGCCTGACTCTGAGGAAGACAGTCGCCTCGCTAACCCCAGCCTCCTTGGCTATCTTAGAGAACGGGGTCCTCGCGTTTGCCTGGAGCTGATTGAGGATCATCCTGTCCAGTTCGTCAAGGTCGTAGGACAAAATCTAACCCCCTAATATTATTTTTAAGGTTTAAATAGTATAATTAAATGTTTCTGTGAAATTATGCTAGATGTGGTAAATAATTTTAATTTTTTAGAGGGGGGCGCTTCCCAACAATGTGCATTATGAGGCACTCATTCATTGGAATGATCGCCTCATCGATGCGGAAGCCCTCGCCGTACTGCACCGGTGCGCCCCTCACCACGGCAACGGGAGTCTGCTCTGAGGTCTCGCCCATCACAAGCTGGGCTGCCGAGGCGATGTTGTCGGCAATGGCGAGGCGCTTGACTCTCATGGTGCGCCCATAGAGATCCTTCCTCCCCCTCAAGTCCTCGATGGGTCTGAATCCAGATACCCCGAGCGCCACCGAGCTGTTCCCCATCCTCATGGGCAGGGTCCTGCTGTCAGTTATCAGTACTGCAACATCAAGCCCATTCTCCCTGAAGCGCCTCCTGAGATCTTCAGCGGATCTCTGCGGATCTTCTGGCCAAAGGGCTACATAGCCAGGGGGGGCATTCGACTGGTCAACGCCTGCGTTGGCGATCACCACATTCTTCTTGATGGTGAGCAGGGCGTACTCCACTCCCCCCAGAACAGCATCAGACTCGCGGAGCACCACCTCTGCGAAGGAGGGGTCCAGGTTGTATAGGGTGGCGAGCGCCTTCGCCTTCTCTGAGGGGGATATCTTTGATAGTTCGAGAAGACGCCCCTGTGAGACGCCCACAACTTTGGCAGAGAACACCAGAATGTCCCTGTCCATGATCTGGGTACCGGATCTCTTGGAGCTTTCGATGGTGAGAGATACGAGGTCGTCGCCTGGTTTAACTAAGGGTAACTTTATCCCAAATATCTGCAAGTGAGTATCTACTCCCGTTTGTTCCGTCAGGTTGCAGCAAAAAAGAAGGTTTATATTGTATATTTAAACTCACCTCTCTTCAGGGTGGTTTTATGGGAGTGACAGTACTAGTTGGCGGCTTCTTCGGAGACGAGGGGAAAGGCGAACCGCCGTAGCGGGCGCCCCCCAGAGGCAAGATAGCCGCCTACTTGGGTTATTCTGACGATTATGATATAGCTGTTAGAACGGGTTCAATAAACGCAGGGCACACCCTGGTCCATGAGGGGAGGGAGCTGAAGCTTAGGATCGTGCCCTGCGCGTTTGTCAACCCGAAGACAAGGTTACTTGTTGGAGCGGGAGCCCTCTACAGCATCGAGACTTTCCTAAGGGAAGTAGAGATGACAAAGACATTTGGGAGGGTAGGCGTAGACGAGAAGAGCGGGGTAATAAGGCCTGAGCACATACAGAAGGAAAGGAGCGACGAGTTTTTGATGAAGGTTGTTGGATCGACGGGGTCTGGGGTTGGCTCGGCTACGGTGGACAGGACCCTGCGGCTTCTGAAGCTCGCGAGGGATTACGAGGAGCTGAGGAGCTTCGTGACTGATGTCTGTGCAGAGGTGCATGAATGCATTGATGGGGGCGGGAGAGTCCTGATAGAGGGAACCCAAGGTCTATACCTTTCGCTGTACCATGGGACTTACCCATACGTGACGAGTAGGGATGTCTCTGCTTCAGGCGTGTGCAGCGAGGTCGGGGTTGGTCCAAAGGACGTTGACGAGGTCATAGTAGTCTTCAAGTCGTACGTGACCAGAGTGGGCGGAGGGCCCCTCGAGGGGGAGTTGCCAGAGGAGGAGGCGGCTAGGAGGGGGTGGTTGGAGATAGCCTCTGTCACTGGAAGGAAGAGGAGGGCTGCCCCGTTCAACTACAAACTTGCTGAGAGGGCCATAAAGATAAACTCTGCGACCCAGATCGCGCTGACAAAGTTAGACGCCGTCTTCCCAGAGTGCAGGGGTCTCAGAGATTACCAGAAGCTCCCGGAGGGCGCAAAGAATTTTGTCGAGGAGGTAGAGGATAGGCTAAAAGTGCCGGTCACGATAATTGGAACAGGACCATCAACTTTAGACGTCATAGATAGGAGAGCGGAAAAGTAGCAGGTCATCTAGACCTTGAACTCCTGTCCAGCCTCCTCCGCATCGACAGGATAACCCTGCCCAAGAAAAGATCCACTTGGCTGAGAGGGTCCAAGGTTCTCTCTGGTGGTGGGGCGGCGAGCAGGGATTTGAGTAGCTGGATCGCCCCATGGGCGTCAATCTTTGACCGGGCCGTGGTTCTTTGGGGGTCGTTGGTTTTGAGCCTCATCACCGCCATGGAGTACTGGATTTCCATCCTGCAGAGGAGGGCGTTCTTGTATGCGGAGATGTCCCACTGGTCTTCTTTGAGCCCGGAGAGCCCCTCCAGGAGTGCCAGAGCACGTCTTATGGAGTATTCGATTTTTTCTCCATAATCAATCATGGAATTGTAGCCTCATAGGACTGTTACGGACTTTGCCAAATTTCTGGGTTTGTCTGGGTCAAAGCCCCTGAAGGTGGCGGCATAGTACGCGAGTAGTTGCAGGGGGACCGTGCAGAGTACAGGGTAGAGGATCTCGCCGGCCACTGGGACCTCGAAATACTCGTCGGATATCCCCTTGAGTTCCTCGTCCCCCTCTGTTATGACAGAGAATACCTCGGCGCCCCTTGCCTTCATCTCCATTATGTTGCCTATGATCCTGTCCCTAGTCCTGTCGCGCGGGGCTATGAAGACGCAGAGAAAGTTCGGCTCAACCAAGGATATGGGCCCGTGCTTCGACTCCCCTGCGGGGTACCCCTCGGCGTGGATGTAGCTTATCTCCTTGAGCTTCAGGGCGCCCTCCAACGCCGTGGCCACATTGGCGCCTCTACCAAGGAAGAACGCGTTCTCCTTTGTAGAGTATTTTAGGGCGAGGTCCTTTACCCTGTTGGAACGGCTGAGGATCTGCTCCACCAATCCCGGGAGGCTCGAAAGTTCCTTGGTAATCAGATCATGCTCGGACTCGCTGAGCTTGCCTGAGAACAAACCGAGGCGCAGTAGGAGGAGATCGAGGGCGACCAGCTGCGTAAGGAAGGTCTTTGTGGCTGCAACCCCTATCTCCGGTCCGCTCTGCGTGCATATGTACGCGTCCGATAGGGTTGTTATGGAGGAGCCTAGCGTGTTGGTGACACCCACCACCCTCGCGCCTTTTGATTTTGCGTGCTTCACGGCATTCAGAGTGTCGGCCGTCTCGCCGGACTGTGAGACCGCAATGACTGTTGAGTCTTCCAACGAAAGGAGGGCGTCTGCGAACTCCGAGGATATAAGTGGCCTCATCTCCATGCCAATCAGCGCAGAGGCAGTGTATGAGGCGGAGAGGCAGGCGTGATAGGATGTCCCGGATCCGATTAGGTAGATGCGCCCTTTCATGAGCCTTGCGGCCTTGTCCAAGAATACAGTTGGGATCTTCAGCGTGTCCCTTATAGCCCTTGGCTGTTCAAAGATCTCCTTTATCATGAAGTGAGGGTATCCGCCCTTCTCGGCGAGCTCCAGATCCCAAGTGATCTCGGTGAATTCAGTCTTGTAGGTAACACCCTTAAGGTCCTCCACCTGAATCGAGCCTCTTTCAAGGACGACGAGTCTGTCCTCGGGAACGACCATCACCCTGCGGGTATAGGGCATGATGGCGGGTATGTCAGATGCGCAAAATACCCCCTTCTCGCTAATCCCTACGATTAGTGGGCTCTCCCTCCGGTAGCAAAAGATCCTGTCAGGCTCAACTGTACTGATGACTGCGATAGCGGCAGATCCCTTAACTCTCTCCATAGATTTGACCAAAGCTTCCTTCAGGGTAAACCCTTCATTCATGTACTCCTCTATGAGGTGCGGGATGACTTCGCTGTCCGTTCTTGAAGAGAAAGTGTGCCCCTTTTTTAGGAGCTCCTCCTTGATCTGAAGGAAATTCTCCAAAACGCCGTTGTGGACGACAGCAATTCTCTTTGAACAGTCTAGATGAGGGTGGGCGTTCTCTTTAGAAGGAGCTCCATGAGTTGCCCACCTGGTATGGCCTACCCCAATCTCCCCTTTCAGTCTAGCCTCATCTAGACCTGATATAAATTCGTCGATCTTTCCTTTATTTTTTTCGACTATAAGCTCGTTCCCGTTGATGAGCGCTATGCCTACTGAGTCGTAACCCCTGTACTCGAGCCTTTTGAGGCCTTGGAGTAATATGCTGGGGGCACCCTCACAAAGGCAGCCAAAGATCCCGCACAATAACAACACCAGACAGAAATTATTCTGAGAAATTGTGTAAAAAAGTTATCCTCTCCTACACCACTAGAAGTGACTTTTGGACGCAAAAATGGAAGGGTAGGAAAGATAAGCAGAGACGCCAGCTGCAATCCAAAAGCGCAGAGACAAAATTTTATTTTTGTTCTGCGGCCCCCGAATCATCCCTTCTGAAGAGCTCTCCGGACCTCCTCGGACAGGAGATCGTGCAAGACTTTACCGTCGATCCTTCCTCTGTAGAGCTTCATCAGATCGCCCATCAGACGGCTCACCGCACGTTCTCCTTCTCTCCTGACAGTCTCCATGTTCTTATCCACGATCTCGTTTACCGACCTCCTGACCGAATCTAGGTCCACCGCGGATAGTGAAAGAGCCGATACGGCCTCACTGACGCTCCTGCCCTTGTTGAGCGCGAGCCAGCGGAAGATCTCGGGCACAGCCTCCTTGGCAAACTCCCCCTTGTGAACCCTTATGAGGACCTCCTTGATTGCATTTCTGTCCAAAAGATCCACATCGATCCCCTCGCGCCTGAGCATCTTGAAGGTGTACTCGAAGGTGGCTGCCACGAATGAGGGAGGTAGACCGTAGCTCTTGACGAGGTCTTCGAAGGTGACGGAGTAGGGGGAATCCACTATGAGGGATGCAAGGTCTTGGCTGAGCCCGAACTCCTTGGTGTACCGCTCGATCTTATTCTCCAAGAGCTCAGGTAGATTTGACTTGATCTTCTCAAGAGTCTCCCTTGTGACCACTATAGAGGGGACGTCCGTCTCGGGGTACATCCTGGCGGAGCCTGGCATGGGCCTCATGAAGTGCGTGGTCCCGTCTGGGTTGGCAGCCCTCACCTCGGGGGGGACGCCCTCGAGCGCCATCTCTGCCCTCCTTACTACTGCAATCAGGGCGCTCTTGCAAGATCGCTCCTCGCCTGCGACCATGACGACGCAGTCATTATCGCCGGCGCCAAACCTCTCTTTAAGTGATCTGACCTCGGCATCGGTTATCCCGAAGGCGGGAAGCTCGTCCGTGTGAAAGATCCCTCCGACACCACCGTAAACCTTGGCATGGTCAGAGAGTTCCGTGCCTAGCCGCCTCCCCGGCTGGACCTCCTCTTTCAGCAGCCCGCCAAAGCCGAAAAGTGGTACTGCCATGACCTTCCCACCCGACTGGACGGCCCTCTTTATCAACTTGCTCTCTGTGGAAGTAAAGATCTCGGTTACGTCGGAGATCTCTGGCTTTGGCAGGGGCGCTCCCCTCCTCCTCAGTTCATCCCTTATTTCCAAGAGGCGCCTTTGGCGCATGGCCTCGTACTCCACAACTGCAGGGATCAGACCCAGCTCCTGGACTCCCTTTATCTCGACCCTGGCGCCCCCCTCTATAGATATGTTCAGGTCCTGCCTTATTGTGCCCAAACCCCTCTTAATCTTACCCGTCGCCTTCAGGATCCTGCCGATCTTGAGGGCAACGCGGCGGGCCTGCTCGGCACTGTGTATGTCCGGAGCGGTGGAGATCTCGACGAGTGGGATTCCCAGCCTATCCAGCCTGTAAACCACGCGGTCTTCAGTCTCCGAGATCTTCCTCGCCGCGTCCTCCTCCAGGCACAGAGACTGTATGGATACCCTCTGGCCCATATCCTCTATCCACCCGTCGAGTGCGATCTTCGCAGTCCTCTGGAAGCCCGTGGTGTTTGAGCCGTCAATGACGATCTTTCTCATGACGTGGATCTCGTCCACTGGCTTCATGTTCAAGAGCAGCGCGACGGTGAGGGCTATGGAGACCGCCTCACTGTTGAGGGCATGAGGCGGCTCTTCGTCCAGCTCAACCAAGCACGTGGAGTCCTTGTAACCCTGGTAGTGGAATACCTTCCCCTTCTCGGACTCGAAGAGTGCTGCCCTGTCAACCTCACCGAGCTCGCTTGTGGTGGGCTTAAGGCGCCTAACCACCGTGAAGTGCGGATCCTCGTCCCTTAGGACCGTCGGGCAGCCACAGAAGAGCTTCTCTGATGTGTCGAGTTGCTGGTGGATCTCTATGCCAACCCTCACACCGCTACCGCTCATGGGTGCCACACCTCCGCGTACTCGCTCCTTTCGGAGAGCTCCCCTGCCACATTTGTAAGAAACAGGCGGCGAACCTCTTCGAGGTCCCTCGTCTGCGCTAGGACCCACATCAGCTTCACCAGCGCGGTCTCTGGCAGCATGTCCCCGCCAGGTATCACCCCTAAGGAGAGCAGCTCCCTGCCGGTGCTGTAAACGTTCATGTTGACCCGCCCGTAGATGCACTGGGAGGTCATAACTACCGCTATTCCGCTCTGTATCGCCCTCTTTATGGCGGGGAATATCCTCTCCGGAACATGACCAAGTCCTGTGCCCTCGAGGACAATGCCGTGGAACCCCCTGTGGATTATGGGGTCGAAGATGTCTGTGGGGATTCCTGGGAAGGACTTTATCAGGACGACGTCTTCGTCGAAATCCGCCTTTAGCTCAAGATCTCCTCCCCTCTCCCTGTACTTCCCAAGCACCTCGATCTTTCCATCCGCGACCCGCGCAAGGGGCGACGAGTTTATCGATACGAATGCGTCCCTCCGGCTCGTGTGCATCTTCCTGACCCGGGTCCCCCTATGTATGACCAACTCACCGTCTGAGGAGGTCGAGTGCATCAGGACGCCGACTTCAGCGAATGGTGCCTTTGCTGCAGCAAGTACCGCCCCCTTCAGGTTGAGGTATGCGTCCGAGGAAGGTCTGTCGGAGGACCTCTGGGATCCTACCAGTATCACTGGCACAGGGAGGTTTCTGAGGGCGAAAGAGAGGGCAGCCGCGGTGTACCCCATTGTGTCGGTGCCGTGTGTTACCACCACCCCGTGAGCCCCTTCCTTGATGTGCCTCTCGATGCTCCTCGCCATGGCGGTCCAGTTCTCAGGCACAATGTTTTCGCTCAGCAGGCTAAAGAGGATCTCTGTCCTGATTTCCGCCAGTTCGCCAAGTTCAGGGACGGACTGGTACAGGTCCTCAGCTGAGAGGGCGGGGCTGACTGCCCCGGTCCTGTAATCTACCCTGCTGGCGATGGTCCCGCCGGTGCTTATGATGGAGACCCTGGGGAGGCCCGGTCTCGAAGTCGGCGCCTTCGGGGGCTGTGGAGGGACTTCTTCTTGAGGGACCTTCTCTATCTGCAGCGACTCTATTGAGACCCCGAGGTTGTACCCGTCGTCCAGCTTCAGCACGATGTGTGCGTCGTCGTCAAGCTCCGACCTGGGCATGAGTATCCCTACGAAGGAAGACCTCTCATTCCTCACCACTATCCGGTCTCCAACCTTTATTCCGTACTTTGTGATTAGGTCCAAGGCGCGTCCTCTATAACCGTGGGTTGAGATCAAGTACAAACCCCCATTGCCCCGGATTTCTGAGGCGCAAAAACCAATGAGGCGCTTGTGGCCTCAGTGTTAGAGTAACGTTGAGGTTGATGTTGAATTTCTGTGATTCCAAATTTGATAAATTTGGACGGGAGGGGCATGTTGATCCTCATAAACTTGGGTACCCCATGGGCTATTTTTAGTGCACCGTTTAAATCTCTATCGGATTCGCCTACCAGCCATCTTCGGCTGGATCTTTGGTTAGACCATAAGATAGATGTGGATACGCCGTGCGGAACTTGTATTAGGTGGAAGTTTGGGAGTTTTGCTAGAATCATTATTACTAAAAATACAAATCACCTAATACCGGTTTTGGATTTCCGCTCTCGATGTTAGAAGAGTGATAGGAATCCTATGCATATGCCCGATGTGATCAATGCGGTCGGTATACCCGCCCGCGCGAACTCTACAAACGAGAAGGTCTCGCCCCTGCTCTCAGCAGCCTCCAGGACTATGATGTTGGAGGCAGCCCCTAGCAATGTCAGGTTTCCTGCGAGGGTGCTGCCGGCAGCCAAAGCGAGCCACTCCGCCTGTGATGCGCCTCCCCCCTTGAAGAGTGGGATCATCAGGGCAACGAACGGCACATTCGAGGTTATCTGACTAATAATCAAACTGATTGAAAAAATGGAAATTAGCGACGCTATTCCTGCCGAGAAGAGGGTACTTCTGAAAGGCAGTAGTAGCGACTCCAGCAGGCCGCTCCTGCTCACAGAGTCCATGACTATGAACATGGAGGCGAAGAAGATCAGGCTCCCCCAGTCAACCCTTCTGAGCGCGTCCCTCCTGTCGGGGCTTATCAGCAATGCCACTGTAGCACCCAGACCGGCAACGAGAGAGATAGACCAGCCTAGGAGGTCAGAGAAAATGAAAGAGAGGAGGGTTGCGGAAGCGATCAAGCCCACGGCGTAAGATGCGTGCCTGTTCTGCAATTCTGAGCGGACTTCTTGGATGTCCCCAGCGAACTTCGTCAGATCTTTCCTGTACAGGGCCTTCAACACAAAATACTCAGAGAAGAGCCCAAAGATGACGGGGATAGCCATCCTCTCAAAAAAGTAGAGGAAACCGATCCCCGACTCCATCTTTATCAAAACGTTCTGAGGGTTACCGATGGGGGTGAGGGCGCTGCCAATGTTGGATGAGAGCGCCACTCCGAGGAGGTAGGGGGTCTTCCTGACTTTTGCGATTGAGCACGCGGCTAGGACTATGGGGGTGGTGAAGAGGACCACGGCATCGTTCACAAAAAAAGCCGAAGCTATGCCGACGAAGAGTATGACTATCAGAAGGAGCCTAGAGGGATTGCCTGCCAGCCTTATCAGGCGAACCGTCACATACTGAAGGAGGCCGACCTGAGCCATGACCTCGGTGAGCAGAAACATGCCGAAGAGAAAGAGAATGACTTCCATGTTTATCGCGTGAAAGGCGTCCCCAAGGGTGATGGCCCCTGTCCCCAACAGCGCCATCGCCCCAATGAGCATGGCTGTCCAAACCTCGAACTTTACCCGCCCCACCCTCCTGACTACTATGAGGGCATATACTACGAGAAATATTAGCAGGACTTGAAGCTGGAACGGGTCCATTTTAGGCACCCTTTGGTTGAGGTGGTGCTGGCAGCGGCAGAGGTTAGTATTAAGTACTCCAAATTTAACTATTTAATAAAGGTGCGGGTCATTGATACAGGTCATCTTGGTCCTTTTAGATTCCTCCCCTATAGGTGAGCAGGCGCTTCTTGAGGCGATAAACATCGGAAAGATCTACAACTCGAGGATCGTCTGCGTGCATCCAATTCCGCGCCATGATGATATTCTGGTGAATGAGGGGCAGAGGCTCATCAAAAGGGCTGAGGAGTTCGTGAGATCTGCAGGGCTGGACTTTGACTGGAGGATCGTCGAGGATAACCCAGGCAGCGCGGTTGTAAAGGCGGCCATCAGGCTGAATGCGGATCTCATAGTTCTGGGGAGCCTGGGCGAGGAGGGAATAAAGAGGCGCCTGGTCCCAAGCGTGGCAGATTACGTGGTCAAAAATGCGCCTTGTGACGTTCTGATTGTGAAGAGGAGGAGGACCATATTTTAGGGAGCTTCTCCGGGTCCCGCCAGAGATCTCCCCTCAGGGCGCTGAAAAGGGAACTAATAAATAACTTTAATAAGCAATTTGTCTAACCACTTGATACGACGGAGGATTAAAAGATGCCAAAAAAGAGGAAGAGTCGGGGCAGGAGTAAGGGAGATAAAGGAAAGTCTTCGAGGATTCAATGCGACGGTTGTGGGGCATGGGTGCCCAGGGACAAGGTCATTAAGGTTACAAAGCCTGTCTCGATAATTGACCCCCAGCTGGCAAAGGAGCTGACAAAGCAGGGAGCACAGATCTATAAGAGGGTCGTTACCAAGTACTACTGCGTATCCTGCGCGATCTTCCAGCGGGTGGTCAAGGTTAGGGCAAAGGAAGAGAGGAAGGTAAGCAAGCCATTAAGGTAGAAGATTTTGGTCAGGACTTTTATTTTAAAGTCCTCGGAGGGGCGCACCGCCCCTGACTTTTCTATAAAGTCCCTTGCTGGAAGCGGGGGGAGGATGGACCTTGTTGCGAGGTGCGTTATAGCAGCCTTTGCGACTCCCCGCGGTATTAGAAAGGATGCAGTACTATCAATAGTCTTGGAAGGCCCCCCAAACCCGCCAATAACGGTTACTATTGACGGGAGGGAGTTAAATAGGATGTTCATCAGCGAGGTTGAGGCTGCAGGAGCGTTACGCGATGCGCTCTCTGGGAGACCTCCCAAGGGTGTGCGGGTGGAGAGGAAGGGTTTTGAGAGGCTGATACGCGAGATGCCACGGGAGAGCCTGTACTACCTCCACGAGAATGGGGAAGAGATCGGCAGGGTGAAGATCGGTAAAGACCCCATCTTCGTTTTAGGGGATCAGAAGGGCATAGACGAGAGAGGGGAGAGGGTGCTCGACGAGGCGGGTGCCAGGAGGGTAAGCCTAGGCCCCATCTCTTACCTGGCAAGCCACTGCATAGTGATTATAAATAACGAGTTGGACCAAATTATTGTTGGGGAATGATTTGGCCCTCAGAAGGCTCGAGGAGAAGATCACAAAGGAGAACCTTTGGATCTACATACTCAGCCTGCTCAAGGAGAGGCCACTTTACGCCTACGAGATTAAGGAAATGATAAGGGAGAGGTTCGGCTTTGAGCCTGCCACCATAACGGCATACGTGGTACTCTACAGGCTGGAGAGGGAGGGGCTGGTGGAGTCAAGGCAGGAGAGGGGGTCTTCAGACAACGTGATCAGGAGATACTACCGCATAACGGAGAAGGGGATCCAGACTGTCGAGGCTGGCAGGGAATTTCTCAAGAAGATATTAAAGCTTTTAGAGGCCCCTGAGAGAGGCTCTGACGCGGACTAAGCGCTGGCAGACCGTGATGTTAGTCAGGATCGCCAGAAGGACTATCCCCGCCCATGTGTAGCCAACCAGAGCCGAGACCGCTATCAGGACCATCCTCTCAGCCCTCTCCATCAGCCCGACCGAGGAGAGCTTTACGCCCTCCACCTCGCCCCTGGCCCGGACGTAGCTCACCATAACCGAGCCCATTATGGAGAGGAGACCCCAGAAGGTGTCGCATAGCCCCCCAAGGATTATTCCGGAGATTATAGCGATGTCTGAGTACCTGTCGAGTGTCGAGTCCAGAACCCCGCCCCATTTAGTCACCCTGCCGGAGATCCTTGCAACTGCGCCGTCCAAAACATCGAATAGGCCCGCCAAGAGCAGGAGGATGCCCCCAAGTTGGGCGCTAGACGAGAAGAACGCGTATGCGGAGGTCAAGGAGAGGGCGAAGCCAATTATGGTTACGTGGTTGGGGGAGAGGCCCAGGGCTACCATAGAACCGGCTATGGGCTTTATGGCAGCGGAGACCCTCTCCTTCACTTTGTTGAGCATTGTTCCACCTTTGATTGGGATATACGGTTACGCTTAAAATTAAGTTTGCTGAAGAGTATCTCTCCGGGGGGCTACTAGTATAACCTCAATTACTTTCAACCCGTCAGCTTTTGTCGAGGAGAAGGTCAGGCAGATAAGAGAGTACGTGGGGGGTTCCAAGGCTGCCATAGCCACTTCAGGCGGGGTAGATAGCACCACCTGCGCTGTCCTAGCCCACAAGGCTCTGGGAGGGAGGCTGATCTGCTTCTTCATGGACACGGGATTCATGAGGGAGGGAGAGGTGGAGGAGGTCAGCGAAATGCTCAGATCCCTTGGGCTGCCCCTAAGGGTGCTCTATGTGAGAGACAGGTTCATTGAGGCGCTCAGGGGGAAGAGGGACGCAGAGGAGAAGCGGATCACCTTCAGGGAGACTTTCTACAGGGTTTTGAGCGAGGAGGCAAAGAAGGAAATGTGCGACGTTCTCATCCAGGGCACCATAGCGCCGGACTGGATCGAGACCTCGGGCGGGATAAAGACTCAGCACAACGTGCTGGAGCAGCTCGGTCTCAACACCGTGGACAGGTACGGCTTCAGGCTACTGGAGCCGCTGCTGGAGCTTTACAAGGATCAGGTGAGGGAGGTTGCCAGGTACCTCGGCGTGAGGCTTGAGGCTTCTGAGCGGCAGCCTTTCCCCGGACCTGGGCTGATGGTCAGGTGCATTGGTGAGGTTAGGGAGGAGAAGCTCAAGGTTCTGAGGGCAGCAACCTCGGTGGTGGAGAGGGCTCTCGGCGGACTGAGGCCGCCCCCCAACCAGTACTTCGCGGCGGTCGTTGAGGACGAGAGGTCAGCCGCCAGCCACGAGGCCGAGAGGGCCGTGCGGGAAGTCCTGCCAGGAGGGAGGGTCCAATACTTCAATTGCAGGGCTACTGGCGTGAAGGGGGACAACAGGGCCTACGGCAAGATAGCTGTGGTGAGCGGAGGAAAAGCAAGCACGGAGGACCTCTTCAGACTTCCAGAGAGGATAATACATGAGGATGGCGAGGTTGTCAGGGCGGTGTACGAGTTGGGAGGGGAGGGGTCAGGCATGGGCGGCGGCAGCACAAACAGATACGCGGTCCTGGTAAGGGCTGTGGAGACAAGAGACTTCATGACGGCGAAGCCCTACAATGTCCCCATGGAGTTACTTGAGAGGCTCTGCAGAGATCTGCTGGAGATAAAAGGGGTCTCCTCGGTCTGCTATGACATAACCTCTAAGCCGCCAGCGACTGTGGAGTATGAGTGAAAAGGCTGGTCTCGATGCAGATCCCAGTGGTATTTTTGGGGGGGCAGTACAACCACCTCATAGTTAGGGCGCTGAAGGAGCTCGGGGTCGAGAGTTGGATGATAAGGCCCAATGTGAAGCTGGAAGATCTTCAGGTGGACGGGCTCGTGATGGGCGGGGGCCCCCACAGCGTCAATGACGGTCTGGAGAGGTTCGGAAACCTGCCCCAGATAATAGAGAGAGGTTGGTTCCCGATGCT
>Ga0272448_1000339_pt1 | contig 73147 bp, 65 predicted proteins | sample YNPCB0191_FD_202220 | JGI IMG/M metagenome (GOLD analysis project Ga0272448, IMG submission 202220) | Hot spring sediment microbial communities from Yellowstone National Park, WY, United States - YNP-CB-019-1 | ecosystem: Environmental > Aquatic > Thermal springs > Hot (42-90C) > Sediment...
CGGGGCGGTTCAGTCCCCTCTCTACCCCAACGACGTTTCCTGTAGGTGAGAAGGGAATATCGGGGATGGTTAGCACAAGGTGCAGCCAATACCGTCCCTTTCGATAGATCAGATCTGCGCTATCGAAGCCGGTCGCTTGAGCAAGTAGACGATGCGCATGTGGATTGCAAGCGAACACAATTGACTTACGTCGGGCAACCGTAGAATTGCTGACAATACCTGCATTCGGACGTAGGCGGTAGGTCCTGGCGTCGTACCGGATGGGTACGACATTCCCATGCGGCCGTCTCACCTTGCGGTCTTTATTCAGACGGTTCAAGGCGGACTTGATAGCCTCCGTTGCACGCACACTCTAGCAGAAATCACAAGCCCGGAAGGCATATCCGGATGCTCAGTACGGAGTGTCCAGTACGTCTCGTGATGCAATTTCACAGCGTTCTTGCAACGCTTCTGCCAGCCAACAGCGCAGACAGCGTTGAAACAATCAGTGTACTCAGGGAGTGTGCGCAAGAGGATTTGAGCCTGTTTGGTTGTAGGTTCTAGAAACAATCGGATTGTCCTCCTCATACTTCACATACTATCCTATTTTGCGAAGCGAGAGTAACAACACTCCTCCCCATGCCTAAAGGAAGGGGGTCTTGCGCGCGACGCTGTTGGCTGATGAATAAAGAAAAGATTTCTTCCTTCCCTGTACAGGAAGCTCCTATGATGCTGTACTGATTATCAGTTCAGCTTATCCTCCTTCCCTATCAACAATTAAGCGGGAGCTCCTTCAAGCCCAGGTAAGAGCCCATCATTTTTTCTTGCTTCTTCTTCTCGAGTAGGATTCTGCATCGACTCAGCCACATTGTTCGAGGGTAAAGATGGTGTATTTTTTGGTGGAGGATTAGTCATCTTCCCGGTTTTAACAATCTCAATAACCTGCTCGGCGTTGAGTGTCTCATATTCGAGAAGGGCCTGAGCTAATGCTTCTACTTTGTCTTTATGCTCAAGAATGATCCTTTTAGCTTTTTCGTAAGCTGTCTGGATAAAATGTTGGACTTCATGGTCAATAGCACGCGCAGTCGCTTCACTATACCCCCTAGCAGTTCCCAGTTCTCTACCAAGGAAAACCATTGAAGAGTCATCGGAATAATGAACCATCCCCAGTTTTTCACTCATTCCCCATTCACAAACCATCTTACGAGCATACCATGTGGCTTGGCGAATATCCCCACTGGCCCCACTGGAAATATCTCCAAGAAATACCTCTTCAGCCACCCTTCCTCCCATTGCCACACAAAGATCATCAAGCACCTCTTTCTTTCGGGCATTGTATTTATCAGAAGCCGGAAGCATCATCGTTACACCAAGAGCCGGTCCTCTGGGTATGATTGTAACTTTATGGATAGGATCTGTATTTTCCAACAGGACATTAAGTAGGGCATGCCCCGCCTCATGATAAGCGGTAGTCTTCCGCTCTTCTTCACTCATCGCAAGACTCCTCCGTTCCTTCCCCCATCTAACCTTATCTCTGGCCTCTTCTAAATCAGGCTGATCGACGCTCTCTTTGCCTTTCTTAGCTGCAATAAGAGCCGCCTCATTTATTAAGTTAGCCAGTTCGGCCCCTGAAAATCCTGGAGTTCCCCTTGCCAGAGCGGTAAGATCAGCACTCTTAGAAAGCTTAATTTTCTGTGCATGCACCCTAAGAATCTGTTCTCGTCCACGAATATCAGGAAGATTGACGCGTACTTCCCGATCGAATCTTCCTGGCCGCAACAACGCAGGATCCAGAACATCCTTTCTATTCGTTGCCGCAATGACAATGACTCCTTCTTGCGATTCGATACCATCCATCTCAACAAGAAGAGCATTTAATGTCTGCTCTCTTTCATCATGACCGCCTCCCAGTCCAGTGCCACGGGCTCGCCCTACGGCATCAATTTCATCAATGAACACAATACAAGGTGCATGACGCCGGGCTTGCTCGAACATATCACGAACTCGCGAAGCCCCAACCCCCACAAACATTTCAACGAAGTCTGAACCACTGATACTGAAAAAAGGAACATCCGCTTCCCCCGCAATAGCTTTTGCTAAGAGGGTCTTGCCTGTGCCTGGAGGGCCAACCATTAGAACCCCTTTAGGAATTCTTCCTCCAAGTTTTTGAAACTTCTTCGGATCCTTGAGAAATTCTACTAATTCCTGGACCTCCTCTTTTGCCTCTTCTACTCCAGCTACATCTTTAAAAGTGACCTTGGTTTTACCACCACTTAAAAGTCTGGCTCGACTCTTTCCAAAACTAAAGGCACCTCTCCCAGCCATCCGGATCTGTTGGCGAAAAAGAAAATAGAGAGCCAATATAAAGAGCAAAAAAGGCAACACACTTAAAAAAGCCTGTCCCCAAAAATTATGAATGACTTTGACATCAATCTCTGGAAAGCCTTTGGAGGCAAGAAATTGTTTTAAGTCTCTATTAAACTCCAAATCGACAACAGTTCTAAAAGGGACAATAATTTCAGCGTTTTCTGTAGGCCCTGCAGGTCGTGTATACCTTCCCTCCAGAAAAGTCTGACCTGTAGAAGTATCTCGAATAAACACTAAGGACTTTACCCTTCCTTGGTCCAAAAGTCGGGTTAATTGAGGAAGGGATTTCTGTTCTATCCCTGGCCCCTGATTGACACTCACATAATAAGCAAGGACCACAAAAAGAATGGATACTAGAAAAAAAAGAAACCCTTTCCAATTCGATTCTCCCCCTGGTTCGTTTTTCGATGGATCATTCCTTCTTGAGGACGTATTTTTTTTCATTTTTGGAAATGGCATCGAAGGTTTAGACATAAGAAGATAAATAATTTTTTTTATTACATAATACCATTACAAGTAATTTCTTGCAAACAAAAGCTAAGGGATTTTCCGGAGTATTTCCTTATTACTCTTGATCTTGACTTTAGATGGGTTGGAAGAACCATTTTCAGGCTTTCGCAAAGGAATCGGTTCAATGATACGGTAATAGGTATCCCGACGGACGGGGAGTTTGCCAGCATTTTCAATGGCCTTTTTTAGGGCCTCAACCGTTTGTCCTGGCGGTGTTTTGGCTCCAGCCATGTGGAATATTTTTTCTTTATCGATCGTACCATGTAAATCATCCGCTCCAAAATTTAAAGCGAGTTCTCCTATCGCCATGCCAGAACTAATCCAGTAGGCAGTAATATGGTCAAAGTTATCCAAACAAAGCCTACTGAGCGCGATCGTCTTCAAAAAATCGACACTGGATGCCTTTCGAATATGACTTAGTTTCGTATTGGCTGGTTCGAAGGCAAAAGGAATGAAGGCACAGAATCCGCCCGTTTCTTCTTGCAGATCCCTAAGCCTAAACAAATGATCTATACGCTGGGGGAATGTTTCCACATGGCCAAAAAGCATCGTAGCGGTACTTTTTTTCCCAAGATTATGCCAAAGGCGATGAACTTCCATCCATTCCTCAGCCGACTCCTTCCCTAAACAGATTTGATGGCGTACCTCGGGATCAAATATCTCAGCTCCGCCTCCTGTCAAAGCATCCAGGCCTGCTGATGCAAGATCATGAAGGACTTCCACAATAGGTTTTTTGGCAATTCTTTTTGCTAAATGCCTTATTTCTACGGCCGTGAAAGCTTTCATCATCATTTGAGGAACTCTTTGTTTAATAGCACGGACTAACTCAAGATAATAGGAGTAGGGAAGTTTTGGATGCAGCCCACCGACACAATGCAGTTCTGTTGCGCCATTTATTGCTGCTTCTTCTGCTTCATTAACAAGTTGCTCTATTGATTCAGTAAAGGATCCAGGTTGGTTTTCCCGCCTATAAAAGGCACAGAATTGACAGCTTAAAATGCAGATGTTTGAATAGTTCAGGTAGCGGTTCAGAATATAACTGACCCGCTCTCCATTCTTTTTTGTTGCAACACTATCAGCAAGTGCTCCTAAGAAATTGAGATCTTCGCTTTGGTAAAGACGGAGGGCATCTTTAAAATTTAGTCTATGTCCCTCATTAACCTTCTCTAGGACATCTGTTAACCCTAGGCGAATCGACTGATCCAACAATCTTCTATAGTTTCTCTCAATGCTTTCCATATGCTTGTATTCCAATACTAAGAAGGATTCCTATAAAAATAAACACGCTAATCCAAGCATTGAGTTCAAAAAATATTTTTTCTATCTTCGCTTGCTCTCTTTTTCTGCTCATCACATGTTCAGAGCCAAGAATGCAACCAACCACTCCAAGGGCTATCCAATAAGGCCATCGCAGTCCTCCGATGAATCCAAAAAAAACCCATCCTATCCATGCCAGAAAATGTAAAAGAGCCGCTATTTTTAATGATAAATCTTCTCCAAATTGAGCCGGCAACGAATATAAACCAAAGCGCCTATCAAATTCCACATCCTGCAAAGCATAAATGATATCAAAACCAAAAGTCCAGAAAAAGACAGCTAAAGAAAGCAAAAACGGAAGCATGCTGCTAAAAGAGCCTTTGACTGCAGCCCATGCCCCAAGAGGGGCAAGACTAAGGCAGACTCCAAGTACGGCATGAGAATAAGGACTAAACCGTTTAGTAAAAGAATAGAATACGATCAAAAAAGCAGCCACAGGCGATAAGGCAAAACAAAGGAAATTTAGCGAGGCTGCACTGATTTCAAAAATTACTAGAGAAATGATCCCTAAGAAGAGAACTTCTCTTTTGGTCGCCAATTTTGATCTATTCTGGGTTCTTGGATTTTGTTTATCGTACTCCCAATCAAGATAACGATTGAAGGCCATAGCCATTGTCCTAGCGGCTATCATACAGAACAGAATGCCAATCAACGTCCTTAAGGAAGGCAACCCCCTGGCAGCGACCATCATGGAACTCAAGGCAAAAGGCAGGGCAAAAAGGGTGTGAGAAAACTTTACAAGCTCAAGAAGATTTTTCAGCTTGACCCAGTAGCTTTTCAAAGGCCCCTCTCCTTATCTCTAGCAATGCTCTCTCCAGCGGACTGACAAAGAATTTTCTATACCAAGATGATCCAATACCCTGGCGTTGACCGAATCAACAAGCTCCTCGATGGTGGAGGGAAGACCATAAAAAGAGGGGCAGGCTGGTAAGATTAAGGCGCCGGCTTCAGTTAAAGCGGCCAAATTGCGAAGATGGATCAAATGGAGGGGGGTTTCTCGAATAACCAAGATGAGCTTTCTTCTTTCTTTTAAGAACACGTCTGCACTGCGAGTGATTGTTGAATTAGAAATTCCTTGAGCAATACGACCAACCGTACCCATTGAGCAGGGAATAATAACCATAGCATCGAATCTGGATGAACCACTGACAAAGGGTGCATCCATTGTGTTATCACTGTATAAGCCAAATTTTTTAGGAATTTCAAGATTTCTGCCTAATTCCAGACCGATCACCTGTTTGCCACGATTGCTTATGATAACATGGATTTCATGTTCGGTCGATGATAGGAAATGGAGTAATCGTTGGGCATATATAGCCCCACTAGCCCCTGTGATTCCAATAACAATTCTCATCTAAATCCTTAAGTTTATCACACTGCAAATCAAAAATGGCTTTTATTTTTTATTCAGCGTTCCATTTCGTTAGACTTACTCAATTCTACTAACACAGGTTCGAAGCTGACTTCCTGCTTCACCGAGGCTGTCGACAGTCCGGACATCGCCACTCGCAAACAGCCAGCGGCATTTTTTCCTGCACCGTCCAGCAAGTTGAACAGTTCTTGCTGGAGGGAAACCAGCGGTCGGCCACCACAACCATCCCCTCCCTCACGCCACTTTGCCTTCTATTCCAGTTGCCGCCGAAACTCAAAGAAACTCTTTTCCTTCTACTCCCATATAAAAAACCACTGAAAAAAAAGTCCTTAGGCAATATCTCCCGTAGAAAAAAATTAGTGTATGGCTTTTTAAGGTCAAAGAAAAGAAATTTGTATCACATTTTCCTGTAATAACATAGTTGCATTTATACTACTTTAAATACTTAATAGTATGTCTAGTTTCATGAAAATAAAAACAAACAAAGTTGCAACCTTCTTTGGGTAAAAAGATTAGAAGAATTTTTTGATCAATCTTTTATGGTCAAAGAAGGGAGAGCATCAAAAAAAAATAGCTGAATTTGAAATTAACTTCTATTGTCTGAGGAGATAATGGAAATAAAGAATAAGACAAGAACAGAGAAAATTAAAGTGTTCATTGTTGATGATCATCCGATAGTTCGGGAAGGAATTGCTCAACTGCTAAGTAAAGAGAAGAACATTATAGTTTGTGGAGAAGCTAGCAATGCCTACGATGGATTTGAAAAGATAGGCAAGACACTACCCGATGTAGCCATTATAAACCTCTCGATGCCTGGTAAAAATGGTTTAGAACTGATCCGAGATATTCGATTTGCTTATCCAAATGTTTCCAATCTTGTTTTTTCGATGCATGATGAAATGATTTATGCAGAAAGGGCTTTGAAAGCAGGGGCAAGAGGATATGTAATGAAAACTGAAGGAGTTGAAAAACTGATCGAGGCCATTTACAAAGTCTCCAGGGGAGAAATAGCAGTCAGTCCAAGGGTCTCTAATGAAATTATTTCCAATATCTCTTCTAAGAACCAAAAATCAATAAATAACCCCACCCAGCTTCTAAGCAACAGGGAATTTGAAATTTTCCAACTGATAGGTAAAGGCCTTGGCATCAGACAGATTGCCGAACAGCTTCATATTAGTATTAAAACTGTCGAATCCTACAGGAGTTCAATCAAGGAAAAATTGAAAATCAAATCGACCGAAGAGCTTGTCCATTATGCGGTCAGTTGGTGTCGAGCCGAGTTTTTTGGGATCAAATAAAAGCTCGTATACCCCTTAGACTTTCTATGAACTCTCTTTTTTTACGATCTTCTTGTGTGCTCCTTTGCTTTTTATTTTTTGGTTTCCTCAAATTTGGCTACGCCACTACTTCGCATAGGGAGCAAGAAGAATATAGGTTCAAAGAGCCTGCCTTATGGGCAGGACAATTTGATGCTCCTTCTAGAGACAAATGGCAAAAACCACAAACTGTTATCCAGGCACTCCAATTAAAACCGGGACAAACTGTTGTGGATATTGGAGCTGGCACTGGATATTTTGCTGTAAAATTTGCCCGTGTTGTTGGTCCTCAAGGCAAAGTCTTAGCTTTGGATAGAGAATTATCAATGGTGAAATATTTAAAAAAACGGGCGAAAAAGGAAGGCTTAAATAATCTTATTGTCCGAAAATCGCCCACAAACAATCCTGAGCTTGAAAAGCAGAGTGTGGATCTGATTTTTTTCTGCAATAGCTATCATCATATTCACAATCCCAACTATCTCAAAGCCTTAGCTGAGGCACTCAAGAAAGATGGAAAGATAGCAGTCATAGACATCAAGCCTCATGCTCCGCGGCTTTTCCCAGCCACTGCAAGATTCAAAAGGCATATAAAACTATCCGCTCAAGCAGTAGTGGAAGATTTCCAGCATGCAGGCTTTAGTCTTGACAAAGAGTCCCGTTTTTTACCCTATCAATATTTTCTTGAATTCAAGCCCACATTGGTCCCTTCTCGCTAGTAATCTAAGAGTTGACTACTGTAATTGACCCAATCCCAGCACATCTCTCATAGAATAAATGGCAGGAGGTTTACCGACTATCCACTTAGCCGCTTTGAGTGAACCGTGAGCAAAAGGGAACCGGTTTTCTGCCCTATGGGTTAATTCTACAACCTCTCCAGGACCACAATACAAAACCGTATGAACTCCCACCACTGTCCCAGCTCTTATGGAATGGATTTGAGGCAGTTTTGGTGCTACCTTTTGTTCCGAAGCAAAATTTTTAGAAGCCTCTTCAATTATTTTTTCTGCGGCCATGAGGACTTCAAAAAGCCTTTTTGCTGTTCCACTGGGAGCATCGAGTTTGGTATTGTGATGAATATCAATAATGGCTTTATCATAGCTTTTACCCAGCACCACTGTAGCGGTGTGTACCATCAATTCCAGAAGATTTACTCCCAAAGAAAAATTAGGAGACATAACAATAGGGATTTTTTGAGCAGCTTCTTTTATTTTTTCAAGCTCCTCGGGAGTATGCCCTGTCGTACCAATAACCAAGGGAAGAGAATGGCTAAGAGCGGCTTCCACCAGCTCTCGGCTAAAATGATGTACCGAAAAATCAATGATACAATCAGCAGCTGTCTTCAAAGCTTCTTCTAGCCGGTCTTCCTTATCGATCAATCCTACTATTTTGACTTCTGGATCTAATGAGGCAGCCTGAACAACTGTCTGTCCCATTTTCCCATGTGCCCCTGTCAAAAGAATTTTTGTTATCCTTCCTTGTTGGTTCATCTTCCACTCAAGCCCATAAATGTTCTACTTTTGCTAGTTTTTCTTTTGTGCGCAATAAAGTTGTTTTTAATTTCTCAAGATTTTGAGGTTGAAGGGGAGCCAGTGGTAGCCTGAATTCCAGATCCGTTAAGCCTTCCATTGCCAATGCTGTTTTTACAGGCACAGGATTGGTTTCAATCATCAAATCCCTAAATAATGGATAGAGACTCTGATGGAGCTGACGGGCTTCAAATGGCTTTCCTTCTAGAAACAATCGTACGAGTGCAGCCACCGGCCTAGGAAAAAGATTGGAAGCCACGCTGATTACTCCAACTGCCCCAACACTCAGGAAAGGTAAAGTCAACGCATCATCCCCACTGAGAATAGAAAAATCCCCAGCAAGTCCTTCTACCAACTGACTTACCCTATCCACATTCCCTCCAGCTTCTTTTATGCCCACAATATTCTTATTTTTTTCTACCAACCGCTTGACTGTATCTACAGCAATATCCACACCGCATCTTGAAGGAATATTGTAAAGGAGAATCGGCAAGGAAGTTGAAGTAGCTATTGCCGAAAAATGGCGGAAAAGACCTTCCTGAGAAGGACGGTTATAATAGGGAGAAACTAAGAGAACGCCATCAACCCCTATTTTTTCAGCTTCTTTGGTAAGGTGAATGGCTTCAGCTGTACTGTTTGATCCAGTACCAGCAAAAATCTTTATACGTTTATCCACAATTTCTGCAGACCAGCGGATCAGCTCGATATGCTCTTCATAGGAAAGCGTTGGCGATTCTCCCGTTGTCCCAACAGGAACTATCCCATCGACACGATTTTCGACTTGAAATTCTAACAGACGCTCTAAAGCTTTTCTATCAATCTGCCCATTATGAAATGGGGTAATAATAGCCGTATAGGTTCCTTGAATTTTCATAGTACTCTTTTTTAAGGCAATTCTATTTGCCCAACAAAGACTTTTTTGGCAGGACCTTCAAGAAAGACCTCCTCAAAGCCCTTTTCAGTTCTTCTAAAATGCACCTGCAATCTCTGCCCGCTACGAACGAAAACTTCGATTGGCGAATCCATGCCTAGGATCACACTAGAAATAAGAGCCGAAGCCGTAACTCCAGATCCGCAAGCCAGTGTTTCTCCTTCCACCCCCCGTTCATAAGTCCTTACTTTTATCGATCGCTCTCCTGCCTTCCAGACAAAATTCACATTCGTTCCTTCCGGCTGAAATGCACTATGCCATCTAATTTCAGAGCCCAAAGCCTGAAGAGCAGCTTCTGGCCATTTTTCATAATCTCCAAAAATTACAACATGGGGGACACCAGTATCGATTGTATGGCCGATAAGCGTGCGGTCGTTAAGGCTAATTGGCAAATCTATCCTGAAGTTTTTCGCAGAAGGCATTGTTATCTTCACCCTTTCTCCCTCAACCCAAGCCTCGACTTTCCCACAATCCGTCAAAAAAGACAGTCTTCCGCAAGCTACGTTTTTATGTTCTGTTTCCAATGCAAACCTAGCAAAACATCTAGCACCATTTCCACAGAAGCTTGCGCGACTGCCATCTGCATTAAAATAAACCATTCGGAGCCCTTCTTTGTCTGCCCATTCAACAAGCAAAATGCCATCAGCTCCAATCCCTCTATGACGATCACAGAGATAAGCTATAGAAGAAGCATCCAAACTCAGGAATCCTTGGCGGTTGTCAAGCAGAATAAAATCATTACCCGCCCCATCCATTTTGGTAAAAAAAAGGGTCATAAAAAAAAATTTGTTTTTCATTTACTATTATACAGAATTGATAGAAAAAAACGTAAAGAATTGCAAAATAGATTCGAACAGAAAACTCAACCAGTGCTTCCCATTGGGATTATCGATTATGGCATGGGCAACCTTCAGAGTGTCGAAAAAGCATTTGAATCCTTATCTTGTAAAGTAGAAAGGCTCTTTTATCCTCCTAACCATTATAATTTTCTTGCAATCGTCCTCCCTGGAGTAGGGGCTTTTGGAGACGGAATCAGAGGACTAGAGGCTAAAGGGTTCCTCCCCTTCCTAAAGCGTTGGATATCCAAGGATTTACCCTTTTTGGGTATTTGCCTTGGGTATCAACTTCTCTTTGAAGAAAGTTTGGAATCTAAGGGTGCCAAAGGAATCGGTATTTTTAAAGGAAAAGTTGTCCGATTCCCTGAAAGCAAAGAAAAAGTACCTCATATCGGGTGGAATTCGGTAGAAGTGTTGGAAAAATCAGAGTATTTGGAAGGGATATCATCTGGTGATTACTTTTATTTTGTGCATAGCTATTATCCCGAAGTCGTTCAAAAAGAGATTATTCTTTTGCAAACAACCTATGTTGTACCATTTGCCAGTGCCATCGCTAGAGGAAATCTTCTAGCTACTCAATTCCATCCTGAAAAAAGCCATAAGAAAGGGATCCAACTTCTAAAAAATTTTTTGATCCACTCAACAATCCACAGACCTTTAGTTACGATCTAAGAGTCCCATGAAAATCTATGCTGCCATTGACCTTTATAAAGGACAAGTCGTCCGGTTAAGACAAGGGAAATTGGAGGCTCTGAAAGTCTATTCATCGGATCCTCTCCAAACTGCCCAGTTATGGCAAGCACAAGGAGCCGACGGGCTACATATAGTTGATTTAGAAGGAGCCTTTGAAGGCAAACCAAAACAACTTTTGATCTTAGAAAAAATAGCGAAATGTACTCACTTACCTATCCAATACGGGGGGGGGTTGCGCACAGAAAATGATGTCTTTAAAGCAATTGAAAGTGGCGCTCAAAGGGTGGTCATCGGTAGCCGACTTCTTTCTGATCCAAGCTTTCTAGAAAAAATTTCTGGAGCGGTAGGTAGCGAAAGAATTGTAGCAGCGATCGATGCAAAGGATGGTCAAATTTTAATGGAAGGTTGGACGAAAGAAAGCCGTTACCGAATTGAAACTTTTGTAAAAATATTGGAAAAATCTGGTGCTGGTTTCTTATTGTATACGAACGTCATGACGGATGGAACACTAGAAGGACCCGATATCAAGGGCACTCAAAAACTAGTACAAAATAGTTTTTTGCCTGTTTTTGCTTCTGGGGGAATAGGTTGTCTTAGAGATGTGGAGGAACTTCAAAAGATAAAAGGCCTCTATGGAGCCATTCTTGGAAAGAGTTTATACGAAAAAAAAATTTCCATCCACTCGATCAAAAACATCTCTGCATTGGGATCTTCTTTTTAGCTATTGCTGTTTTTTTCTATACAAGAAAACAATTTGTATTTTGAATTTCGATCCTTAAAAAAATATGCTTGTCTGTTCTTCTACATAATGTTGAGTCTTTGTCGACTTTTGGTGAAAAAAAAAAGTGGGGGCAAAAAGGTTATCAAACAAAAGAGACTTTTTAAAAATATCTAGCTGCTCTTACTTTTATTTTTCTTTCTACTTTTTTGCCACTTTCAGTTTTTTCAGCTGCTTGCTGCAGGCTCAATCCAGTGAAAATAACGACAAGTTAAGTCCCTTGGCTTCTACCATTCCAGAAGAAATAGCACCTGAATATCCCCTGCAGCCATCTAGTATTCGGTCGAAAAAACCGAAGGAAAACCAATCTATTGATGCCACCAGCGATCAAACAGAGATCGAAGAAACCACACGAACTGCTCAGATAGTTTCCAGAAGGAGTTTAGAATCCATTAATTTTCAGAATGTCAATGAGCTTTCCGCCTATCAAGTAGGCATTAATCAAACCCAGATGACCGGTAGTCCGCAAGCTGAACCTATCTTAAGGGGACTGCCAGCAACGAGATATAGAAATGGCATGCTTGTTGGATTCAGTAGAGATGCTCAATTTGGGCCTCTAATGAATCCGAATATGGATGAAAATCTGGATATGGTAACAGGTCCTTCCAATATCATCTTTGGACCTCAAGAATTGGCTGGAGGATACCTTAATGAGATAACCAAATCTCCCTACTTTGATCGGTTCCAAGGAGAGGCTTCCTATACGGCAGGGATGTATGGAACGAATTTCTGGAATTTAGACTTTGGAGGACCAATTAAGAATAACCTGGCTTATCGGCTTGACTATTTTGGTCAAGATGGCTCTTCCTATTACAACTACTACTATGGCTCCTATCTAAGAAGAGAGTCTGGATACCTCGCACTGAGTTATAAACCTTACGAAAAATTGACAATCGATTTTAATGGAGAAATCGATTCCAACAGCTTAAATCCTCCGGCGGGTCTCAATCGGCCGACTCAGGAACTAATTAATAATAGGCTCTATCTGACTGGCTCTTTTGCGGGCTGGTTCGACCAAAACGGGGTATTCCACAAGGGGATAGGCACTTCTCCTCCTGGGGAAGGCTATGCGGTCAACTGGGGAGCTGCTGTCCCCATCGATCCAAGAACTAATATTCTGAATAATCCTATAGATAGCACTGAACAGTTTTATGCCGTTTCTCAGCTCATAGAAACTCTGGAAGTTTCAGACAACTTTAAAATCATCAACAATTCCCTCTTCGAGTACTATAGCACGTTCATCGATCAAATGATTCCTGTCGATTTTTGGACTGTCCTTCCTGAAGGCTACAATTTTGATGATAGAATAGAAAATCAATTCAATTTCTCGGCTCCAATAGGCAATCTGTTCACACACAATAGTATCGATTGCGGCCTTGAATTTCGTTATTTTAGCGACAACGAATATTCTGGAGTATGGCATTCTCCTGTTAATACCTGGGATCTAACAAAACCTTTGTTGGACATTTTTTTTTCTCCAATAGTTTCCTACAATCAAGCCTTGCTCTTTGGCAATCCTTACCTCACTGACATTCCTGTTCCTGGCTATCCTGGTTTTTATTATAATTCCCATAATTTTGTAACAACCGCTTCGACTTTTTATAAACTTTCCCCATTTTATCAACATAAGATTGATCTGAGCGAAAAATGCAGCCTTATTTTTGGAGGACGGGCCGATTTTTATTCCGTACACGCCTCTAGTCCTCCAGGTACTCCTCTGCCATTGTTTTTAGAAAATAACATGACCGCTATTCTGCCTCAACTTTCTATGAGCCTCACTTATGATCCTTTCTCTTGGATGAATTCCCATTTTACCTATTTTTTCGGCCAAAACCCTTTTCCTAGTGCCTTTGGGAGCTTCGCTCCAGACTTTACTTCAACCTATTATCATCTAACCAATCAATACTTCGAAATCGGCACGAAATTTAACCTCTATAAAGACAAAGTGTCGATCGATCTTTCGGGATTTTATCAAGACGGATTCATTCCCGCCTATGTGCTTCCACAAGGATCGGTAGCCACCACCCAAGCCTATCTCAAAGGCAGCCAACTACAAGCTATTTGGACACCCCTGCACAATCTTTCTATCAATGTTGGCTATGCATTCATTGATGCCCATGAAGATTGGATTGGCTCTCCTATTGGTCCTTTGACTACTCAGCCTTATCCTTCCAACATAGCTGATCAACTCGGTTTACGCGTGGATCCATACGTTTTTCTCGCTCCTCTCAATTACCCCTTTATTGGATTTCCAAGAAACTACGCCAACACGGTCATAACTTATCAATCTGAAAAAGGCCTAGGATTTTCACTCTGGACTATTGTTCAAAGTGGGCAATTCTTAAATTATGACTATACCGTTAGAATCCCCTCATGGTATACGCTCAATGCACGGATTTTCTATACCACCTCAAAATGGGAAATAAGCCTTTATTTTTACAATTTTACGGACGAAAAATACTGGGCTCCGGGTGCTCCCGGCTTTATTAGTGCAAGATCTTTCAATTATGATTTTATCACTCCACAACTTCCTTTCTGGATACAAGGAAGCCTTCGGATATTCTTCTGATCCTTCCAACCAAAAGACTAGTTTATTTTTCTCTAAACTGAATCTCCAGCAGTACCACCTCCGATCGCTGTCCAACCCTTACAGGAGGTCCCCAAGTCCCCGCCCCTCTGGTGACAACCACATGTGTCGAGCCTATTTTTTGGTATCCGTAGCTAAAAGAAAAAATTCTCTTCACAATAAGATTGATTGGCCAAAATTGTCCTTGATGCGTATGTCCACAAACAAGCAGATCGACTTGATTCTCAACGGCCTCTTCGATAGCTGTCGGCCTATGATCCATCACAAATATAGCTTTGGATCTATCTATTCCTTGAAGAATGATCTTCAGTGGTTTTCTTTTTTCTTTGCCTTCCAGGACTTCCACCGCCCTATCATTTCTACCCACAATGTATAAAAACTGATCGACTCTTTTTATTTCATCTTTGAGAATAGTAAAACCGCATTTTTCAAGAAAAGAGGCAAGGCTATCGGAACCGTAAAAACACTCATGATTTCCAATACAGCCATAGACTCCATAAGGAGCAGAAAGGCTCATAAAAATCTTATCTAGCCCTTCCTTTTCGAGCACTGTTCTACTGCCATCAAGCAAATCTCCTGGAAGAAGAATAAGATCAGGCTGAAGGGACTGAATTTTTTTACATATTCTTGAAAGCCTTCTTTTACCAATTGTTCCTCCTGCATGTATGTCCGAAGCCACCACTAATCTTAAGAAGGGATGTAGACTTTGTTTCTTAATGACAAGCTCCAATTTTTTAAGCTCAATATTTAAGGTATTGACATAACCCTTGATCAAAATCAGACTGACGGCTCCCACAATCCCCAGCCCAATCATCCATTCTCTACCAACAAAAAAAGAGCGGACTGGCGCAGGGAGCCATGGCCGACTAATGTCTACCAGGCATATTCCTATGAATAAATAGACGACTGCAGGCATCCAAAGACTGGATATGGACATGATCCAGTTCACATAATGAAAATAGTAGTGGGATTTCAAATAAGAGCCTACAGAATAACCGAAGACAAAAAGGGCGCCAATGGTCAGATAAATGAGCTGAAGAATAAAATGGTGGGGCAACAGAAGAAAACCGCGGAATATGACGTATCCACTAGTGCCATAAAAAAGGACAAAAAAAAACTGCGTCTCATGCTTCGTTTTTTTTAGAACTTTTAACTATTCGGCTCCACCAATCCTGCGCGAGATTTGTCGATCCAGGGAAAAAAAGCCCCCACCTCCAACTACTAAAGACAAAGACCCCGCCCAAAGACTCAATGCATATTCCATCCCTCCATCATGCACAAAAAAAGCATGCCTATGCACGACAAGAATGGCAACGCTCATAATTAGGACCAAATTGAAAGCGGCAAGACGCGTAGCTAGGCCCAGGAAAAGAAGGATTGCTCCAAGAAATTCTCCTCCGCCAGCCAATGATGCCCAAAGGATACCTGGAACCAAATGAAATTTTTCAGTAAAACTCAACGCCGTTGCCTCTAGACCTTTGCCACCAAACCATCCAAAGAGCTTTTGAGATCCATGAGCAAAAAAAATAAGGCCAAGGGCTATTCTCAAAGGCAAAAAGGCAAAAGAAGGGGTAGTTCTAAAAATATAATACATAATAAAAGCTCTCTTACTATTTCCCTTCATAGGAAAAATTCATCTAGCGGTTGACAAGCCATAATGATACTCTTGCAGAGCTTTCACATGGATTTCTCTGGACTGGAGCGATCGGATCGCTTCGACTGTTGCACGAGCGGCGGCAATAGTTGTCATGACAGGAATTTTACTATAAAGTGAGGTAGTTCTTATTCGAATCTCGTCTTTTCTTGCCGTTGGACCAGAAGGAGTATTGATTACAAGCGCTATCTCCCCGTTTTTGATCAGATCCAATACATTCGGTCTGCCTTCGGATAGCTTATAGAGTTTCATGCATGCTACCCCGGCTTCGTTTAGTGCACGGGCTGTACCTTCTGTAGCTACAATTTCAAAACCAAGCTTGTTAAGGGCACGGGCAATCTCAATCCCATCTTTTTTATCTTGATCGCGGACACTTATAAAAACTTTTCCTCGCAGCGGCAAGGGCGCATTCAAAGCAATCTGGGTTTTAGCATAAGCAATCCCAAAATCATCATCTATTCCCATGACTTCCCCAGTGGATTTCATTTCTGGACCAAGCAGGATATCCACCCCAGCAAACCGATCAAATGGGAAAACCGCTTCTTTGACACAGAAATAAGAAGGGGTAATCTCAGCGCCAACATATCCAAGGTCTTTTAGCTTTTTTCCCATAATCACTTGAGTCGCCAACTTAGCCAGAGGGATTCCGATTGCCTTGCTTATGAATGGAACGGTCCGAGAGGCCCTCGGATTAACCTCTAGCACGTAAAGATTGTTTTTTTGCACAGCAAACTGTACGTTCATCAGCCCCAAGACCTTTAATTCCCGGGCTAACAAATAAACTGTCTGTCGAATTTCTTCTTTAATGGGTTCTGAAAGACTGAAAGGTGGAATCACACAGGCACTGTCTCCGGAATGGACCCCAGCCAATTCCACATGCTCCAAAATAGCCCCAATAAAGACATCTTCACCGTCACTAACACAATCGATATCCACTTCTATGGCGTCTTCTAAAAAATGATCAAGTAAGACTGGCTTATCTGGAGCAGCCTCGATAGCCTCTTCCACAAATCTCACAAGATCATTCTCTGTATAAACGATATGCATCGCCCTTCCCCCTAATACATAAGAAGGACGCAAAAGCACTGGATAGCCTATTGCTTTTGCAGCTTCAATGGATTCTTCTACATTTGAAATAATCCGGCTTTGCGGCTGGCGCAGCCCAAGTTTTGCAATTAGCCTGGAAAAAAGCCTCCTATCTTCAGCCATCTCAATGGATTCAACCGATGTACCAAGAATCTTTACGCCAGCTTTTTTTAATGACAAGGAAAGGTTCAAAGGGGTTTGTCCCCCAAACTGTATGATCACCCCAGCTGCCTTCGTTCGTTCGTAAACTTGGAGAACGTCTTCGGTGGTGAGCGGCTCAAAAAACAGTTCATCAGAGCTATCATAATCGGTAGAAACGGTTTCAGGATTTGAATTGATCATGATAGTTCTATAGCCAAGCTCTCGCAAAGCCATCAAAGCATGAACACAACAGTAATCAAATTCGATTCCTTGCCCAATCCTATTCGGTCCAGCTCCTAATATGATGATTTTCTTTTTGTCTTCGGCCTTTATTAGTTCACTCTGCCCCGGTTCGTAAGTGGAATAATAGTAAGGAGTAGAAGCTTCAAATTCAGCCGCACAACTGTCAACTAATCGATAGGAAGGAAGACAATTGAGCCTTTTTCTTAAAGCTCTAACCTCTTCTTCGGAAAGGTTCCAGAGATGAGCAAGTTGTCTGTCAGAAAAACCATCCATCTTTGCTTCAAGCAATAAAGAGGGGTCATGGCTAGTCCTTAATTTTTGTTCTTCTCTGACAAGTTCTTCCACTTGACTAAGAAACCATGGATCAATCCCACTTAGAGAAGCTACGGTTTTTATATCCATTCCGCAGCGAAAAGCATGACGAATATAAAAAATCCGTTCCGCTCGAGGAGTGAGCAGAAAATATCGAATTTGTTCTTCGGAAAGCAACTGATCATGTCCATGGATGCCCCCGGTAATCCCAAATGCACCAATCTCTAAGGATCTTAAGGCTTTCTGCAGCGCCTCCTTGAAGGTTCTTCCAATAGCCATCACCTCTCCAACACTTTTCATCGAGGAGCTTAGAGTCGGATCAGCTTCTGGAAACTTTTCAAAAGTAAACCGAGGGATTTTGACGACTACGTAGTCGATGGCGGGTTCAAAGCAGGCTAAGGTCTTTTTTGTAATATCGTTGGGCAATTCATCGAGCGTATAGCCAATAGCAAGTTTAGCCGCAATTTTGGCTATAGGAAATCCCGTTGCTTTAGAGGCCAACGCAGAAGAACGGGACACCCTAGGGTTCATCTCAATGACAACCATTCTTCCGGTTTTCGGATCAACGGCAAACTGGATGTTAGATCCTCCAGTCTCTACCCCAATTTGTCTAATAACAGCAAAAGACCAATCCCGCATCTTTTGGAACTCCTCATCGCTTAGAGTTTGAGCAGGGGCTACTGTAATACTATCCCCGGTATGAACTCCCATTGGATCAAGATTTTCTATTGAACATATCAGCACACAGCTATCCTTGCTATCCCGCATCACCTCCATTTCAAACTCTTTCCACCCCACCAAGCCTTCTTCAATCAGAATTTCGCCGATAGGAGAAACACTTAACCCCCGTGCAGCTATGGTCTCGAATTCTTCCCGGTTATAGGCGATCCCTCCGCCCTGACCACCCAGAGTAAAAGCAGGCCTAATAATCAAAGGATACCTATTAATTTGTGCCGCGACCGCTTTTGCTTCTTCTATGTTTCTGGCAATACCCGATTGGGGTACGTCCAGACCGATCCGAAGCATTTCCTCCTTAAAAAGCTGCCTGTCTTCGGCCTTCTTTATAGCTTGAACATTCGCTCCAAGCATTTCTATGCCAAGCTCTTCTAAAATTCCCCTTTGAGCAAGCTCCACGCCTACATTCAAAGCGGTTTGTCCTCCTAAAGTCGGCAGTATGGCATTGGGTTTTTCCAACCTGATGATCTTCTCTAGAAAATCGGCAGTGATAGGCTCAATATAAGTTTTGTCAGAAAACTCAGGGTCAGTCATGATGGTCGCCGGATTGCTGTTGATGAGGATTACCCTGAACCCTTCCTCTTTCAACGCCTTGCAAGCTTGAACCCCAGAATAATCAAATTCGGCAGCCTGCCCAATCACAATGGGCCCACTGCCGATCACTAAAATCGACTCTATGTCCGTTCTTTTACCCATTGTACTTTCTGATAAAGAAGCAGCCCAAAGGCCTTCTGTTGAATATTTTTATCATCCATTGCAAGGCAAATCGCAACTAGAGACCTTTTCCAAAGATTAATTCAAAAGCTGATACCAATTATTTCTTCTTTTAGGTTTAAATCCACTGCTAGTAATGGCTTCTTCGATTTCTTTTACAGTAGTTCTATAGGTGGTTCCCGCCGAAGAAACGACATTTTCTTCCATCATCACACTGCCAAAATCATTGGCCCCATAATAAAGGGCAATTTGTCCGACTTCTACTCCTTGAGTTACCCAAGAAGATTGGATATTTTCAATATTATCCAGAAAAATTCTAGCCAGCGCCTGCATTCGTAAATATTCTGATGGTCCTTTTTTTGTCGCTTTGAGTTTTGTATTTTCCGGCTGAAATGTCCAACAGATAAAAGCTGTAAACCCTCTTGTTTCATCTTGTAGCTTTCTGATTTTTTCAAGATGCTCCAACCGATCCTCCAGCTCTTCTACATGCCCAAACATCATCGTCGCACTAGATTTTAAACCGAGACGGTGCGCCGTTCTCATGACTCCCAACCATTCTTCTGAAGAGCATTTTAAAGGAGCAATTTTTTTTCTGACAGAATCAACAAGAATTTCCCCTCCACCACCAGGTATAGAGCCAAGTCCGGCTTCCATGAACCGCTTGATAATCTCCTCTACAGGAAGACGAAAGATTTTGGAAAAGTGAAGAAACTCAGGAGGCGAAAACCCATGAATATTAATGTGGGGAAACTTTTTACGGATAGAAAAAAGCAAATCCAGATAATAATCGATGCCTAGAGCTGGATGATGGCCTCCCTGTAAAAGGATCTGAACCCCTCCAATAGCCTCCAATTCCTTAATTTTCTCTTCAATTTGCTCTATAGAAAGCACATAATGATCAGGATCTTTGAGTGTTCGATAAAAGGCACAAAATTTGCAATAGGTCGTGCATACATTGGTATAATTAATGTTCCTATCGATAATATAGGTTACAATTTCGGCCCCCTTCCCACCATATGCTGAGGATTTGATCTGCTTTCTCCTTAAATCAGCCAACATCCCAAGCTCCGCTAAGGGAAGGAAATAAAGCGATCTAGCTTCTTCAAAATTTATTCTTTCAAAATTCTCTATTTTTCTTCTGACCTCATCTATCAACTGTTCAGCGGCACCATATTCCATCGTATTCATACCCAATGAAAAGGATTAACCTCTTTGATTAACCTTAATTGTATCAATTTTTTAGAAAACTCTTCAATGCCCATTTTTTCTTTTCCCTTAACTTCATAACGAATGAATTGGGTCAAGTAGGTAATCTCTTGTGGGGATTGAGCGATTTTTTCTATGGAAGCTAAGCCTCTTTCTTTGGCTTGGGTTAAAAGTTCTTTTATCTTTTGTTTCTCCTTATAGTCGGCTCTGATCGTCCACAGCGCAAAGACAAAGGGTAGACCGGTCAATTTTTTCCAAAGGCCACCCAGATCAATCACCGTTCTTTCTGGATGTTCTTTACGATACTGTAAAGCCTTGTCTCCAATCAAAAGAAAACCATCTGCTCTCTCGTGTGCAGAAACAAACCGGAGTGGTCTATCGAAGAAACATTCAAAAATAACCCGTAGAAGCAGCATCGAACTACGGCTTTCACAGTCGCCACTAACTGTTTGCAAGGCATCTAAAGGTTTATCGTTGACCAGTATGACACTATAGACATTTCCATCGGCTACAATGCCTATGCCATCAACAAAATAGCTCCATCCCTCAATCAGCGATGCTCCAACCGGACAGAGAGCCACATCAACTTTTCCCTCTTTGAGCATCAGGGAAAGTTGAGCAGGGGTTGCAAACTCAATGTGGTTATTAAGTCCATAGATTAAAGGCTTGGCATTAAGATAAGGAACAGAACCTATTGTTGGGTAGAACATCTTTCTCTTTCTTAAGACTGAAGGGTTGTTAAACGGCTTGCGGTTGAATAGGAATCTTTTTCCCTCTCTTCTCAGTTAGTCGATGAAACCAGTACAGCAGAGCTGGACTTATAAAATGAGAAGAAAACATTCCCCCAAGCACCCCAATCAAAATGGCTAAGGAAAAAACAGAAATCACTGGGCCTCCAAGGAGAAGCATCGATACGGTCGCTAACACTACCGTGCCTCCAGTCATAATTGTCCGAGCAAGGGTTTTGTTAATACCCTCATTAATAATTTCTTTGAATGTCAAACTGCTTTTATATTTCAATGTTTCCCGAATTCTATCAGAAATAACGATCTTTTCGTTAATCGAATAGCCAAGAATCGTTAAAAAAGCGCCAATTAAATACATGTCAAATTCCTTACCAAATATGGCCATAAGACCTATGGCTAGCAACACATCATGGAGCTGTCCAATGCCAGCAGCCAAAGCAAAAGACCATTCATAACGGAAAGATACATAAAGGAGAATGGCTAATAGACCTAAGGAAAGGGCTAAAGCCGCTCGATTTTTAAGTTCCTCGCCAACCACCGGACCCACACTATCCATTCTTGATAGACTAAAGCCAGCTTGTGGAAATTTTTCTTTAAGTACACCGACACTTTTTTCCCCTTCCCCATAACGAACTTGATAGATAAGCTGCTTGGACTCTTTAGCATACTGCAGTAAGCTTGGATGGATTTTTGCTTCTTCTAAAACCTCTCTGACGCGAGCTACTGGAATCATTTCCTTATAGGAAACCGTTAGAGCATCGCCTCCGGCAAAATCAACTCCAAGAAGCTCCCCGCTTCTCAAAAAGAAAGTAGACATTCCTACTATCAGTAGCATAGCAGCCGCTGGGACCGTCAGCCAACTGAATTTTATAAAATCAAAATTTGGTTTATGCAGGAATTTCATCATGGAAAGTTTCTTTAGCATCCCCCAAGACAAAAGCCATTCAAACACATTACGACTCAAGACAAGAGCAGCAAAAAGATTGGCAACGATACCAAGAACGAGAGTTACAGCAAATCCCTGTAATGGGCCACTCCCAAGCTCCATGAGAATAACCGATGGAATAATCAGACTAACATTAGAATCAAAAATGGCACTAAAAGCCTTATTGAAGCCAATAAAAATGGCTTGCCTGACAGGAACTCCTACCTCAAGCTCATCTCTAATCCGTTCATAAATAAGCACATTCGCATCAACCGCCATGCCTATAGTCAAAATAATACCCGCAATCCCTGGCAGAGTCAGGGTAAAATGAAACTGAGCCAGTAATCCCAAAAGCAAGAGGAGATTGACTAATAAGGCAATGATGGAAACCAGTCCTGCAAGCCTATAATAAAAAACCATAAAAAGGACTACAGAAGCAAAGGCAGCTAGGGCGGCGTTGATGCCGCTGACTATGGAATCTCTCCCAAGAGAGGGATCCACTCCCCTTTCTTCTAAAATCTTCACGGGGGTCTCAAGCGGATTTTCAAGAACACTGGCAAGATCTTCCGCTTCTTTGGGACTCATATTCCCACCAGAAATGACGGCGCTTTTAAAAATAGCCGTTTGGATAACAGGCGCACTTTTCACTTCCCCATCTAGGACAATGGCTAACCTTTTACCTATATTATTTGAGGTGATCTCACCAAATCTCTTTGCCCCTGCCTCATTGAATTCGATCACCACGGTAGGTCGTCCTACTTCGTCGAATCCTCTAAAAGCCCGTTTGACATACTTCCCTCCCATCTCTTCCCTTTTCTTTACAAGGATCCATGCTTCCGTTTTATTCCCTTTTGATATCTCTTGAGAAAAAGGAAGAATCTCATAGCCAGGAGGGATTTTTTCTTGTCCAGATTGGATGGCGGCTATCATCTTATCCGAGTCAGGATGCACTAGCCTAAATTCCAGTTTAGCGACTTTGGAAAGCTGTTCTTTGGCCGCAGCCTTCTCTGATTCGGATAGGCCGGGTATTTGCACGCTGATTCGCCGTTTGCCTACCGGTTGAATAATTGGTTCAGAAAGACCAAACTTGTCAACCCGCTTGCGAATGACCCCGATAGCCTGATCGAGCGCCCCGGGAGTGGGTTCGCCTTGGAGTTCTAGCAAGAAAGCTGTTCCTCCTTTTAGATCGAGCCCAAGCCTTATCTTTTTTTCTAGCGGGAAAAGGGAAAATATTGCATTAAAGAGAATCGAAAGAGTAGAAGCCAATCCTACCCATCTTTTGATTCTGTCCTCGACGGCAGTAAAATACCAGATGAGGGTAATAAGGAAAAAAAGGGCCGTAGCAAAAGAAAAAAATAGCATTTTACTAATACCCCTTATCAAATTTCAAAATAAGCTCCCCACAATCATTTATATAAACAGTCCTAATCTTTGGGAGCTTTTGCAAATCTCTTTTTTTGATAAGCAAACAATCACTCATCCAGTTTTACCTTTGGCATCCTTCGATTCTTTTGTTTCTTTTGGTTCTTCTTTTACAGTTTTCGTTACGGTGGTCAGAGCACTTTTCAATACTTCAATTTTGACATTTTCAGCGACCCGAATGACAACGGTTTTTTCCTTGACATTAGTCACTACTCCTAAAATGCCTCCAGAAGTAATCACTCTGTCCCCGGTTTCAAGACTGGCAATGAGCTTTTCTTGTTCTTTTTTTTGTTTCTGCTGAGGCCGAATAAGCAGAAAATAGAAGATTCCAAATATGAGAATCGTCGTTACAAAAAAGGTCATTGGGGGAGGGCCTTCTGGAACTTGCTGGTTGGCCCCTGGGCGACCATGGGGTTGCGGGGGAGGAGGTGGCGCCATACTAAACCAGAATTCAACATTACTTTTCATAGAATTTCTCTTCGTTTTAAATTTACTTTGTTATCTTTTTATTTCTCCATCTAGTTAACAAATCCATCCATTGTCCATTGCCAATGGATAGTCTCATTTCCTTCATCAATCTGTTGTAAAATGAGAGATTATGCATAGACAAGAGCATTATACCAAGAATTTCTTGAGATTTTAACAGATGATGGATATAGGCTCTACTAAATTTTCGACAAGCATAACAGGAACATTTTTCCTCTATAGGTAATCCATCTTTTTTAAAGCTGGCATTTTTTAAATGGAGGATTCCTTCCTCAACGTAGGCTGATCCATGTCTGGCTAGCCTAGTAGGTAATACGCAATCAAAAAGATCTATACCTAAATCCACCATCTGGATGATTTGCCATGGATGGCCCATCCCCATGACATACTTTGGATAGGAACTATCCATAAAAGGGCTAAGGGCTTCGATAGTCTTGAGGCTTTCCTCTTGCGGCTCTCCAACGCTTAAACCGCCAATGGCAAATCCATCAAACCCTATTTTCAAAAGTTCTTCAAAGCAATACTGACGCAATTCTTTCTTAGTGCCTCCTTGAACAATGCCAAAGAGCAAAGGGTTTGTAGAACGTTCTACCATTTCAGTCCCCCAATGCTTTTCCCAGCGCTCTTTACCCATTTTAGCCCAACATATCGTCCGTCGAGTGGCCTCAACTAAATCCTTTTCCTTAGAAGACCAAGGCGGGCAATGATCAAGACTCATTACAATATCGGCTCCCAGTTCAATTTGAGCATCGATTACCGATTCAGGAGTCAGCAACAATGAAGAACCATCAATCGGGGATTTGAATCGTACCCCTTCGGGTAAAATTTTACAGAAAGAAGAGAGGCTAAAGAGCTGAAATCCTCCACTATCAGTAAGAATCGCTCCTTCCCATCCCATGAATTTATGAAGTCCTCCTGCCTCCTTAATGATCTGGATTCCAGGGCGAAGACTTAGATGATAGACATTGGCCAAAACCATCTGGACGCCATCTTTTTCTAGATCTTTTGGGAAAACCGCTCTGACAGTCGCTGCTGTTCCTACAGGCATAAAACAGGGAGTTGCCACTTCCCCATGCGGAGTAAATAGCCTTCCTAACCTAGCCTTCGAACCCGCTACCTCTTTAATGACTTCAAATTTCATCACTATTGTTTCTGTTATGTAATAAAAGAGAGTTGGTTCTTTAAGCCAATTGTAGACTATACTATACCACTGCAATCCATTTTGTTCTTGCCCCTATGCGCCACCCATTGATACAAAAAAAAGAAGTGCATTTATGCCAGAATAAAATCAAAAAAAACATAACGATACAGTTTGCAGTTAACATAATGGGTATCTTTTTTCGGAAATTACCGAAGCAAAGATGAAATAATTAACTTTATGCCAGAACTTCGTAAAGATCCTTTTGTGCCAAATCGATGGGTCGTTTTTTCTCCTGAAAGAAAACAAAGGCCTGTAGAATACACTGTAGTGACTCAAAACAATCATAGAGAAATTTTCGATGCCTTTTCTTGGGGGAAAGAAAAACTCACTCCTCATGAAGTTTTCGCTTTTAGACCTAAGGATAGTCCCTCCGACTCCCCTGGTTGGATTGTTCGCGTTGTCCCCAACAAGTATCCCGCTTTACGTATTGAAGGCGATCTCCAAGCCGAGGGTATTGGAATGTTTGATCGCATGAATGGGATAGGTGCTCATGAAGTCATCATCGAAAATCCCGATCCAACAGTCGAGCTTGCCGATCAAACAGTTGAAGGCATTTCATTAGTACTAAAAGCCTATAGGGAGAGGATTCTTGATTTACAACAAGATATTCGCTTTCGCTATATTCTCATCTTTAAGAACAAAGGCAGGATGGCCGGGGCTACAATCATTCATCCGCATTCTCAATTGATAGCCTTGCCCATAGTCCCTCGCGAAGTTAAGGAAAAAATTGAGCAGGCTAAAAGGCATTTTGAAATGAAAGAAAGAAGCCTTTTTGCCGACGTATTATATGAGGAACTGAGAAATGGGAAAAGGATTGTTTTAGAAAACTCTTTTTTTGTAGCTTTTTGCCCATGGGCAAGCCGCTTCCCATTTGAATCTTGGATAATGCCAAAATTCTCTTCCTTGGATTTTTCTGCTCTTGACGATAATCAGATCATGCTTTTAAGCGATATTCTTCAAAATCTTTTGAAGCGATTGAAAAAAGGCTTAGAAAATCCAGACTATAATCTTGTTCTGCAGACAGCTCCGCTTCGTAGTTCTCGACGTGAGTATATGACTGCAGTAGAAGTCGATTACCGGTGGCACATTGAAATTCTACCAAGGATTTCTTTCCTTGCAGGATTTGAATTAGGTAGTGAATTTTTCATCAATCCAATCTATCCGGAAGAAGCAGCCGATTTTCTTCGACAAATTCGTAAGATATAGTTTGTATAGTTTTGTATGATAGCCAATAAACAATTTTAATTGTTATGAACATTCTTCTTCTCTGGCACATGCATCAACCCGACTACATTGATCATGCTACCAATGTGGCGCTCATGCCATGGGTCAGACTCCATTCGGTTCATAGCTATCTGGACATGTTGGAAATGGTTGAAAGATTTCCAGGACTCAAAACGATATTTAATTTTACGCCGGTGTTGCTTGAGCAGATTGAAAAACTAGTAGAAAAAGAAGCAAAAGACTTCGTTGAAATTTTAACCAGAATCCCCGCCACCGAACTTAATCCGATCCAAAAACAAAAGATTTTGGAAAATTTTTTCAAAGCCAATTATGAAACCATGATTCGGCCAATACCTCGGTATTATGAACTCTTGCAAAGAAGAGGCAAGGTAGTTAATTACGCAAGATTAGAAGAATTAACCTCGCTTTTTAATCCTCAGGATTACTTAGACATACAAGTATTTTATAATCTGGTCTGGTGTGGTTATGCTGCCCGAAAGCAGTATCCTTTTCTAAACGAATTAAGAAAGCAGGGAGGAAATTATACCGAAGAGCAGAAAGAAGAGCTTTTGAAAATTCATCATACCATCCTTTCCTCCATCATCCCAAAGTATAAAATGGCTCTGGATAGAGGCCAGATCGAAATCACCACCTCTCCCTACTATCACCCTATTCTTCCTCTTATCTATGACACCAACTTTGCTCGCCGCTGCATGCCCTACGTCAACCTCCCCTCTCAATTCAAAGCCCCCGAAGACGCCTTGAACCAACTGAAGCTAGGCCAGGAAAAAATAAAGAGTGTTTTCGGTAAAGCTGTCCGTGGGGTTTGGCCATCAGAAGGCTCAGTCTGTCCAGAACTTCTGCCACTTTTCAAAGAAGCAGGATTTGATTATTTTTTTACAGATGAATCCATTCTCTTCCGTAGTCTTGAACTTGATCCTCACTGGCGTGGGAAACATGAAGATCATCTCCTTCTTTTCCAGGGTTGGCGGGTAGAGTTACCAGAGGCTGCTCTTTGTGCTCTCTTCAGGGAAAGGCCCCTGTCGGATTTTATTGGATTCAAAGCTTCCCAAAACGATCCATTACAAGCGGCCAATTTTCTTCTCCATAGCCTTGAGAATACCTGCAAACATATTGATCCTAAAAGAGGGGCAATTCTTATAGCTCTGGATGGTGAAAATGCTTGGGAGTCTTTTAACGATGGGGGAGAGGCATTTCTTAGTTCCTTCTATAGAGGACTTGTTGAACATCGTAATTTAAGAACAACTCTCGCTTCTGAGTATTTTGACACCTATCCCCCAACTACTACTGTTTACAAGCTTTATACCGGTTCATGGATCAACGCTGACTTCGATATATGGATTGGAGATAGCGAGGAGAATAAAGCTTGGGAATGGCTGGGGAAAACCAGAGAATTTTTAACTAAAAATTCAACTAAAGAAGGGAATTCTTCTGAGCTTAAAAGTTGGAAATGTCTTTATGCTGCCGAAGGCAGTGACTGGTTCTGGTGGTATGGTCCAGATTTTTCCACTGATTCCGACCAGCTCTTTGATGAGCTCTTCCGCGCTCATCTTAAAAATGTGTATGGGTTTTTAGGCTTCACCCCACCGCCTTATCTAGACCTGCCTATCAATGTTCCTTCCCTCCCTGTCCCTTATATTTTTCCCAGATTGTACATCAGCCCAAAATTAACAGGAAGACTCGAAAATTATTTTGATTGGGTTGGTGCCGGCTTCCTTGACATTTCGGTTCAACAAACCGCTATGTACCAATCGAATCGGATTGGCAAAAAACTGTTCTTTGGTTTTGATAAAAACAATTTTTACCTCCGGTTAGACTTAGCAGCAAAACCAGAAATTGTGGTCGTTGACTTTATCTCTCCAGCCATACATAGAATCGAATGCGTCGCCAAAGATGGTAACCTATGGGATAAGAAAATTGAAGCCATGGACAGTGCAGGTATTTTTCAGCCTGTGGAAGGAACAATAGAGGTCTTTTGGGATGATTTCTTTGTCCTTGCTGTTCCTGTAGCTTCCATAGGTTGGAAAGAAAATAGTCAAGTTAGTTTTTTTGTAAGGATTCTTAATCATGAACATCTAAGCCTGGAACGATATCCTGAAAGAGGGACTATTGATTTCGTATTTCCTTCTGAGGATTTTGAGTTACAACAATGGTTCATCTAAAAAAGATCGATATTCTTTGGGTTGTCCACTTTCATCAGCCCACAGGTGTTTTTGCTGAAACCAAGAAAAAATTTACTCATAAGGCCACCCTCCCTTTCCTTCAATCGATTAGGAATCATCCTCAAGTCCGACTTTCTCTCCATTTTAGCGGCAACTATCTAGTCTATCTCCAAGAAAATGAAAAAGAGGTTATAGAACTGATTCAAAAATTGATTACTGAGAAGCGGATTGAACTTCTTGGAGGAGGATTTTATGAACCCATCTTTTGTTATATTTCCAATGAGGATAGCTTGCTGCAGCTTGAAAAATTGAATCGGTTTTTAAAAAACACCTTCGGTCAGTCTCCTAAGGGAGCTTGGCTAGCTGAATCAATATGGGAACCTTATTTTGTCGAGCTACTCTGCCGATCTGGGTATCAATATACCATTCTAGAGGACAGTCTTTTTGAAAATGCTGGTATAACACCCGCCGAAATCAGCCAGCCATTTCTTACTCAATTCAACCAGCACGCCATTCATGTGTTTGCTTATCATTCATCCTTCTCAAAAGAAATTCCTTTTAAAGATATCAAAGATATCCATTCCTCATTCGTACAAATAAGCCACAGGGAAGGCATGCAACTTCTTTGCATTGCTCAAAATGGAGAGCTATACGGTTTTTGGCCTGATACCAGAGAGCAAATTTATCATAGGGGTCGACTTGAAGACTGGTTGCAATATCTCGAGAATAACTCATCTTGGATTCAAACCAGACTGCCATCGGAATTCATTGATGGATGCTGGCCAATAATCACCCTGCCTTCAGGGGGGAGAAAAGAACTACAACCTTTTTGCTTACCGCATAAAGCCACATTAGATTACATTTCCGCACTCAATGACTTAAAGGTCAGATTTGATGCTGATAGATTCCTCAAGTTTTTTCGTGGAGGTCACTGGTTAACCTTCCTCTCTAAGTATCCCGAAGCTAATCACATCCATAAAAGAATGCTTCAAGTCAGCGCCAAAATCCGATTATTGCCCAAGGAATTCCAGGAAGAAATCTTTGACTGTCTGTTGGCAAGTCAAGGACATACAGTGTATTGGCATGCCTTTAAAGACGGTCTTTTTGGTAATTATATTCGAGATTCAGCCTTTTATCATATTCTTAAGGCTGAGAAAATGATCAAAGAAAAAGCAGCGCATCTTTTACCGCCTATTGAGCAAAATGATTTTGATGCAGATAAGTTCCCAGAAATTTTCCTCCGCTCTTCCCACTGTTCTTTATGTATTGAACCTTTGTATGGTGGCTCCATCACCGAGTTTAATTTCCTACCCACCTCTTATAACTTAGCCAATACCTTAAAACGACATCCCTGTTATTTCCCTGAACCTGTTCCTCCAGATATGTATATCGAAGATTGGCATCAAAGGACTCTCTTTCTAGATCATTTCGTTCCTTTATCCACTTCAGCCTATGATTTTATCAATGGTTCTTTTTTGGAATATGGGGATTTTGTCAATCAGCCCTTCACCATTGTGGAGCTCGTCCAGAATGCAAAGGGATTATCCGTTGTATTGGAAAGAAATGGAGGACTATATTTTATAAACAAAAAGTTCCATTTTACAATTAGAAAGGAATACATTCTTTCTCCTCATGGAGAACTTTATGTGCATTACACCATCACTAATAACGATACGGTCCCAATAGAACTTCTTTATTGTTGTGAAATCAATTATTCGATCCTTTCAGTTGATTCCCTAGACCGTTATATCCTCATTAAGGATAAAAAACTTAACCCAGGCATGATTTTTGAACAAGAGCAGGTGAGCGAATGGACCATTTATGACAAGACCCGAAATCTTGCTTGGCAATGGATTATCCCCGAAGAACCCGTACAAATTTATCACTTTCCTATCTATACGGTCAGTTATGAAAGGGGATTATTCGCGAAAGACTACCAAGGATCCACTTTTGAGATCCTTAAGTCTTTCCACCTGCAGCCTAAGGAAAAGATGACATTGAAAATAATTACAAAATTTCTAAATTCCTAGATTGAATTTTTTTGAAAAGTTTCGTAGCTTTCCTGTCAAGGTGAAAAAAGTATTACTATTACTCATTTCTTGTTCATTGGTTTTTCTAGCTTGCTCTAATAAATCAAAAAAAATTGAATCAGAAGGATCTAAAGGCGCCAAAGCTGGGAAATTGCCTGAAAAAGCAAACGAACCCCAGCCTGGTGGCAGTTCTTCTGGAACAACAGGAGAAAGCACAGCCGGTAGTCCTTCTACATCCAATCCTCCTGTTTCTGGAGAATATAAACCATGGGGATCTTCTGGAGGTTCGCAGGCACAACAACCCACAAGTAAATATCCAAAAGGGATATCAGTCCCTGGAAAGCCTGGATACGTAAAAAGCCCTTATGCTCCAGATGCGGGTTTGGTGGATGTTAGGGGATTTCCTCCAGGAACGGAAGTCCGTTGTCCTTACACAGGCAAGATTTTCGTTGTCCCCTAATGCTGCAAGCTATTGCTCCCATCCGATTGGAATTGGGTGTTTTTGTAAGTAGTCCTAGTAGCTAGCCTGTTCTTTGGCCTCTTTCCTAAGAATAGGCTGGCTACGAGCTCATTATTGGTAAAAGAAAGTATCGGCTCGTCAGCTAGGCAAATTTGGGGAAGAGGAGAGAAGAGCCGCTGCTTTCTACCGATACGCCGATTCACATTTTTTGTGGTCAAGGAAGATCATTGGCAGCTCCTGAAGCCTAAGACTTCGTTTGGTTAAGATCTGGAAAGTATGGTGCAGGCAACTTTGTAGGGTTTCTCAAAACCACTTTGAATCAAGCAAAAGGACAAGTTCTCGTGTAAAAGATCGCTCATAGACTTACCAACAATCAAGCGCCCCTTGGTCTACCTTTTTGGAAGATCGATCATAGCTGGATAGAGTATCAAACTGCAAGCCGTTTCGATAAGGTGAAACTCCAAGTCTTTGAAGGCAATAGGAGAAAGGCTCCGCATGGCAGTTCGTAGAGCCAAAACTAACCTTTGTGTAGCCGGTTATAGAGGTGCTTTGAAAGAGTAAGCTCCAAAGTGTTCGTGTTGGAGAGGAGAAAAACCGCTGTGAAAGGTGTGCTGCTTTCTCTTCCGGTCATCCAAAGGATTTAGTCGGAGTATCCATACCAAATGGGCGTTGAATATCATAAAAAAGACACATGCCAGACAAAGCTTTCAAAGGAACAATGAGTAGGACTACTATCCATCAAAAAGAGAAGTTTTTGCCGTTATAAAAGTTTATTCCTTTCTTGTTTTAATAAACTGATCGGAATAACTTAACGAAGAAAGAATATGATTAATTCGTTGAGAATAGAGAACTTTCGCTGTTTTAAAGATCTCGCTAGAATAAATATTATCACTGGAGATAACGCTGCCGGTAAATCGACGATACTTGAAGCTATTTTTATTGCTTGTAATCCCCATCTACAGGCAATACGCATGTTAAATGGCTCTCGCATTCCTCCTTTACCTATTTTACAAAAAGATAATTTTTTCAGTTTGGTAGAACGTTATTTTAATGACCCATACTCTAGAATTGTTTTTGAAGTTGATAAGAAAAATTCGGATTCCTCTGAAAAGTGGAAGGTAGAGATGATAATACTTCGCCGTTTATCTGAACTTAGTACTCCTTCCTCTATACCTCCTTTTCAAGAACCTTGTTTAGAATTTAAAATTACTGAAAATAATAAACCTGAAAAGAAACCTGAAAAGATCTTGATTGGATTTACTGATAACAATCTGGTTCAGCAGCATGGCCCTTTCAAAGAAATTTTGCCCAATAAGTTCTTTTTTAGTAACAGTATTCAAATTCCATCTGAATCTGCAGGAATTTTGTCCTCTCTTATTGAAAAAAAAGAAGAGAGTGTTCTCTTAGATGCTTTTAAAAAGGTATACCCTGAAATCGAAGATATTCTTATATTGGTACCCGCAGACTTTCCGAATGGAGCTGTTTTTTTTAAAATAAAAGATCCAGACATAATAATTCCCTCTACCCTCTATTCTTCTGGTACTCATAAATCATTTACTATTTTGCTCGCGGCTGCAGACCCTAGGCTCAAACAACAAGGGATCATTCTGGTTGATGAGATAGAAAATGGTATTCACTGGAGTAGAATGCAGAGTTTCTGGCGATTGTTAGACGATGTTACCACAAAAACCCAAATACAGGTTTTTGCAACAACTCATAGCTATGAATGCCTTGAAAGTTTTGTCGATATCATGAAGAAACCCGTTGAATTTACAATTATCCATGCAAAAAAGGATCCTAAAACTAATGAGTTTTCGGCATCCGTAATTCCTGGAGAATTTGCTGAATCAGCCATCAAATCCCGGCTAGAAATACGATGATTCCCATCTGTTTACTAGTGAAATGAATAATCAAAATAATATCCCTCCCATAGAAAAAGAAGACCTTCTTATTATTTGCGAAGGAGAAGCAGACGAAGTATTTCTGAAAAAGTTAGGAGAGAAAAACCAGTTTAATGAATATGTGGTATGGAGTGCAGATGGTAGAGATAAATTTCCTGAAAAATTTAAAGCGGCTATAGCGAATTTTAAAGATCATAAAAAGTCCCATCTTATATTGTTTATTGCCGATGCGGGAAATGAGCCGAATAGAACTTTTAAAGAAATCGTAAACCAACTGAAAAAAATAACAAAAGTTTCAAATTTTCCGAAGAGTTGCTGTAAGGTTGCTTCTAATAAAGGATATCCGGCTGTAAAAATTCACCTTCTGCCAGACTGCAATGAACCAGGCGCACTGGAAACTCTTTGTTATAGTGTAATGAAAGAAAATCAACAAATTGCTGAGTGTATAGAAAAATTCGCCAATTGTACTAATACTATTAAAGATTGGCCAATAGAACGAAGGGATAAGGCTTATGTGCAATGTTTTATTGCTTCTACAAATCAAGAAGATCCTAATAAATCGTTACGTTTTTACCTGACCAATACAAGTTTCAAATTCGATCATGATGCACTAAAACCCTTAGTCAAAGTTATAAAAAATTCTTTAATGGCCGCAAAGGAGCAAGCCAATGGATAGAAACTCTTCTAAGCTTGCCTTAGAAAAGTCTTTATAAAGATATTATCGATTTTAGTTTTGAGTATTCTCAGTGAAACCGGTGGCATGCCTTTCTTGTTCAGGATTAAGGCCTTCCTCCAAAGCTTACATAATCGTCTAAATCCAAAAGATCAAACCAACTTCCTATATCCTCTCGATCAGGAGCAATTTGCTCAAGAGAGGTGACAAAAAACTTTTTTGATTCAAGATCAGAAGGGCCGCTTCGCTGCAGAAAACTAGACCAGTTTTCAATTTGCCAAGAAGCTAAGGAAAGAGGTGATATTTTTAAAATTTCTTTCAAAACTTCTTTATCTGATGAAGTTTTAGAAAGAATCTCCAAAAACTGTTTTTCATTAATCTGAAGGAAAGAAAAGAGCTTTTGATCCATGGGACAATTGAACTTATACTCCCCGATCTTTCCTTTGAGCAATGCTCTCCCTTTGTCAATCACTCTAGGGAGCAGTACGAACCCGCCTAATTGCACTCTAGGACTTCGAGGGGGATGTTGTGTCAAATCGAAAGGATCATAATCCATCTTCTCTAGAAATTAGTTTAGAGCCAGTTTTAGAATTAACTATAGGAGAGGGACCGTAGGCCAACATTGAATTCGAATTGATCAGTTAGTAGCCGCCACAGAAGGCCGAGCATGATTGCTAGATTCAGCATTCATTTCAGCCATCTGTTTGAGCCAATTATTGTACTCCTCCTGAGACTCAACCACAAGATAGCCTTTCATAGCAAAATGGCCGACTCCACAAAGTTGACCACAGGCAATCTCAAATCTTCCCGTTTTGATAGGAGTAAACCACAGTGGTATAGTCAATCCTGGAATTGCATCCCTTTGTATCCGCATTTGAATAATATAGAAATTATGGACTACATCCTTGGAACCAATCTGAACCAGTAAAGGTTTTCCCACAGGTACATGCATCTCGTTCATCGTAACAATATCATCTTTAGATGCCGGATCAGTTTTATCGAGACCTATGGGATTCATAGGATCAATGAGAAAATTATCCCGCCTCCCCAGCTTACCATCAGCTCCAGGATAATGGAAAAGCCATCCAAATTGTTGAGCAATAGCCTCCACTACAATCGCCTCAGAAACCGATGGGGGATTCAAAACCCGTTTGCCCCATAGTGGAATGGAAAAGCCGAAGAGTAAAACCATCTCAACAAAAATAACTCCCCATTCCAAATGCTTTGGCCAATCAGCTTTCAACCCTTCATAGCTAGCTTTAGGATGCCTTTTGCTGCTAAACTTCACCAAAGAATAAACAAAAAACGAAGACCAAATAACAAAAAGAATAAGCATAAACCATAAGATCAACTCCATGAATTGATCTACTTGGTGTCCATGTTCAGCAGCATTTGGGGAAATACCTGTAAGTTCCAACAAAAGTGCGATCATAATTCCTTTCTATACTCCGCGTTCAACACTAAACTGAGGGCTTGTTTCTTGAGGTTTGGTGGCATCTTCAACTTGTCTTTCTCGTTCCAAAGCCGCTTCTTTTCTATTCATTTTTATAAAAAACGAAATGAAAAGTCCAAAAACTAACCCCAACAACCCTAGGAGAAATAGAACTGCTGGTAACATCCCCTTCGTCGCCGGAGAGTTAGGAACCGAGCAAATGCCACAAGAAAAAGCTTTGTCTATAGTAAGAACTAATAGCAACCCTACATATCCAAAGATCCCGCTTTTCATTCAACAACTCCTAGTTAAGTTTGCTTATTTTATCTGTTAGGCCCAAAAATGACTTTTTTAGAATTTTTAATTTTTCCACAGTCTTTCTTCTTCATTGTCTTCTTGTAGATCCAAGAATTCAGCATAATCGGGAGGTGGAGCTTTTGATTTTCTAAAAAGATAATAAATAAAAAACCCAAGAGCTGCCCATACAACAAACACAATAGTTACCAGAAAGAATCCTGCCCAATCCTCTTTTTCAAAACCCCTCGTTACCCCTGTCATTGAAAAGATCTTTTGATCATTACATAGTGATTGAAAATAAAGCAAAAATAGAACAACAGCAGTAAAGGCTAGGAGATAGTTTTTCTTATTTTTCCTATTCTGGTAGTGTATTTTCATCAGGTTTAATAAATTTTCATTTTCTTCATCTTTAATAGGAACCATATCCCATAGATAACAGCCAAAATGCCAAACAAAAAAGACCCTACTCCTAGCCATACATACAAAAGCTCATGACTTTGTATATAGCTGTAGATTGACCAGACTCCAAAAGTAAGAAACAAAAGTGTGGCTAGCGTTATAAACACCAAGTGGAATTGTCGAAGGGACATATTTTTTTCCTTTATTTATTTTCCTATAGAATCAAAATAAGAAGCTACTAATAATAAAAATAAAGCCAAAACAAAAAGGATCGCAAGACCAATAAGATGATGGATAGTCTTTTTCTCCCAAAAAATATGCATCAGGATCCCTAAAGCCAACAATGCCTGTACACCAGCAATGACTAATCCTGCAGCAATATTCATTCCCCCTAAATGAAGATATGAAACGGCGACATTGACCAAAGCAAGTATTACCAAAAATCCAAAAACGATAAAATAAGACTTAATCCGCTTTTTTTCCGTCTGAATTTCTTCACTCATTGTAGCCTTCTCCTTTATATAAAGTAGTAATCCTCATTAAAACAGGTAGAGTGTTGGGAAAAGAAAGATCCAAACTAGATCGACAAAATGCCAAAAAAGCCCTGCTACTTCGACCCTATTGGCTAAATGTTCTGGATTGGTTCTATATAAGGCCGCTCCTGGTCCCCAAAAATAACCCAAGACTAATAATCCGCCTAAAATATGAAGCGCATGAATCCCAGTCATCGTAAAATAGGTGGCCAGGTAGGTATTATACTTTGGAACGAAATTAGACCACCAGCGAATTTCCTTTTTAGGGATTTCTAGGACTTTCTCTTCTCCCTCAGGCTTAGAAAAAATGGATTTTAATTGAAAAAGAAAATCTCCGGCATTTTCAGGATCAGGCTTAATTTTTAGGACATCAGAATGGATGGCTTCCTCTTCTGTCATCGCCAAATGGCCTGTAATTTCCTGTCCACTATTCAAGATTATCCCGTAATGATGGAACTTATCTTTATATTCCACAGATTTAACGCTGAGAAACAACACCCCACAAAAAAGAGTGATCCCAAGCCATTTTCTATAATTAGAAAATTGCCGCATCTTTAAGGAACTCCACGCCATAACCATCGTGATACTCGAACTAATAAGCACCATGGTATTAAAGAGCCCCATGGGCACATTAAGGATATGATGCGGCCAATGGGTAGCACCTAGCCTTAGAAAAATATAGGCTGAAAAAAGGCCTCCAAAAAGCATGACCTCAGAAGCTAAAAACAACCAAATCCCGACCTTTGCATTATAAAGACCGGTATCCGGTCTGGCAGTCACTGTATAGGGGATCTCCATTTTAAAAACCTCTCCTCTTTCTTTTCTTTCTTCTATATGTTTTTTACTATCAAAAAGAAACCTGGGACAATTTTCCTTCTTTATTTAGTCTTTCATCCGATTCCCATTGCGGTAAATAATCCTGTTTGTATCCCGGGACACTATACTCGTAAGGATCCCTATAAACCGCTACAGGATGCAGAAAATTTCCATGTCCTGGAGGGGTGGGAGTTGCCCATTCAAGGGTTGTTGCTTGCCAGGGATTATCATCAGTTACCTTTTTACCTGCAAATAAACTCCAGAAGAAGTTAATAATAAAGGGAATTTGAGCAATCGCTAAAGCCCAGGCAGAAAAACTCATTACCTGATTCAACCACAAGACATTCTGAGCCATCTGCCAGCCCGCACCTCCATCGTACCATCTTCTATGAACGCCCGCAAACCCTTGCACGAGCATGGGGAAAAAGATGCCATTGAAAAATATAAAAGTGGGCCAAAAATGAATTTTACCAAGAAATTCATTCATGTATCTGCCCGTAGCCTTTGGGAACCAGTAGTAAATTCCTGCAAAGAGAGCAAGCAGGGAAGCAGGAGCCATCATGTAATGGAAATGTCCGATTACATAATAGGTGTCATGGAGTACCACATCGGAAGCTGTCCATCCCAGGGGCAAACCCGTTAATCCTCCTATGCCAAACATTGGTAGCCAGGCAAGGGCAAAAAGCATTGGGACATTAAAGCGGATAGAAGCTCCCCAGAGTGAAAGAAGCAAGACCGTTCCCAAAAGAACGGAAGGAATAGAGATGATTGTTGTAAAGATCTGGAAGAACGATGTTACTGCCTGTCCCATGCCTGTCATATACATGTGATGGGCCCAAACAATCATCGATAAAAAGCCAATGGCCAAAAGCGAATAAACGAATACCTTATAACTCCAAAGCGGTTTTCTAGTATTATTCGCAAAGATCTCCCCCACAATTCCCATGGTAGGAAGAATCTGAACATAGACTTCAGGATGGCCCAAAAACCAGAAAAGATGCTGCCACAGAATCGAGGAACCTCCCCCACTAATATCCGCATGCTTGCCATTAATAATTAAGCCTTCAGGAGAAAAGAAGCTTGTTCCAAAAAGCCTGTCCATCAGCTGCATGATCGCTGCTGATTCTAATGGTGGGAAAGCAAGGAGCAACAAAAAGGCTGTGACTAATTCACTCCACACAAAAACAGGCAGGCGCATCCAGCTAAGCCCTTTTGTTCTTAACTGAATGATGGTGGTAATGATGTTCACTGAGCCCAGCAAACTTCCTGTGATATTAAAGGCCATACCGATAAGCCAAAGGGTTTGGCCATTAAAAATGGGATGAAAACCCGGCCCCATATCAGCAAAATCAGCCAGTGGCGTATACGAAGTCCATCCCGATTTCGCTGCTCCTCCAGGCACAAAAAAACTGACCATCATAATGAGCACTCCCACAAAAAACAACCAGAAACTGGCCATATTCAGCCGAGGGAAGGCCATATCAGGTGCTCCAATCTGTAAGGGAACCACAAAATTGCCAAACCCAGCAAAAAGCGCAGGCACCAACGCCATAAATATCATCATGGTGCCGTGCATCGCCCCAAATGAATTATACAACTGCGGGGTCATCACTCCACCTGGAGCCATTGATGAGCCTAACAACTTTTCAAGAATAGGCCCAAAAATAGGAATCGGTTTTCCAGGAAAAGAAAGTTGCCAGCGCATCAACACCATCAAGAAAAAGGCAAAAAGGGCCACAAACAGCGAGGTCACCATGTATTGGTAACCGATCATTTTATGATCGGTAGAAAAAACGTACTTTCTTATCCAAGAGATTTCTTCATGGCCTTCATGATGACCATGTGCTGCCTGAGAAGTCATAGACATTTCAGAATCCATACGCGTTCTCCCATTATATGTTATAACATGTATATACTATTCATTTTCTCTTTTTAAGCAATCCACAAAAACATGCTTTTTCTTATTAATAAAATTGATTTGATTTAAAATTCAATGCGATTTTTTCTGCTTTCTATTCTCCTAGGGTGGATAACTCTGTTGTCTTCCACGCTCCCTCTTTTTTCCCATATTTTTCTCTAAACTGTTTGACTTCACTGGCCTCGACCTTATCGCCATGATTACCCCAAGAATTGCGAATAAAGGTCATAATGGCAGCAAGCTTTTCGTCGTTTAAGGCAGTTTTCCAGCCTGGCATTACCCCATTGTAATTTTGTCCATTGATCTTAAGTTCTCCAGAAAGACCGTTTAACAATATGGCCGCCAATCTTGCCTTGCTCCCAATGACATACTCTGAATTTGCCAGTGGAGGATATTGCCCAGCCATACCCATACCACTGGGCTGATGGCAAGCTGCACACATGGCTTGGTATTGCTCCTGCCCAATGGCCATAGGATCAGCAGCAACAGCTTGTGGTTTTTGCAAAACCTTCTCTTTTGGTTTCTCTTTTGGCATATACCCCCAAAAGAGGCTAGTGGCGTCGAAGACCGACGATCGCCATCCCCCTGTTTCAAATACCAAGATATACACTACCACCGACAAAATAATAAAGGATAGGAGCCAAAACCAACTAGGAATTTTTCTATTCGATTCTTCCCCTAGAGGGGGTTGCGGGATGCCTGTCGGTTGGGGATTCTTTTCGTTTTCTCTCATTGCTTTTTGGGTTGGGTAGGATAAGATCTATCAAGAGAAAGCAGATATGCTACCAGAGCTACAGCTTCCGGTGAGGGCATGATTTGCATCCCATTAGGAAGGGTTCTATCCAGTTCTGGGGGTAGAGCTTGGGGATTCCTTTTTCCTTCCGCTCTGACTTTCCGAAAAAGATATTTGTAAGGGGGCATAATCGTTCCAGGAAATATTTGATTGGGTTCATATAAAAGAATATAAAACCAGCTTGAATCTTTTTTCCTCTTCCCAATATTAGAAAGATCAGGTCCTATTCTCACAATCCCTAGAAACGGATTGGTCTCATGATAATAATCCACTGGCAAAGTTCTTCGGTTTCCCCATCCTCTGGCAATGTCCGAACCCATATTGGCTGGCCTGACTAGTTGCGTATGACAACCTGAACAGCCATTAGCTCCATATACTTGTTGTCCAACTTCAACAAGCCCAAAATTAGGCGGGGGGGTTTCCTCTCCTTCAGGCGAAGGATCTAAAACCTGCGAAGGGATAATGACATAGACAAACCATCCAAATAGAAAACAGAGAAAGATGCCTAAAACCCAAACAATTCGTGCTATCATTGACTACCTTTCCAATCGATTATGAGTTAGATAGATCGCGATAAATTTTTTTCATTCTTTTCGATTCCCTCCTTCTCTACTGGCATTAGGAACATGAGTAGCAAAAGAAAACAATAGGTAAGCTGGGAGAAGAGTATCAGAGTAGCAGACATGCCAGCTCCTCTTAGATAAGGCAAAACAGATTCTACTACTTGAGAGAAAGGAAGTTCAGCATTTTCTAATTCCACGCTCTGGACGATCCCTCCTAGAAACAAAAATACAAAAAGAAAGCTTATCCCATACATATTTGTCCAAAATGTGATCTTTAAAAAGGTCTCCGATAGCCACGGTTTTCTAAAAAAATTTGAATAGAGATAATGGGCCATCCCCATGAGAACAAAAGAATAAAAGCCATAGATAAAAAGGACAAGAAAGGCAATTTCTACAAAACTAAAATGAACGAGCCGGCTAACGAATGGCATAGCAATGCATCCATCCCCGACAATCGCAATCAAAAAACAGTAGAAGGCAATCAAAAAATATCTTGAGAAAATGTTCTGCTTATTGGCCTGTATTCTTTTTTTAAGCCTTTGCAATAGATCGATTCCAATGGCAACGGCTCCTAAGATGAGCAAGATTCGAGCTGCAATACCTAGACCTACGATCCAAAGGGGGAAAGGAGCCCCAATCAGGTGAGAAGCACTGGCAAAATTAGAACATAGAAAAAATAGGATTAAGCCCAACCAGCCAAGAAAACTCGAAGATCGTTGACCGTTCCTCCCTTCCACATAATCATAGAGCATAGACAAACCAACAGGAGCCAACCAAAGATGCAAAAACCCTTCATTAAACCACCATTCCATGCTTGCAAAAGAAACACCTCGAATAACTAACCAGTGGAAAAAGATAAAAAGACTGCCAATCGCCCATGGGAACCATAGTAAAGCTATTAGAAGATAGCTATGGGAAAGGCTTCTCAAAAAACTTCCACTAACAAGCAACTTCTTTACAATCCAATAATTCATCAAGGAATAGTTCAAAAGAAGCAGAAATAAGACAAAATCAGGCCAGCCCGCCCATGATAGAGAAGGAATCTCCCCAATGAGAACGGCCATCATCCCAATAAAAATGGATAGATTCCAAAAAAGAGCGGAGCAAAGAAAATAGCCGCTGCCCCTAAATGGTTCCTGAGCATTCTTTCCTATAAGATAGAGTGCATAGGCTAGCCCACCGTTCATTCCCCATCCGTAAGAAAATACAAGAAAAGAAGCCAATCCGATCCTACCAAAGGTCAACCATCCCCACGATCCAAGCAGGCTTGGAATCACTATTTTACCAGCACCCAAAAGAGCAAATCCCATAGATACCAAAAGCCAAAAAAAGGCAGCAACAAGCATAAATATCACAGGAATGAAAAAGGATCTGTCAAGAGAGACTGGTCTAGAAACTCCACTCCCAATCCACTCCTGAGATTCTACCATTGGATTGCTCATCGGTTGCTTTCTCCTATTTTTCAGGCCTTTGTATACCAGGTAAATACACTCCTGAAGCCTTTGGTTTTTTCGATGCCTCCTCTTTCACTACATTTTCCATTGCTTCCTCGATTGGGATATGAACAATCCGCTTTTCTTTGTCAATCCATCCATAAGATGAAAGCCTTTTCTTTGCCTCTAGCTGATCGGCAAGCCGCATTTTTCTTATTTCTTCGGCTCTCTTTTTTTCTGCCAAAGCTTGCTTATTCTGCATGGAAGAAGCATAGAGGAAGGAGAATAAAAGCCCTAAAAGGAAAAGCATGCTGATTCCAACGAGCACGAGCAGATCCTCGAAAATGAGAGGCTTTTTTAGCTTTTGGTTTTGATCCATCTGCTGGGTATTCATCATTTGTCTCCTTCCTTCTTTCAGTTATATACTTCTATCGATTCCTGCAGCCTTGGATCATGGATTGGATATAAACAAACTCTGCTAGCATTTCTCAGATAACCAGATAAAAACACCAATCCCATCCCCACCACGATCGATATTTCTATCCAGCCAACTTCCAGATTTCTCTCAAACTCCATGGGCATAACAATCCAATACAATTCCACAGCCTGCATAAACAACACCCAACTAGCAACCATTGCTAAAAATCGTTCGTTTTTCTTTGTAGCTTGAGGAAGAAGAAATAGGAAAGGCAACGCGAATCGACCAACCACTAACAACAAAGAAACGTAAAACCATCCATCATAGTTTCTTTTTATAAAAAAATATGTCTCCTCAGGAATATTCCCATACCAAATCAACATGTACTGACTGAATGCCAGATAGGCCCACAGGGCTGTAAAAGCAAAGAGCAATTTACCAAGAAGATGATAATGCTCAGCGTTCATTTGGAGGAGATAACCAAACTTTCGAAGACCAAGAAGAATAAGAATCCAAAGACTTAAACTGGCTCCCGCTGCGCCTGTAAAAAGATAAAAGGCCCAAACGGTGGAACTCCACCTAAACTCAAGAGACATTGCCCAATCGATAGCAAAAAAAGTGAACAGAAAGCCAAAGAGGATAGCAAGGGGATAAGCGATGCGTTTAAGTTTGAGTGAATGCAATGGGTTGCCATCGCCGTCTTGGATACAGGACTGCTTGCGAAAATACCAGCTCACGATACTAAAAAAACAAAAATAAAGCACCGCTCGGAGGCTAAAAAATGGGACATTAAGATAGGAAGCTTTTTCCAAATACTCTTTGAGTTTTTGGATTTCTGGTCTTGTCCATTCGTAAAGATAATGGGTGGAAAAAATGTCGAAGAAGATCGGTAGAGCGAACAGAACAACTAATGGGAATAGTGCAGCTACATTTTCCACCTGTCTTCGTAAAAGAGTGTCCCAGCCAGCATTCGTGACATAATGGAGGATAACCCAAAACAGAGAGCCGGTACATAGACCAAAATAAAACAAAAAAGAAAAAAGCCAGGCATGGAAAAATTCAGATTTGTTGACCAACAGCCCCAATAACGAAATCAACAGCACAATGCTGCCAGCTATTCCTAAGAGTCGAATAACACCTTTGAGTTTTTCTTTAGGGAGCATAGTCCGTTGATGAATAAAGTAGCTGGCATCATTCATTGCTGGATCTCCTTGAGAATTTGTTTTTTTTCCTCAGGCAATGCTTCAAAAGGAACGTTTTGGCTTTTTTGCAAAGCCCTAATGTAGGCAACAATAGCCCATCTTTCTTCCACAGACAGATTGGCCCCATAGCCTAGCATCATTCCCTGACCATGTGAAAGAATATAAAAGATCTGGCCATCTGGTAGCTCCCTTGTATGATCCTGATGATAGTTCGGAACTCCAAAAAGATTAAACCGCGTTGCTATTCCGTTACCATAGCCAGCCAATCCATGGCAAGCCGAGCAGTAAATTTCAAAGTTCTCTTTTCCTTTTTTAAGCGTATCGATCGATAAAGCAATGGGGAATCCTTCTCCCCACTGTTCTCCAATAATGCCTGTAGAAAGATAAGGGTTATCCACCGGCTCCTCCCAACATACTGTTCCACTGACTGGCATTCGGGCTGCCATACCATCTGGAAAAAAGATGCTATAGGCCTGTTCTTTGACTTTCAACTGCCTGACCATGTCAGGAAAAATCTCCAATGGAGGCTTTGGACTTTTCCATCCTCGTAGTCCCGCTGTGGCTATCACTGTAATCACTAAAAGAAAACAAATATAAAAGAAATACCGCATTGGTTTATCTCCGAATGCTCACAACAGCTTGGGCTCCTAATTGTTTTAAAATAAGTTTTGTTTTATCTTCTGAAAAATGTGGATCAGCATTTTCCACTACCAAAAAAAAGCGATCATCCATCGCTTTTTGCGACAACCGTTCCCAATTCCAGACCGATTTATAAGGAGAAGGCATACGGTTAAAAAAGAGCACACCGATAACCGTGCTGAAAGAAGCAAAAAGAATTGTCATTTCAATCAGAACGGGAACAAAAGCTTGAAATCCCAGATACGGTTTACCTTGGACTACCAAAGGATAAAAAAGGCCTTGGAGATGACTACTCAACACCTCCTTAAAGAATGAGGGTCGAGGAGCAGAAATAGCCGTTACCATCACTAGGGCAATAGTCAAGCCAATCAAGCCTCCCACCAAACTAAAAAGAGAGACTTTCGATTTACCAAGTCTCCTGACATGGGCTATTCCATGAATCGGGAATGGAGAATAAACTTCCCATTGCGTATAACCCAATTTAGAAAGCTCCATGGCCGCTGCCATTAGTTTATGGATGGAATCAAATTCAGCTCCTAATCCATAAATATCCTCAGTTCTCTCAGGCTCCATAAAGGGTTCCTTTCTTCAAATCATATTCTTTCCGTTCCATTTCATAGACTAAAGTTTTTACTTCCGAGATCGATATCACTGGGAAAAACCGCGTAAAAAGAAGGAATAGCATAAAGAAAAATCCCACAGTTCCTACGAACAATCCAATATCCACCCAAGTCGGATAATACATTCTCCAGGATCCAGGCAGAAAATCTCTCGAGAGGGCAGTAACCACGATGACAAAGCGCTCAGACCACATACCCACGTTGATTAGAATCGAAATGCAAAAGACCGCCCACGGACTAGACCTTATTTTTCTCCACCAAAAGAGTTGAGGCAAGAAGACATTAAAACCGAACATTAAAAAATAGGCAATGGCATAGGGACCAAAAATACGATTCAAAAAGAGATACTTTTCGTAAACATTGGCACTATACCAGGCTACAAACAGCTCAATGATATAGGAATAGCCTACCATCGAACCGGTGGCAAGCATGATTCTAGCCATATTATCTATATGCTTTGGAGTGATCACATCTTTGAGCTGCGGGTAGAGTGTTCGCAAAGGAATCAATAAAGTGGCAATCATTGCAAAACCACTGAAAATCGCACCGGTAATAAAATCAGGAGGGAAAATCGTTTCATGCCATCCTGGTAACACCGTTGTCGCAAAATCAGTAGAGACAACGGAAGCGACCGAAACGACTAAAATCGTGGCAATGCCGCCTAAACAAAGATAACCAAGTTCATAGTGATGCCATTCAGTAGCCGAACCGCTCCATCCCCAACAAAGAATATGATAAAGCCGTTTTTTCCAGCCTTTCTCAGCTCTATCTCTTAAAACAGCAATATCCGGGATCAATCCGAAATACCAGAACAAACAGGAAACCGTAAAATAGGTGCCCACAGCAAATTCATCCCAGAGTAAGGCCGCCCTGAAATTTTGCCATACTGCATACGACTCTGGAACAGGAACCAAATACCAAAACATCCACTGCCTCCCAATATGAAACAGAGGGAAGACTGCTGCACAGAGAACAGAAAAAATCGTCATAGCCTCAGCCGCTCTGTTCACCGAGTTTCTCCACTTTTGTCTAGTAAGAAGAAGGATGGCTGAAATCAGAGTGCCCGCATGGCCAATCTCTATCCAAAAAACAAAATTAAGAATCGCTAGCCCCCAGAATACAGGACTATTCAGTCCCCATACTCCAAGCCCTGTACTGATAAAATAAACAATTGTTAGTGGCAGCAGCAGCGAGAGAAGAAAAGAAAGTAGAAAAGCAATCCACCATTCTAATTTCGCTGGCTTTTCGACAATAGAGCAGATCGCTTCGGTTAACCAGCCGTAGTTCCTCTTGTTCAGCACAAGAGGAGGCCTCTCTAATTGCTTGAGCAACAACGCTTTTTTTTCTTCAGAAAGGTTCTTCTCTAGCCCAAATTTGCCTATCATAGCTCTCTAGTTCTCTTTTTTACCTTCGGATTGGGTGTGAGGCGCAATCGAAGGATTTGGATTATTGATCCTTGCCAAATAAGTGATCCTAGGTCTTGTATTCAGCTCTTGCAAAATCCGATAAGCTCGCTCATTCTTTTTCCATTTAGTGACCGTGCTCTGTTGATCCATCAGATTCCCAAATATGATAGCTCCAGCTGGGCAAGCCTGCTGACAAGCCGTTTTCACAGAATCAGTAGGGATAGTTTTAGGCTCTGTACCTTTGGACTTTGCCAGAACCGTTATTTTTGCTTCTTCAATCCGTTGAACACAAAAAGTGCACTTCTCCATGACTCCCCGCATCCTAACGGTAACATTAGGATTTCTCTGAAGCTGAATAGTCAAAGGAGAACCTAGATCACCGAAAGGACCCAAATACAAATTTTCTATTTCAAAGGGCCCAATCTTCTTTTTCTTCAGCACATCTCTTTTATTGTAATCAAAAAAATTAAATCGTCTGACCTTATAAGGACAGTTAGCTGCACAGGCTCTTGTGCCAATACAACGGTTATAAACCATCACATTCAACCCATCTTTACTATGGACTGTTGCATAGACTGGGCAGACCGACTCGCAGGGAGCATTTTCACATTGCTGGCAAAGCATGGGTTCGAAAAACATCTGCAGATTTTCATCGCTCCCCTGATAATAATTATCTATCCTCATCCACTGCATAATCCGACCGCGCATAACCTGCCCCTTGCCTACAATCGGAATATTGTTTTCACTCTGACAGGCCACAACGCAGGCGTTGCATCCCACGCAGCTTCCCAAGTCAATAACCATACCCCATTGATAGGGCCCTCCCCAAACCCCTCCCCTATAAGCAGGACCTTTTTCTTTCTGGCCAGAATAAGGATTTTCATAAATGGAGACTTCTGGGATCTCTTCCGTCCCCTGCTCTGAAATAAAATCGGGATGCTTTCGGAAATACTCAAGCGAAGCTATCTTGACTAGCGGTCTTCCATGCATCAATTGATGTTCTTGAGATTTCGCCAAGTCATAAAACCGATTTGTTTTTTGGATCGTACAGTCACCAATCCACCAAAACTGTTCGGTTTTGGTAAGTGGATAAGCATTAAAGCCCACCCCTGCGGCCACTCTTAATTCTTTCTTCCGACCATACCCTAGGGCTAAAGATAAGGAATTGTCAGCATGACCAGGAACGACTAAGGTAGCCACCTCAATCCATTTTTCCCCAGAAACAATGCGCACGATTTCCGCCTTTCTTGAATCCGCTTTTCGGGCAAAAATGCCATAACGCTTAGCCGTATTAGGACTCATTAGCAAAGCGTTATCCCAGCAGAGCTTGGTCACGGTCTCAGGTAATTCTTGCAGCCATCCATTATTGGCTAAACTGCCTTCGTCCACTTTAGGGCAAGGATAGAAAACAAGTTCCAACTGCTCTTTATTGACTCTTTGAACTTTAAGATTTTCGACACTCTTGCTCCATTCTTCCCACTTTGGAACAGCATTTACAGATTGAGGTAAGGACTCTTTGTAAAATCCATCGTGCAATAGTTTTCTCCAAATAAGATCCTTATCAGCGTCTGCGGCAGGGAAAAGTTTAAAAAAAGTATCTCGGACTAGACGCAATCCAAGAGGCAGAGGAATAAAGGGAGGAGCTCCTGCCACTGGCGGTTGAGCCAACAGGGAGGGAGGAGTTGGTTCAGCCTCTTCCAAAGCCTCCCACCTCCCGTTCATAAAAGCAAAAAGTTCCAATAAACCGATAGATCCAAAAAGTGGTTCGATCAGAGGTTGTTGAGTAACGTAGAGCCCGCTGGAGGTTTTCGAATCTCCCCAGCATTCTAGGTAATGACTTAGAGGAATATGCCAAGTAGCATAGGCAGCTGTCTCATCGTTTAATAGCCCAAAATGAACAACAGAAGGAAGGCTGCGCTGTAGTTCAGGCCAATGGCTATCCCCTGGAGCATTATAAACTGGGTTAGCCCCAATGATAAGAAGCTCTTTGATTTCTTCTTTTTTAATCATTTCACAGAGTTCTAGGAAGCTAGCGCCTTCTGATTCTAGCTGGGGGATCAATCTCACTGCCTTTCTTTCTCCAAAGGCTTCGTTGATGGCAAAAACTAATAGTTGTTGCGATACTGGGGCCATCCGGCTTATCACTACCAGGGGTGCGTTTGCATCGGCCAAATCCTTAGCCAATACTTTTATCCAATTTATCAGCTCCGCACTCCAATCTGCGGGAATGCTAAAGGAAGTAATGGCGGGCTTTAAATTTTCAAAGCCTTTTTCTTGGGTCAAGAAGTAACACAAGGTTAACAAAAAAAGCTCAAAATCGGAGACTTTTAGAGCCAGCCGATGATCGGCCATTGCCCCAGTCACCGTCATCCTATTTTCGACGACATAAAGTCTATTCATCGAACTGGAGCTATCTTTTAGTTTTCTTGATTTCACAAATCCACGGATGGCCTCTACCCCCTCTTCAGCTGAACAGAAATCGCATCCTACAGAAAGAATGACATCGGCCTTCTCCCACTGGAAAACAGGGCTATAGGAAACTCCATAAAATCGCTTTATAGCCTCTTTTCTGTTCTCATTACCCACTGGATCATAAAAGGCGAAAGTCGCATGAGGACATTTTTCCAAAAATTCGGTTTTTAGCCGATCAAACGTAGGAGAAATTACAGGAAAAGAAAGTATAGCTACCCCTGCCCCTTTTCTATCATTCCACTGTTGCAGTTGAGATTTAAAAAAATCGATAAACTCTTTTTTGGATACCACCTCTCCGTTTCGGGTAATGCGCCCATCCCTATCCGGATCATAGAGATCTAGGATCGAAGCTTGCGTTTGCGTAGAGACTCCGTACTCAGAAAAGTAAGGGTTAGGATGGATATGGGTAGGCCTTCCCTCGTGAGATTCTACAAGGATTGGCTCGGCACCGTTTCGAGTCGGTCTGGAAGTAGCATAAAACAAGGCTTTTCCTGGTATAATCCATTCAGGACTATTGGTATAGGGCACAAGAAAAGCCTCTGGACGTCGGCATCCTGTCGCAGCTATTGATCCAGTCGCCATAGCCGCCGCCGAGATAGTCTTCAAAAAAGTCCTGCGGTTCATCTTCCCTTCTTCTTTCATCGCATCCATAATTATAAAACCTCTAATCCTCTTTTCCTTTTAAGAGCTGTTTTTATCTGAAGACCGTAATACTATAATCCATGTAATTACCTATGACAGGCATCACAATTTTCTGGTGGATGTATTCCCATTTCTTTTACTAGTTTTTTGCCAAGGAGCCGCTGGGTTTCTCCTTCATTCTCTGGCTTCCAATCCAAATCAAATACTTTATCCGGTGGCCTCACAAAGTATTCAGGATTTCTATGGCAATCCAAACACCAACTCATGCTTAAAGGCTGGTCGTGATAGACCTTCTGCATCTGATTGACCTTACCATGACAGCTCACACAACTTATTCCTCGGTTGACATGAGCGGAGTGATCAAAATAAACATAATCGGGCAGTTGGTGTATCCTTACCCACTTTATAGGCTTTCCTGTTTCCCAACTTTCTCGGAGTGGTGCCAATTTAGGGCTGTCCATTTTAATTTGCCTATGACAGTTCATACAAGTTTGTGTAGTCGGAATATTAGAAAAGCCACTTTTTTCAACATAACTGTGACAAAAACGGCAATCTAAACCAAGCTGATCGGCATGGAGAGAATGATCGAATGGTATGGGCTGTGTTGGCATGTAGCCAACCCTCGAGTATTTAGGCGTAAAATAATAGCTGATGCCCATCACAAATAAAAAACCCAGCACTACAATCCCTAAAAGTATTTTAGGAGGCAAATCGTTAGACTGCCGGTTAAATATATTACCCATTGATAACAATAATTGATCAAATTAGATAAGCTTCTATCTCTTTATTGCCAATCCTTTTTAAATAAAAAAGGAAAAATGAAAATTGGTTCTACATTTTTTCTGTATCTTATCCAATAATTGAGGCAATTTAGAAGAATTAGCAGGGGAGAGGATCGAACTCTCGACCTAGGGCTTATGAAACCCCCGCTCTACCACTGAGCTACCCTGCCATTAAAATAATTAATTATATTTTTTTTGTATAAGCATTATTACCAATTCTTTTAGGCATGATGTATAAAAAGAGTTCATTTTTCAACAACTATTTGACTGGTTCTCTTTTCTTTGAGAAGCCACTGCTCATTATTTTTGTTGAACACTGTTCTATGAGAAAAAAACTTTCCCAATTAATTATAAACTGCCATATTAAATTGCTCCGGGCTGTAGCGCAGACTGGTAGCGCGCTTGGTTCGGGACCAAGAGGTCCAGGGTTCAAATCCCTGCAGCCCGAAAAACTAGCAGGATAGCCTCAATGCCTACATTACAATGGGAGTTTTTCCCAGCCTTGACTGTTTTGCCGCTGAAACACGGCTTTTCTCTTCGTTATCCAAGAAAGCCAAACCAAGCAGCAAAAGAAGAGCATCTTTTAAGACCTTCTCTGAAGGCTCTTGGCCTTGACGAATCCATTCCCATAGCCACAGCTGGGCAGCCACATGGAGATGGTATTGCTGTTGTAAAAAACAAAAACCAACTGTTCTTTCCACAAGCCGATGGATTACTAACTGACCTATCCAATCTTCTTCTATGCATCCGTGTGGCTGATTGTGCGGCTCTGTATATCTACGATCCGCATTCTACAGCAATAGGGCTTGTGCATGCCGGCAAAAAAGGCACGCACTTAGAGATCGTTAGAAAAGCCCTCCGGCAAATGACCCACGTTTTCGGTTCGAAGCCAAGCGAGCTAATTGTCCAGATAAGTCCCTGCATTCGCTTTCCTCATTATGAGATTGATTTTCTCTCCGATATAATCCATCAACTTCACTCTGAAGGAGTGGAGCAGATTTTCGATGCGGGCAGCTGTACAGCCTGTAATCTCGATCGATATTTTTCTTACAGAGCTGAAAAAGGGAATACAGGAAGAATGTGGGCAGTTTTCCTCAAACAACCCCTCTAGATAATATTGCCAGAATTAATCCCAGGACCATCTCCGCAGGCAAAGATAGCCTAAGATAGCAGTCAATTAGTCCAGCAGGCCTGCCTGCTTCATTTCTGACTCGATTTTTTTGGCTTCTTCACGTCTTTCTTTTTCTTTTTTAGCCTTCCATGCTTCATAGGATTTCCCATCTGCTGGATCTTTTCCACTGAACGTCACGGCACAGATCTCTTCGATAGGAATACGACGCGCCGACTCTTCACCAGGAAGAAGCATTTCGACAAAAAAAGGAGCTTTTGTCAATTGCCTATTAAAAAGATAGCCTTCGATGGTCTGCCCCTGAACAAGTTCAAGAGTCACATCTCCCCGATAATCAAAGGCTGCTTCAAGAATTTCGATCTTTTGACTATCGTTTGAAAACACGTATTTTTCTCCGCTTAACACCTTTTTTTCTTTCCCCATACTCTGCTCTACTGCTTTACAAAGATAGTGTAGCTTTAACTGTCTTAGCAAAGCCTCTCCAAGATCCAAAAGTATCGTTCACTGCCGTTGCCTCATAGCCTGAATGAACCATACAGTTAGCGCACTTTGGATTGCCACTCCTAAAACCATATTTTTCCCAAGGAGTGGACTCCATAAGTTCCTTAAAGCTTTTGGCATATCCATCTTGGAGCAGATAGCATGGCTTCTGCCAACCAAAAACATTATAGGTGGGATTTCCCCATGGCGTGCAATCATACTCGATATTTCCTTGAAGAAATTCCAGAAAAAGAGGCGAAAGATTGAATTTCCAACTTTTTTTTCTGTCTTTTAAAATTTGTTTAAAAAGCTCTTTAGTTTTATTCCTTTGTAGAAAATGCTCCTGATCCGGCGCTTTTTGATAGCTGTACCCTGGCGAAACCATTATTCCTTCTATTCCCAAACGCATGGCTTCATCGAAAAAAGCTCTGACTCTTTCTGGATTGGCCCCATCAAAAAGGGTGGAATTGATCGTAACCCGAAAGCCCCTTTTCACCGCTTCTTTTATTCCTTCGACTGCTGTTTCATAGACTCCTTCCCGACAAACCGATTCGTCATGCTCTTCTTTGAGCCCATCCAAATGAATGCTAAAAGTCAAATACTTGCTTGGCTTGAATAAATCCAGCCTTTTCTTCAACAGAAGGGCATTGGAACAAAGATAAATATATCTTTTCATTCTAATTAACCCTTCGACGATCCGATCGATTTCCTTATGGACCAGTGGCTCTCCTCCAGCTATACTGACAATAGGAGCGCCACATTCTTCAGCCGCAGCCCAGCACTGCTCCGGTGTGAGCCTTCGATTAAGAATATGATCCGGATATTGAATTTTCCCGCATCCTGCACAAGCCAGATTACACCGGAAAAGTGGTTCTAACATTAACACAAGGGGATATCTTTTTACCCCTTTGAGTTTTTTCCCAATAACGTAACTGGCGACAGTCCAAACTTGAGATAAAGGCACCATAGTGAACAGGAGAATAAAAAAGAACAAAAAGAAAGTCAATGCCATAGTGTTTTTTTCTATAGAAATATTATGAAAAAACCTTAAAAGGCTTTGAGAAACCTTTTTCCTTAGAAAAAAGCAGCTCTTGACCGGTTAGTCCACTTTAGAAAAAAAATATAGACTCTCTCTCCTTCCTGTAGCTGAAAAGGAAAAAGTGTGCTATTTCTAGATTATGAGCTTTTATTGACTTCTTTGTCTGTGATCCGAGAGACAGTGCCTTCTGGAGAAGCAATCTTTGGAATATTCTGAGAAGGCTCTTCTGTTTCAACTTTAGCTGCCTGTCTTACTTCTTTTTCAAATTCTTCTTTTGCTTTATGGAATTCTCCTAAAGCTTTTCCTAACCCACGTGCCAACTCAGGCAATTTCTTGGCACCGAAAAGAAGAAAGACCACGACAAATATCCAGAACCATTCCGATCCTGATGGCAAACCAAATGCAAATGTCATAAAAAAACCATATCAAAAAAAAATTTTTTATCAATCGAACAAAATTATCGAATGCCTTAGGAGGGGGCATCGATCCACTTTCCTTCCTTTTTTATCAACTCAATCAACGCCTCTACCGCTTCAGCCTCAGGAATATTAAATCGCACTGCTTTTTTTCCTACATACAAATTAACCTTCCCCGGAGCCCCACCAACATAGCCAAAATCTGCATCTGCCATTTCTCCAGGCCCATTGACAATACAACCCATGACTGCTATTTTAAGACCCTTGAGATGGCCTGTTGCTTTTTTTATACGGGCCGTTGTCGATTGAAGATCAAACAAAGTTCTTCCACAAGAAGGACAAGCCACATACTCAGTTTTTACAATCCGATTGCCAGACCCCTGTAAAATAGAATAGGCTAAGACGAGGGCATAGGAAGGATCTGGATCCCGTCGTATTAGAATGGCATCTCCGATACCGTCACAAAGCAAAGCGCCAATATGAAGACTGGAAGCTATGAGGTTTTTTTCCTTATCGGAGGTATGCTGATCTCTCTCTGGGAAAAATGTATCTTTCAAAAGGATAGGGTGCCGGTCCCCTAAGATCGCCGCCAAAGCTCTAAAAGCAAAAATCGGTGGGTAAGGTGAGCCATCTTTGATAGTCACTAATTTTGTTGGTGATTCTTTTAAAGCTAAAATCGATTGGATATCATCCAGATCAAGCTCGATCACAGCAGAAGGATCATAGGGAAATTCAGCAAGAAACTCTTTACCAGGCGGATTGTTTCTAAGATAATCATAATGGGATAAAGGGACGGCTACACGCACGGGGGCTTCTCCCCCTATAGCTATGCCATAATCAAGCTGTATAGTAGGCCGCCTGTTATATTCGAAGGAAGGTTTAAAAGAAAATCCATTGACTTTAGGAGCGGGAGCGGCGGCCAACTCCTCAACCACGGCAATCAGTTTTTTGGCCACAGGAATTTCGTGCACGCTGCTTTCTGTTAAGGATACCCGTATAGTATCTCCAATGCCATCGGCTAGCAGAGAGCCTATACCAATGGCGCTTTTGATCCGACCATCTTCCCCATCCCCAGCTTCAGTAACTCCAACATGGATAGGATAATTCCAATCTTCGCCAAGCTTTTCGAGACGCTCCACAAGCTGACGATAAGCTGCAATCATAATTCGAGGATTAGAAGCTTTCATCGAAAAGACAATGTCATGAAAACCGTATTTCCTACAAATCGTGGCATATTCCAAAGCACTCTCGACCATACCATGAGGGGTGTCTCCATACCGGTTCATTATCCTATCGGAAAGAGAGCCATGATTGGTCCCGATACGCAACGCTATCTTTCTTTTGGAGCAAAACTCAAGAAGTGGCAGAAACGTTTGTTCTATTCTTCGAAGTTCTTCATTATATTCTTGGTCCGTATACGATCGAATGATAAATTTTTTTCGGTCGGAGAAATTCCCTGGATTGATTCTAATTTTTTCCACCCATTTTGCAGCTTCCATGGCTGCTTCGGGTTTAAAATGAATATCTGCGACAATGGGTACCTTACATCCCAACTGATCTAATCCCTTACGAATAAACTCAAGATTAGATGCATCCTTAACCGTAGGAGCCGTAATCCGGACAATTTGGCATCCGCATTCTACCAGCTCCATAGCTTCTTTCAAACAGCTATCCGTATCCATTGTATCAGAGGTGAGCATTGATTGAACGACTATGGGGTGATGCCCACCTAGCCCCACCGAACCCACCCGAACTTCTCGAACAGGTCTTCGTGTATATTCAAAAAAATTCCGTTTATAAGAGAACATGGTTGTTCCTCCATTTTCATTAGGGAGAATGAGGCTGTGGTGCCGGCTCTCCCTCCTTAGGATGGAATTTTAATTCTGGAATATTTCCTTTTGATTTCCAAGGAATTTCTTGAACATCGAAAAAGGTAACATAGAGCATATAGCCAATGAGGAGAGTTGCAAAGACGGTTTGCAAAGCTTCTAGCAACTTAAGGCTCAGAGGCCGGCCACGGATCCATTCAACCAATCCCAAAAGAATATGCCCTCCATCTAGCACTGGAATAGGGAATAAATTGATCAGCGCAGCATTAACATTGAAAAGGACACTGAACCAAAGAGCAAGCCTCCATCCATGCGGGCTTTCAAAGAGCATGTAATAAAATCTCATAATTCCTATTGGTCCACTCAAATGCTGAGGTTTGATGTCAGACTTGGGAGATAAAAGAGCTTGCAAAACATTGAACATCGCAGAAACACTCGCTTTGAGCTGTTCCAAAGGAGTCGGATGCGATAGGGTCATCTGGCCATTTAAATCCCACAGGATACCGATCCTTGGAACATTTTCTCCCTCTGGAAGCATGGGTTTGATTCGTACTGAAAAAGTCTTCTCCCCCCGTTTAATCAACAATGTCATTTCTTTTTGAGGATGGGAACTTACATAATCATTAAGTAGAAAGGGCGAATAGAGTTTTTGGCCATCTACTTCTAGAATCTGATCGTTTGGTTGAATAGAAGCGACATCGGCAGGACTCCCAGCAAACACCTTAGCAACCGTTGGAGTTTGAGCCGGCATGATAAAGATTTGTCTCAAACCTTTCCTCTGGAAGGCTGATTTTTCTTCTTTGACAGGAACAACATTAAAGCGCAACTTCTTTCCGTTTCTATCAACCTCTACGGCAATCGTCGATCCTTCGCTTCGAATGATATTCCAGGTAACTGAGTCGTTATCCATACCTTGGAATCTACAAACAGGATGGCCATCGATTGATATTATTTTATCCCCTGGTCGCAATCCGGCTCGATACGCGGGAGAGTCTTTCATGACATAGCCAATAACTGTTGTCATTTCGCTTTCACTCACCGGACGACCCACAACATAGACGACCAGAGCAAAGACAATTGCCAGAAGCAAGCTAAAAAGAGGGCCCGCCAGAGCTACGATAATTTTATCCTTTGGAGAGACCGGAGGCAGAGAGATTTTCTCTTTGCCATTGTCTTGCCCTTTATTGTCGTTAGGAATCATCTGAGGCAAGGCAACAAATCCCCCAGCAGGAATCCATCCCAAACTATAGGTTACCCCTCCAATCTCTTTTTTCCAAATGGGATGACCAAACCAAACCCCGAACCTTTCCACCACAAGCCCCCTCCATTTTGCTGCCAGAAAATGGCCAAGCTCATGGACAACAATCATAATGTTAAAAAGCAGGATTACTTCGAACAATATGACAAGAAAATGAAGGAGTGGTTTTAAGCCCATAGAAATATTTAAAAAGAAATTTATTCCACAACCGCTTAATGTCTAACTTCTTTTTTTATCCATTCTCTTGCAGCCATTCTTGAAAGCTCATCGGCCTGGATAATTTCTTCTAGCCCTGGATTCTGTATCTGCTGGTGGGTATCAAGAACATAGCTAACGCACTCCCATATTTGAGAGAAAGAAATTTTACCTTCCAAAAATGCTTCCACCGCCACTTCATTGGCAGCATTCAATGCACACGGATAAGTTCCGGCAGCCTCTCCAGCAAATCTTGCAAGCCTAAGAGCTGGAAAACATTTGTGATCTGGAGATTCGAATGTCAAGGTTCCGACTTCATATAAGTTTAATTGTCTTACGGGGCTAGGCAGCCTTTCTGGAAAGGTAAAAGAAAACTGGATAGGAAGGCACATATCCGAATGGCTAAGCTGTGCTATTTGAGAACCGTCACAGAACTCAACTAAAGAATGGACAATGCTTTGTGGATGAATGACGACATCGATCTGAGAATAAGGAAGAGAGAAAAGATGATGGGCTTCGATCATCTCAAGCCCTTTATTGAAAAGTGAAGCCGAATCAATTGTGATTTTCTTGCCCATTTTCCATGTGGGATGATTCAAGGCTTCTGCCACAGTCACTTTTTTAAGCTGTTCAAGAGTATAGCCTCGAAATGGTCCTCCAGAAGCAGTGAGAATAATCCTTTTGAGGGCCCGGCAATCTTCCCCTCGAATGCACTGGAAAATCGCACTATGCTCACTATCCACGGGAATGATCTGTACATTTTTTTCTCTTATCCTTCGCATCACGACTGCTCCAGCCATCACAAGAATTTCCTTGCTGGCAAGAGCGAGGAGAGCTTTCTTATCTATCGCCCTTAAGGTTGGTTCTAGTCCACCAGTCCCCACAATAGCAACAAGCACAATATCGGCCTCTACCTCCTCTATAAGGTCATTGAGACTGTTCGGGCCCCATAATCCCTTTGATGTGGCTAACTCATTGAACCATTCCGGCTTTGAAGAAGCTTTCCACAAAGCAAAGGCTTTGGGTTTAAACTCATGACACTGCCTTCGGAGTAATTCAGATTGGGTCCCTGCCGCAAGACCAACTATTTCAATACGTTCAGAAAGCTTTCTGGCTACTTCCAGAGCACTCCGCCCAATCGAACCAGTCGAACCTAAAATGACGACTTTTTTCCTCATGAAAGGAAGGAAAGAGCAATTCCTTAATATTTTTAACTAGCAGATTTCCCTTCCTTAGCCACCTCTAGAAACCTGTTGAAATCCTCACTAGATCGAACTGCCAGTTCTGCCAGCATTTTTCTATTCATTATAATTCCAACCTTCTTTAAAGCCTCCATAAACCGACTATAAGTTAATCCATTGTTTCTACAGGCAGCATTAATGCGTTGAATCCACAGAGAACGAAACTCCCTTTTTCTGGTTTTCCTATCCCTATAAGCCCAATACCTAGCTTTATAGAGGGCATCCTTGGCATATCTAAAAAGTTTACTCCTTCTCCCACGAAACCCGCGCGCACTCCGTAACAGCCTTTTACGCCGTTTGCGGGATACTACTGAATTTGTTGCTCTTGCCATATGCTTTTCCTCCCTTAGTCTCCTTGTACGATCCTTTTAGCGATTAGAAAAGGGGAGGCTTTCCTCAATTTTTTTTCGATCCGAACTATCTACTAGTCTCACTGAACCAATTCTTCTCATTCTTTTCCTATTTTTCGAGGATGCGAGATGTCGCCTCCCTGCACCATAATAAAGAATTTTACCGTTTGCCGATACCTTAAATCTTTTTGCGACTGATTTTTTTGTTTTTCTTCGAGCTATAGGTTTGGGCATTTCGATTTCCCTCCACACTTTAAACCTTTTTAGGATTTTTCGGTTTTATCCTTTTCTTCTTTCGGTTTTTGCTTATTCGTTTCAACCTCAGAGAGGTTATACTTTAGCAGTCTTTTGTTCGCTGGTAAAGGAATAAAAGTAAGGGAAATATTTCTTCCCGCCAGTTTCGGCTCCTGATCCGTTTGTCCGATGTGTGCTAAGTCTTGAATCAATCTTTTCATCAAATTCAATGCTAGATCCTGATGGGTAATTTCTCTGCCTCTTAAAAAAAGATTGAACTTTACTTTCATTCCCTTCGCCATGAACGCTTCAGCCTGTTTTAATTTTATGAGAAAATCATGCTCATTGATATTCACATGGAGCTGAATTTCTTTGAGCTTTGTTGCCCCTTTTTTTGAATCTTTCTCTTTTTTGGAAAGCGAATATTTATATTTCCCATAATCCAAGATCTTACAGACAGGAGGATTGGCTTGTGGGGAAACCTCGACGAGGTCCAACCCTTGCTGTTGAGCCCTTAGCTGGGCTTCATGAATGGGAAGAACACCTAAAGATTTCCCCGTCGAATCGATCACAAGCACTTCCTTTGCCCGAATAGCATTGTTTATCCTAACGAATGGTTTTTTGTTGTTATGTTGAAAACGAGATGAAGGATGCACAGTATATAGTCTTCTTAGATTCTTCGCTCTTTACACTCAGTTAAGAGGAGAGAAAGAAAAGCCTCTAGTTCCATCTCTCCAAGATTTCCTTTCCTTGCCGTTCTTACAGAAACTCTAGACATTTGTTCTTCTTTTTTCCCAACGATTAGCATATAAGGCACTTTTTCAAGTTGTGCAATACGAATTTTTGCCCCAAGTGTTTCATTTTTTCTATCTAAAGTAACCCGAAATTTATGCTGCTGCAAAAGCGCAGTCACCTTTTGGCCATAGGGGACAAAAGCATCGGAAAGTGGAATGACCCGCACCTGTTCGGGAGCCAACCAAAGGGGAAAATGCCCTTCGAAATGTTCGATCAAAATGGCAAGAAATCTTTCCATCGATCCAAATGGAGCCCTGTGAATAATTACAGGACGCTCTTTATTGCCATCTTCTCCAACATAGGTAAGAGAAAAGCGCAAAGGCAAGTTGTAATCCAATTGCACAGTTCCCAGTTGCCATAATCTTCCAATTGCATCTTTGACAAGAAAATCGACTTTCGGCCCATAGAAAGCGGCTTCTCCTGGTTCCTCCACAAAGTTAATACCCGACTCTTGGGCAGCTTTCCGTAGATCCCTTTCAGCTTTTTGCCAACTTTCCGCACCTCCCACATACTTTTCTTTATCTTCCCCTCTTAATCCTAATCTGGCCTTGGCATCAGTCAGCCCCAGTTTTTCCACTACGACTTTTACAAGCTCCAAACAGCTTAAAAGTTCTGCTTCCACCTGACTTTCCATACAAAAAATATGCGCATCATCCTGAGTAAACCCCCTAACCCGAGTCAGTCCTGAGAGCTCTCCAGACTTTTCAAATCTATAGACAGTGCCAAATTCAGCAAGACGTATGGGCAACTCCCTATAGGATCGGGGCTTAGCAGCAAAAATCCGGATATGCATGGGACAATTCATTGGTTTTAAAAGATAGCCAGAGACCTCCCCTTTTTCTAGCCGATTTGCCAATTCTGCACAACTCATCTGTTTTTGTTCAAATTCCTTAAGTTCAGCAGGCTCTAGGATCGGAGGAAATTGAGAGTCACGGTAATAAGGATAGTGGCCAGAAATCCTAAAGAGATCTAACGAACCAATGTGTGGGGTATGAACCAGCTGATAGCCTCGCCTTTGCAACTCCTCGGTAAGAAAGGCTTGCAGTTCAGCCCTTATGATTGCGCCTTTAGGAAGCCATAGGGGAAGACCTGGTCCCACCTCCTCATCTATCAGGAAAAGTTCCAGTTCTTTGCCAAGTTTACGATGATCCCTTTGTTTAGCTGCTTCAAGTTGCTTAAGATAAGCTTCTAGTTCTTTTTCTGAATAAAAGGCCGTTCCATAGATACGTTGGAGTTGTGGGTTTTTTTCGTCCCCTTTGTAATATGCACTAGAAACATGGGTTAGTTTAAATCCCTTTATCCACCCCGTATCTTCCACATGTGGACCGGCACATAGATCGATAAAATGATCATTTTGATAGAGTGTAATTGGCTCATTTTCCGGAATCGATTCAAGGATATCCAGTTTATAACGGCTTGGAGTTGCTCTTTCAGATAAGGCTCCCAACCTGCCTTTTAAAGCTAACTCTCTAGCCTCTTCTCTTGAGACTTCAATTCTTTTGAAGGGCTGTCTTTCTGCAATAATGCGACGCATCTTTTCTTCTATAAGTGGAAAATCCTCTGGGCTAATCCGGTGGTCTAATTCCACATCATAATAGAATCCTCCTTCCACAGGAGGACCCGCTGCCAATTGTGCCTCTGGCCATATTTCTAAGATGGCCGTCGCTAATACATGGGCAGCAGAATGACGCAACTTTTCCAATGGATTCATCTTTTGTACTTTCTTCCTTCTTTTTTGATACACTCCGGTACACAAACAATCCTGGCTTGAGAACAATTATTTACCAACAGCATTCACTAGCCTAATTCATTCACATCATTAATTTAACCTCATTAATGTTTGCTTACGATCGATTCTTTCTGTGTCTCCACTAACCACTTTTTTCTCATATAGAAAAGAATAAAAGAAAGCAACAGAGTCAGCAAAGAGAGAAGTTGGCCCTGAGTGAGAAAACCAAAATAATAGCCAATGTGCGCATCGGGTTCTCTGAAACATTCGCCAATGATTCGTAGCAAACTATAAAAGAAAAGAAAACCGATCGAAACCGAGCCCGTTGTTTTTATTTGAAAGCGGATATAAATTAACACTCCAAAGAGCACAACCCCTTCCAGGAAGGCTTCATAGAGCTGGGAAGGATGCCGAGGAACAGCCTGTCCATCGACCAAAGGTGCCTGGGGAAATATCACTGCCCATGGTAGGGCAGCCGGCCTTCCCCACAGTTCTCCATTTATAAAATTAGCCAGTCTTCCAAAAAAGATACCTATAGGCGCACACAATGTGGCGGCATCGGCGATTTGAAAAAAAGGAATGTTCCATTTGTAGGAAGCTATGCTAAGGACGATCAGCACCCCTATGATGCCACCATGACTTGACATCCCCCCTTTCCATATTTCAAAAATCGACCAGGGCTCTTGGATGGTGTGAGCAAAATCATACAGCAGGCAGTACCCAAGCCGACCACCGATTAATACGCCTCCAAGGGCAATCCAAAACACCAAATCATCCACTTGACGAATAGAAAGCGGAAGCCAACCCCTTTTTCTCTGCCATCTTAATCCTATCCATAGAAATAAAAACCCAAGGGCATAAGCTAGTCCATAATAGCGGATGCCGATCCCCTCAGAGAATTGAACAAGAAAAGGGCTTAAATGATGAATGTAATAAGCAATCATTGGTTTTTATATAGAGAGCTAACTAAAACATGAATAACATTTTATAGAAAAGACTTTGACTTCCATTCTATTTATTACTAAGATCACTGCAAATTAGCAATCTATAAAGTGTTTGCAAATGTATGTGCTTAAATTTAGCGAAGGGTAGGGAATCTAAACGGTGGAAAATGATTGAAATGTCAACAAGGAGGTTATTGAAATGAAAAATATCACTAAAATACTGTTTATTGTCCTGTCTTTGAGTCTTGCCTTTGGTCCTATTTGCGGAATTGCAAAGCCCAAAGCCGAACAAGTTCAGGACGAATCGAAACCTGAGAAGAAAACAAAGAAACATAAAAAAGAAAAGAAAGAAGAGAAAAAAGAAGAGAAAAAGTGATAGAACTCTTTTTAAACCCACCCCGTTGTGGAATTGCAGCTTAGCTCATCGCCCACTGTATAGATTTTACCCTTCGCCATTTAAGCATCAGGTCCCATAGGCTCTATCACAGCTTACAACCGTCCCTTACCTCTATGATTTAAGCGAAAGAAAATGGCTATTATCCATTTTCAGTTTTTTTCAATAACCAGTATTCTATACTATCGAAGAGAGCCAGCCAGGAAGCCTCAACAATATCATGAGAAACGCCTACGGTTGACCAAATCTCTTTGCCATCAGTTGATTCAACCCATACGCGAATCGAAGAAGCCGTTCCTTCTGTTGAATCAATAATCCGTACTTTATAGTCTTCCAGACGCAGCTGACCGATTGCAGGATAAAATTTTACCAATGCCTCACGCAAGGCTCTATCAAGGGCATGCACAGGCCCATCTCCTTCAGCAACTGTGTAGATCCTTTCTCCATGGATTGATATTTTTATGGTCGCCTCGCAGACTTTGTAATTCTTTGAAGGCAGTTGACGGATCGACACATGATATTCTAATAAATGGAAAAAGGATGGATAAGGAGAAAGGAGTTTCCGCAGGAGCAAGGCAAAAGAGGCTTCAGCTGATTCAAATTCATAACCTTTGGCTTCCAACTCCTTAATTTTATTAAGCACCCGTTGGATATTAGGATTATTCTCTTCTAAAGCAATTCCAAGCTCCTTTGCCTTGAGAACAATATTGGATTTGCCAGAAAGTTCTCCAACCAGAATCCTCCGATGATTTCCCACAAGAGCCGGATCAATATGTTCATAGCTTCTTAGTAGTTTCTGCAAGGCATTGACATGAGTCCCCCCTTTATGGGCAAAAGCAGATCGACCAACAAAAGGAGCCTTTGGATTAGGTCGCACATTAGCAATTTCATCTACAAATAAAGACAGCTCTCTTAGTTCTTTGAGCTTTCCATCTGGAAGAACTTTTTGTCCCATTTTCAGTTCAAGATTCGCGATAACAGATATAAGATTACAGTTACCGGTTCTTTCCCCATACCCATTGATTGTCCCTTGGACTTGACGTGCTCCAGCCTTTATTGCCCAAAGAGCGTTAGCAACAGCCAACTCTCCGTCGTTATGCGTATGAATCCCAATAGGTACCTTACAAATCGAACAGACCTCAGAGGTAATTTGTCCAATTTCCCATGGCAAGCTCCCCCCATTGGTATCACAAAGCACAATGAAATCCGCTCCTGCTTCCTCGGCTTCTTTAATGCATTGTAGGGCATAATCCTTATTCGATTTATAACCGTCAAAAAAATGTTCGGCATCAAAGATAACCTCTCGGCCGTGGGATTTTAAAAATTGGATAGAGTCTCGGATCATAGCAAGATTTTCTTTTTCAGAAGTCCTCAAAACTTCAAAAACATGCAAAAGCCAACTTTTCCCAACGATCGTCACCACAGGGCTTTGCGCTTCCAACAAAAGCCTTATCTGTTGGTCTTCTTCTACAGCAAGCATGGCCCTTCTGGTGCTACCAAAAGCAGCAATCTTTGCTTGTTTTAAGTTCAAACCTTTTACCTGACTAAAAAAAGAAAAATCCTTAGGATTACTGCCTGGCCATCCTCCTTCTATATAGGCTATGCCAAATTCATCCAGCCTTTTAGCAATTCGAAGCTTATCAGAAAGAGAAAAGTGAATATCTTCTCCTTGTGCTCCATCTCTTAAGGTCGTGTCATAAAGCACCAATTGATTTGTTGCAGCCGTATGCATAGTAGAAAAATAATCTTCTCACAAATTGGAAAGAAAGCAAATAGGTTTTGATCTGGACAATATATCTAAAAAAAAGATAAATTATCAGAATGCAAATTACGATTTCATCACCAACCTTAAAGTTGACCGATGCACTCCACAATCATATCGAATCGAAATTTGAAAAATTGACCCGAATCAACGATCGGATTCTCTCTGCCCAATTAAATATCCATCATGAACCTTCTAAGGCCGACATTAGCCATCAAGCTTTTTGTATAAAAGCTAGATTATACATTCCGGGTAAGGATATTGTCGCAGAAGATCGGGGGCATGATCTGTATCAAGCGGTCGATCTTGTAGTCGATAGGCTAGCTAGACAGCTTCGTAAAAGGAAAACGGATTTAACGGACAAATCCAGGAACACAACCAGAGAGTTTAAAGAAAAAGAGAAATAATCCTTTTTGAGCAAAAGAGCTAAGCCAAAAAGACATAGAAAGCAGTGAGTAGCAGGGAGCTATTCATGGCACAGAGCCAAGCCTTTAAAAACAAGCAAAGAAGGAGTTGTTCGGGAGGGATTAGCAATTTATGCCCTCAACCGCAACCATTCCTCTCTAGCCGCTTCGACTAATGGTTTCAATGTCTGAGCACTAAAATCAAAAGGTAGTCCAGCCGCTTGGAAAAGTTCCTTCAGAGGTCTTGAACCTCCTAGAGACAAAGCATAAAGGTAGCGATCAAGGGTGGCTTTTAAATCCTTTTTGGCTGCCATCCAAAAGGCCAAAGCCCCTATTTGGGCAATTCCATATTCGATATAATAGAAAGGCAGCTCGAAAATATGTAGTTGCCTCTGCCACAAATACCGACGGGCTTCCTCATATCCCCTCCAATCAACGGTACCACCGAACCTATCCATCAGCTGCTCCCAGATTCTTCCTCGCTTTTCCCTACTCTTGTCTGGACTGACATAAAGCTCCTGTTGGAAACCATCCACGGTTGCCATCCATGGGAAAAAAAGAATAATGCTTTCAAAAAGTTTTCGATTCGCTCTTTTTAGTTCTGAACTAGAATAGAATTCATCCAAATAAGAGGCAGCAAAAAGTTCCATGGACATGGAAGCCACTTCACAAAACTCTAAGGGTGCTGACCGGTAATCATAGAGAAACTGATCCCTGCAGGCTAGGGAATGAAATGCATGTCCAGATTCATGGAGAAGGGTTTCTAAATCCCTATGAGTACCCACCGCATTCATAAAAATAAAGGGGAGCCGAGCCAAAGGAAGCGTGCTTTGGTAGCCGCCTGGGGCTTTTCCTTTTCTGTTCTCTAAATCAATCAGGTTTTTTTCTCCCAATGTTTTGTAAAAATTCCAGAGTCGCCCATCTATCCTCTTGAAAATATTTCCTACCTTTTCAAACAGTTCCTTCCCATTATGAAAAGGCCTTAAAGGAGGAGCTCCTTCTGGATCGACTGACAAATCCCAAGGTTTTAATTGGTCCAAATTCAGGGCTTTTTTTCTCCACTCTTCGATCTCTTTTTGCAGAGGTAGTACAACCTCTTCTATCGCTCTACCTAATTTTAAACAGTCTTCGGGGGTATAATCAAAGCGTTGATATTTTTGAAAAATATAATCTCTGAAGTTCTCGAAGCCCGCCGATGCAGCAATCTGTGAGCGGATAGATAATAACTTATCGAAAATATCATCAAAAAGCTCTTTTTTCTCTAACCTCTTATGAACTATGGTTTCCCATACCCTTTTTCTTTTTTCCCTATCCTGTTCTTCAAGATACCGGCTTAATTGAACTAGCGTATATTCTTTACCTTCATACCAAGCCGTCAGGCTTGCAGAAATCTTCTGATATTGCTGGCAGAGCTTTTCCTCTTCGATTTCTCTGGCTACGTTCTCTTCTCTATAAATGGAAAGCTGGCTTAAGACCGATCTTTTAAAAACGTTGTAAGACTCGTCCAGTTCTTTAAAAAAGGGGGTTTCAACTAATTTCTTCAAAATTGCAATCTGGCGCGGTTTTCTTAACGGCTCGATCACGGTGATTAGATAGAGATATTTTTTTTCTCTTTCTTCGTCATCCGTCTGACAAGTCATAGAGATATACCGAATAGCCCTTTGCTCATCGAGTGCTTCCCTCAGTTCATCAAAATAACCAATCCAGCGCTTAAGTTCTTCCAAGCTCTTTACGTTTTTAAGTTCGTTCTCAAGCCTATCGAATAGCCGGTGGAGATTGTTCTCATCGAGTATATCTTGGCCGGGCTCAAGAAAACCTAAGGGTTTGTAGGGAGAAAGATTCAATGCCGTTGGACTGTTCATAGGGTGCTTTTATTAATCTTCGATTTTAAATATTTTCCAAAAATTTTGGAAAGCTGTGCTCCAATTTCTTTCTTGTTTTATCTTCTCTGCCATTTCTAGCTTCGCCTTCCATGAGAGGGGATTATCCAAGTAAAATTCAATGGCTTCAACCCACGCCTTCAGATCCTTTCCTTTACAAACTTTTCCAATATTCAGCGCCCTGACTAGCTCAGAAGGTCCTCCAATATCTGAAACTATGGCAGGCACACCAGAAGCCATCGCTTCAAGAACCACATTTCCAAAAGTATCCGTGGTACTCGGAAAGACAAACAGAAAAGAAGAGGCATACGCTTTACTCAACTCTACTCCTGTCAATACCCCAGTAAACACAGCCTGTGGCAGCAACTTTTGGAGCTCTTCTCTAAATGGCCCCTCACCAACAAAGGCTAGAGTAAATTGTTTTCCTTTGTTCCACAAATGATGGGCTACATCGGCTAGAAAGGCAAGTTCCTTTTCTTTTGAAATCCTTCCCACATAAAGAATCACTGGCTCTTTAGCCTTATATTTTTTCCAGAACGATGGATCATAAAAAGAAGGACTAAACATCTCCACATCAATGCCTCGAGGAAAAAGAGAAAGTTTTTCGGCAAGAACACCTCTTTGAATCCAGCATTTTTTATAAAATTCGGTGTTAACCAGAATTTTATTCAACTGACCGTAGAACCATTCCATGTATTTCCAAGTCAACGTCTCCATCCATGAATCATCACTGAGAAAACGAGCATACTGCGGGAAATCGGTATGATAGATACCTATCATTGGAATCTTCAGCAGTTTTCCAGCAAAGAGGGCGCATAAGCCGACAGGACCAGGGGTACTAATGAGTAGATGCGAAAAATCCTCTTTCTTTATATAATCGATTATTTCAAGAATAGGGGGGAAGCTTAATTTTTGAAGTTTATATTCTGGAATTTCGAACTCTCCTATCGGCTCAAAATTTTGTACAGGAATATCCAGTTCTTTGAATTTGCTTCTTGAAATGACCAACTTCAGTTTGGCCTTCGCTTGGAACGCTGTTTTTGCCATAGCTTGTATGGTTCGAGCCACCCCGTTGACATCATCGATCGTATCAGTAAACCAACCTACTTTGACCTCCGAAAGCTCCGCTGGTAGATGATCCAGATAGTCCTTTGCCAATTTTCTTAAGAAAGCTTTGTCGGTGGACTGTTCATTAAAAGCCCAGAAATAAGGAAGGACGGCTAAACCCAACGGGAAAAAGCCAGCTAAGGACTGGAAAGCATCCAAAAAATCCCCTTTTTCTAGCCTCGTGACGAATTGAAGGAAGAATCTATAAGAAAGCTCGTTTACTATTTTAGAAGCTATGCGAAACGAACGACTAATAGGGCTTTCCTTAGAATGAACAATAGTATCGAGCATGTCTTTGGTTTTCGAATCAGTCAAGAAATCAATGAACTGCTTGGTTAGGGTCATCCCATCGGTTATCCTAACATAATTAAAGGCCTGGCCAGTGCGAATTGCCTCAGCAATATGTCCAATTTTTTCTGCAAAAGAAAAGGCGGTTGGATTTTGTCCTTTGACAAATCTTTCGGCAATCTTTCCAATTAGCTCAGCAGTTAAGGGAGCCGTTTGCTTAAGACGGCTCTGAGCGAATTTAAAGAAAGTATTGTAAAATCCGGTAGATAGCTTTAATGGATCCCCTGGCTCTCCCCGGACTCTTCCTTTTCCAGAAAAAAGGGAGTTGAAGAACGTATCAACACTTCTAGCTCCTTGTACTTCCGTCCAGGCTGACCCAACCGAAAGCCCTCCATGGTCATTGGAACCTCCAATAAAAATCTTTTCATGGGCATTAGGAACTAAGGGCAGAAGGCAATGCCGTTGGGAGAGTGTTTCGATCCGTTCTGGAGTCAATGCGTTTAAACAAAGGGTGAGGACTTTCTGAGAAAGTGGTTCTAATGATCCGTTACAGACTTCAAATCCTTTAAAAAGAAGGACCATTTTTTCAAAATGGTCCACGGTAAGTTTGCCATTCACACTTTTTAAAGGATGCGCTACCGCATGGGGAATATTCCTTTTAAGAAGATAGCTGGAAAGTTCGTAGACATTCGAGGCTAGTTCCTTAAAAATCTTGAAATCACTCGTAGGAAAGTGCCAAATCAATAGATGGATCTCACAACCGTCCGGGAAAAAGGTGGATAATTCTATCCCCATAAATACATCCAAATGCCTTTCCATCAGCTCAAGACATCCCTCAATTCGGTTATGATCGGTAATAGTTTTCCAATGCATGCCTTCCTTTTGAAGCTTTCCATAAAGTTCTTGAGGAGACGTACAGCTTTGAGGAAAACCTATCCTTCTTAAAATCCATTCTGAAGGCCTATCTGAATAACTTGAATGAAGATGCAGATCAACTCTTGACCAGGCTTCCATAGGTCTCCGGATGCATTCCAAGTTCAAGAAAATCCTTGATGCTTTTTTCAACCTGCTTCCAGATTGCTGGATAATCACTATCTTCTGGATGCAGCCCTACACGTACATAGCGTTTTTTACTTAAAATGTTTCTCTGTTTTAGCCAGCTGTTCCACACGATGGAAGCAGCCCGGCGCCAGGCCGATCTGTTGGACCAGCAATGAGAGAATGAAAAAATAGAAGAAGTTGAAGGATTTTCAAATAAAATAATGCGATCAATCGCTACCGTATACGCATACCCTACTTCTGGAAGCCACTCTAGCAAGGGAGCATCAAAAAGCCACCCTGGGGCAATGAATCCTCTACTGGACCATCCAAGACTCATAAACATTTTTTTTGCTTCCTCTAGCCGCCTGAAAGCCACTTTTTTTTCAATCCCTAAGAATTCCGCTTCTTGCTGGGTATAAATGCGTGTCCAGAATAACTCAGAAAGTTTATCTGTTCTACCAATCCTATCATGATAAAAACCATGGACGATGGGTTCGTCTCCTAAGCTAGCACAGGAACTTATCCAGGCACAAAAACTGGGATCTTCGATAATCGATTTTTTATGATGATAAAAGGGAACGATGAGTAGCCCAACCTTTTCGATTCCCCATGCAGCAAGACTCTCTCTTTGTTTCTCAATTTTTTTTCTGTTCATGGGATGTACATCATGAAGAGTGACAAAAAGTAGGTTTTCAGCCATATCACCAAATCAATCATAGAAGACTTTCTTTACTTCGAATAGAGCAAAGGCCTTTTCTCTAAGTCTTTTACTACTGTAAAAAGAAAAATCTTCGAAGGATAATGCTCTTTATATTTTGTGACTTCCATACAATTGATCACCTCAAATCCGAACCGATGAAAAAGAGCCGGCTTTCGTCTATCCCCAAAGACAACAATCTGGCCATAGACTTTTCGATGCCCTTTAGATACTAAATAAGCCAAAAAACTATCTATCAGTCTTCGTGTCGTGGTGGGGCTTTTGACTGACTCTAAGAGGTTAATATGAAAATGGGGGCAATCTTTTGGAGCCGGTGGGGTCTCCCTCCATCCTCTAGTGAGCACCCACTGGATATATTTTTTGGTTGCAGCATTATAGGGCTTAAAGAAATAACGATAGAAAGCCTTAAAGAACAGCAAAGGATCATACAAGAGATGATACCAAAATTTCAATCTAGGCTTGCAACAGCCAATAAGATATCCAACAACTTTTCCATTCCTTTCGCACACAAAGGCCGATTCCGGTTCAATGTCTGTATAGTAACGAGTAAGAAAATCGGCGAACAATTCCCTATCCTCAAATACTGGGTCAATAGGCTTCCCTAGGAAGCCAGTATCCGCACAGATAGTTCTAAGTGCTTCCCTATCTTTGCAACAATATTTGCGAATGATCACTTTGTTGGTTGGATCAGAAGGCTCGATGTTGTCGGTAGCTACTTTTTTAGTGGTGAGATTCATCGACGACTTGGCTTTGCAAACATTCTATAATACTTGGCTTTTCTGGCTCAGGAATTTCTCCAACAATCGCTTGCTGATAATACCCCCATAACTTATCAAAGACCTGAGGCCATCCATACTTTTCTCTAGTTTTCCTGGATAATTCCAGTCCCAGCTTTCTCAAGTCTATTGCCTGAAAGGCTTTTATTGCAGCAGCAAAAGCTTTTGGACAATTTTTTTTCGGCCAGTATTCTAGCCCCCCCTCAATCTGCTCCTCCATATTCGTCCCTTGAATCCCGATGACAGGACACCCACAGGATTGACTTTCGAGGGTAACCAGACCAAATGTTTCGACGATGCCAGGATGGACAAATAGATCTGCACAGCGATAACTCCGGCAAAGATCGTATTTTGAATCAATATAAGGAATCCACGTTATCCTTTGGTTCCTCCGCTTAACCTCCAACACAAGGCTTCTAAGAGGGCCATCTCCAATAATTAATAGCCAGTAATTGCTCCCAGCTGTCTCTTCAAGAAGACAACGAAACGTTTCAAGAAGTAAAACAAGATTTTTTTCTTTGGAAAGTCTCCCAACATAAAGGAGAAGGAAAGCATCAGAAGGAATGCCCAGGTGCTCTCTCCAGCTTTCATCCTTTGGACCGGGACAGAAAATATCCGTATCTACTCCTAAGGGCAGAGGCACAGAATTAGCTAATCCCCAACTTCTAAGAAGCCCACACAGTTTATAAGAAGGGACAATGGTCAATTTAAATTTTGAAAAAAGTTCGAGGATATAGCTTTTTGAAAAACTTCTAAACATTTGCTCCAACAGTCTCCCCCCGTAGCGAGAAAAAGTTCTAAGATAGGCTTCTGGGAAATGGCTATGATAAAAGCCAATCACAGGAATTTTAAGCCTTTTTGCCTTTCGTAAGACAAACCATGCTAATTGATAGGGATCACCGACTTCGATAATATCCGGTTTTATCTGTTCAAGAAGAAAGGATAGGGCCTGCAGATTGAGCATCGCTCTGTATCTGGAGTTCTTATCTAACCTGGGAGACTTAATGGTAATGAGGTGGATCAAATGATCTGAATAATGGGCGTCATTTTCCCCAGGAACAATTAAAAAATGCTCGTCTTTTCCAATGCGTCGAATATAATCCTGTTTTTCAGAAAGATATCGTTTCACTCCCCCACTGCGAGGCGAATAAAACTGCGTTATATCGCATATTTTCATCTATTTATTTTTTCTTCCTATCCGATCCCCATTATCATTTCTCTCAATAGAAATTTGCTTTTTCCTCTCTCTAAATCAGAGCCATATAATGGCCCTAATAGGAAGAAAGTCCATTACAAATCCATAAAATAATAGTCAGATAAAAAAAATTTTCCATCCTATATATATTGTTTTTTTTGAATAGTTTTTAGGACTTTACCCTAGCTTCTCCTCTGCTGAAGCTCTCTATAAGAACGTTTATCGGAAGAAGAGAGCAATAGCCCATGCTTTTCAAGCCTCCTTGGAGAAGGGCTGGCATGGCTACTGAAAGGTTGCAGCTAAAAGGGAAGAAAAATACCTATTCATGGCATCTCTTTTGCTTATAATCCCTAAGCAAAAGACAATATTTGAATGTTGTTTTTCTATAGAATTTTTTAATAGAAAAAAATTGCCTTTGGTTATACCTTGCACAAATATCAATCAACGTTTCTTGTGTGCCTTTTCTTTCTTTAGGACTTATAGAACGATTATCCTTTTGATTTCTTTTTTTGTTGGTTCAAATCCCTTCGCTTTTTCTGAGGATCTACAGCCAGGAAGTGTGGCTGAATTACAAAAGGCTCTAGAAGAAGGAGGCATCGCTGTAGAAACCAAGCCTCCCGTCCTTTCCCTTACTGGCTACTTAGACACAAGTTATACCTATAATTTTATTTCGGCTCATTCAGGAGCCAACAGAGCCATGACGGCTCAAGTTCCTACACGTATGGAAAGCGATAGTATTGCGGGAGGCGGATGGAATTTGAATCAGCTTTATCTGGTAGCTGAAAAACCAATGTCTGAACTGAATGAGTGGCAGGCTGGTTTCAGGACAGATCTTATGATTGGACAGGATGCTGCATCCATGGGGATGCCTGATAATATTACTGGTTTAGGTACTGTTAATAACTCTGGTCTTGTCTTTAACACCGGTTCTTTTCTTTTAGCTCAAGCCTTTGCCCAGTTCAGAGTTCCAGTAGGCAATGGGTTGGATATAAAAATGGGGAAATTTATGTCGCCTTTTGCCTTTGAGCTGATGGAAAGACCCGCAAACCTCAACTTTTCTTATGGGTTAATATTTTCAAATTTGATTCCCGAAATTTTAGTTGGGATCGAGGCGATCTATCCTTTGTCAAGTGCTTTTGAACTAACCTTGGGGATAACCGATGGAGGATTCAACACATCTAGAGGCGGCTATCCTTTTTTCGGTTTTGTGAACAATGAACCTTTTTCTTCGCTATTTATTGCTTCTTTAAAATATGAAACTCCAAAAAAGAATGCCCTATTGACTTCCTCTTTGCTCTTTGGTCCGGATGGAGCAAATCCTCCCGGCTTTGGTTTCTACCCAGATTTTCCTGGAACTGGCGTATTCAGAGAAAGCCCATTTAATCGCTCAGCCCCTTTTTTTCTTGGGGACATTTATGGGGCATGGATCCCTCAGATAACCAAAGATAGACTCCTTCTGGCTATTGAATATACTGGAGGCTTCTATAATGGAGGAATAAGCCTGCCTAACGATCCTTTCATTCAACCTGCTTCTTCGGATTGGTTCGGAGCAAGTTTTTGGATGAAATACCAATTGACAGCATTTTTAAGCATTGCCTTTAGACAGGATTGGATCCAAGCAAGCAATAATGAAATACTCTACCAGCATGTTGGCAGAACAGATATCTGGAGTTCGACCCTTACCTTCCGATTTGATCTATGGGAGAACTTAATGATGCGTGCAGAAGGAAGAATGGACTGGGGGAAAGATGTTGTTGGAGTTATCCTGGAACCTTTGGGACTTCCTGGTGTGCCTGTTTCTAACGGCCCCGCTTTCTTTGCAGCCATTGAAGTTGCCTATCTGTTTTGGTAAAAAGTTAAAATTTCTGCTTCTTGTCCTTCTTCTCTTATGCAGTAGGTTTACCATCCATCGCCGTAATGCCCCTGCCTTCAGGCATGGGGATATAAGGCGATAAATTATAGCTATGTGTAGTATAATTATGTATGAACAGAAAAGAACAATTGAAATCCAATAAAAATATTGT